>Ga0079301_1001573_pt1 | contig 10446 bp, 6 predicted proteins | sample Wag4_2014_7_11_3_FD_74797 | JGI IMG/M metagenome (GOLD analysis project Ga0079301, IMG submission 74797) | Fresh water mixed with fracking chemicals microbial communities from Ohio, USA - Utica-2 Time Series FC 2014_7_11 | ecosystem: Engineered > Industrial production > Chemical products > Input...
GAATTAGGCCGCAAAGGTAAGACAAGCAAATCCAAACCACCAAACTTATTTTAAAAATTTTTTAAATTATTCTAGTTGCATTCGAAAAGCATTCCAATCCATAGTATTTTTAGACTAAATACCTTTGTTTTTGTTTCTTCTGCTAACCAAACCTGCCATTACCATCTTTCAATTAGCTACATTTTCCAACTATCTTCTATTTTTCCTTAACTTTACTCGACATCTCATGGCTTAGCCATCTATCTTTAATATTCTTTTCTTCTTTTTCTATGAGTCAACCGGCCTCTCCTCACAGTCTTCAACTATTTACCCTCATTAATTCCTCCTTCGAAGAATTAGCTAACCCCTTTATCGCCCAAGGCCAAGAAAAATACATGAAAAATAAATTTGTATTCTACGGCCTGCTAATGCCCACCTGGAGAAAACAAAGCCGGCTCTTTTTTACAACCTATGGCCCACTAAATGAATCGGACCTAGTACAACTAGTACAACTCTGTTATCATTCACCCCATAGAGAGCTTCACTATTTCAGCTTACAGCTAATCGAAAAACAGCTAAAAGAGCTTCCCCCTTCTTTTATATCAATATTTGAGTATCTAATTACAACAAACTCTTGGTGGGATACGGTAGACTGGATTGCAAAATTGGTGGGAACTCATTTTAAACGCTTCCCCGAACTTATCCCTTTTACCACTGACCATTGGATGCACTCAAACCAAATGTGGCTTCAACGCGTTTGCCTTTTGTTTCAGTTACACTACAAACAACACACCGACCAAGCTTTGCTTTTTTCCTTTGTCAAGCAACTTGCCCATTCAAAGGAATTTTTTATTCAAAAGGCCGCAGGCTGGGCACTAAGGCAATACTCAAAAACCAACCCTGCTGCAGTGTACGAATTTGTTCAACTGCAAACACTTCCAACGCTAACCCGTAAAGAAGCCCTCCGTTTGATCAACAAACCCTAATTTTGAGTCTTCTTTATTTTATCACCCCAATTTGCTGTATCCTTTCACCTTCATAATTACCATGGCCAAACCGCTGCGCCCAACTGTATACCTTCCTACTATTCTCTCTGTAGTTCTATTGGTTCTATCGAACACCTCCACATTTGCTGCCGGCTATTTCTCCATCACTCCTGGTGTTCGCTCAAGCTACCAGAAAATAATTAACCTTCGTCTCACTGAAGCCAAATTCGAGCTCGATGTACTCAAACAGGTGGAGCCCGACAATCTGATGGTTCAATTCATCGAAAATTACTGGGAATGCGTCAGCGCACTCCTAAACGATAACGAACGCCAATACCACTCTTGGAGCCGAAACATGAATAAGCGCCTCGACAAAATTGCAAAAGGTGATCGACAGTCTCCTTATTATTTATACTGTCAAGCAGAAATTCGACTCCAATGGGCCGTTCTCCAAGGCCGGTATGGAGAGTATCTAGCTTGTGCTTGGAATGTAAAGCAAGGTTTCGCTCTCTTGGAAGAAAACCAACGACGCTTTCCTTTCTTTACAGCAAACAAAAAAAACCTCGGTGTCATTCACGCACTCGCCGGAAACATTCCCAAAGAAGTAAAATGGGCGGTAAAAGGAATTAGTGGCATATCTGGAACAATTGACCAGGGCGTACGTGAAGTAGAAGAGGTACTTTACTACTCAAAAAATAATCCCGACTTCCTATTTGGCGTAGAAAGCATGGTCACTTACGCTTATCTCCAACTCCATTTGAATAACCAAATGGAAAATGCATGGACAACCATGAAGGATGTCTACCGATCTACTCCACAAAATCCACTGGCCAAATTGGCATTAGCAAATATTGCTATGAAAACAGCACGGAATGATGAAGCAATTAAGCTATTACAAGAAATGCCCAAGGATAAAGTATACCATCCTTTACCCTATCAATACTTGCTTCTTGGTATTGCTAAACTATATCGACTCGACAAAGACGCTAATCAACCACTCCTCACCTTCCTCCAACTACATAAAGGCCAGTTTGGTATCAAAGAAGCTTATCAAAAACTAGCCTGGCATAGCTTACTCCAAAATGACCCCGTTAACTATTGGGGATTTATCTACCAAGCCAAAATACAAGGGATTTCTAGGGCCGACACCGATAAAGCCGCTAACAGAGAAGCTAACTCTGGAGAAATGCCCGATCCAATTTTGTTAAAAAGCCGTCTACTCAGCGATGGAGGATATTTCCAACAAGCCTACCAACTTCTCTATAAAAAAGGAGACTCATTCTCTAGCCATTTCAAAAATCACCTAGAGTTCCGCTATCGAATGGGCAGAATATGCCAAAAACTAGGGAAAACCCAAGAGGCAATCCAATATTATCAACAAACCGTTGAAACCGGGGCTCAACATCCTTGGTACTTCGCCTGTAATGCCGCCATCCAACTAGGCCTTATTTACGAAGAAAAAAAAGACTATGAAAAAGCACGTCTATACTACAAACGCGCCAACCAAATTGAACCCGATGAATATGCCGCTAGTCTGCATGCTCGAGCAAAAGCTGGGTATAATCGAGTAAAAAACAAATAAGCTAATTATTAACCGGCATTTACTTTCTCCTTTTTTTTCTTTGCTAAAAGAGTTCTATTACTTTCGCTTTTTTTTCAAACCGACAACACCGAATATGCAAGTAGTCGTTTACGGAAAACAGTTTAAAGATAAGGACCTACCCTACATCCAAGAAGTATTGGACACCCTCCAGCGAGAAGGGTTTAACACCTATATATATACACCCTATCTACAGGACATTATTCATAAAGTGAAATTCCCGGGAGCTTATGCCTCTTTTGATAGCCATAAAGACTTTCACGTACACCGTATCAACTATGTAATCGTACTAGGTGGAGACGGAACCATGCTCCATGCCGTGACCTTAGTTAGAGGGACTGGTGTGCCCATTCTCGGAATTAATCTTGGAAGAATGGGCTTTCTAAACTATATAGAAAAGTCACATATCGCAGAGGCCTTCCATAAACTAAAAAAAGGTCTTTTCCATATCGAAGAGCGAAGTACTCTTTTCCTAGAAAGTACCCCCCCTATTTTTGGGGATCTTAACTTCGCTATGAATGATTTTACCATTCTAAAAAGAGACACCTCTTCCATGATCACCATACACACCTATGTCAATGGTGACTACCTTAATACATATTGGGCCGATGGCGTTATCCTTTCCACCCCAACAGGAAGTACTGGCTACTCCCTAAGTTGTGGAGGTCCCGTTGTAACTCCTAATTCCGCCAACTTTGTTCTAACTCCTGTGGCTCCACACAATTTGAACGTCCGGCCACTCGTATTATCAGATAGCTCAGTCGTCGCTTTTGAAATAGAAGGACGGGGAGAAAACTTTATTTGTACGCTTGATTCCCGATTTGAGCTTATCGGAGCCCATCATCAGTTAGCCGTTCGAAAAAACGACTTTACAGTTAAACTAGTCCAACTACAGGATGAAACCTTCTTAAAAACTATCCGGGAAAAATTGGCGTGGGGAAAGGATATTCGAAATTAATGGAAGTAACTATTCCACTATCCTTAAATCTAGTCTATTCAATAATTCATCAATAATAGGATACGCACCACGAATCCGATCCAACCGATCCCGATTGCTCAATACCCTAACTGGACGAGGCATATCCGATTCAGGGGCTAAGGACTCATCAAAAACTACCCTTACATTCACGGCCATATCTTGAAGCTGGTGCCTCAAAAAATCCAGAAGCTTGGTAGTCTCTGCCTGAATCAAGCCAGCCTGAATACTCAAGCCTACCCGAGCTACCAAAACTTTATCCTCCAAAGACAATACTGCTGACTGAAGAGCTTGTCGAAGTGATGGCGACTCCGTTCGTGCTGAAAAAGTAGCCCATGAAGCTTGACAGTTTTCCATTGACAATAAACTTTGTCGCTGAGACAGTGCTGCTTGCTCCACCTTTACCACCTGCTCAAAGGCGTGCAAGTTCAGCGGTATCTTATCTGCCTTCTTAACTCCAGACTTTAAGGCCTCCGACAAGGAGTTAACCGCCTCCTTCCCAAGAGGCATTGCATTGCCCGTTGAGGGCAAAATGGGCGTTATTTTTGTTGAAATAGATGCTTTCTCAGTAGAAATGCTTAAGTCAAGCGTTTTTTTTTCCTCTACGGCAGCGGTCACTGCCCTATTAATATGGCACATCTTAATTAATGCCATCTCTACATGCAACCGCTTGTGGCGTGCCATCTTATAATTAATATCGCAATCGTTGCATACATTTAACGCAGAAAGCAAGAAAGAAGAGGATGCCAACTGAGCTTGCCTACGGTATCGGTCTCGCAACGAATCACCAGCCTCTAACAAAGCCAAAGTAGACGGGTCTTTGCAAACTAGAATGTTACGTAAATGCTCCGCTAATCCATTAATAAACAGATCAGACTCGAAACCCTTGGCGGTAATCTGATCAAAAAGCAACAATAAACCAGATAGATCCTCACCAATGAGCGCGTCTGTTATCTGAAAATAATAATCGTAGTCAAGTATATTCAAATGCTCAATTACATCAGAATAACTGACCTTTTTTCCAGCAAAACTCGTAATTCTATCAAAGATGGAAAGCGCATCCCGCAATGCCCCATCTGCTTTTTGTGCTATGATATGTAAAGCATCTTCCTCTGCCTCTATTCCTTCTTGTGAACAAATGTACTGAAGATGCAGCACCATGTCAGCTGCTGTAATCCTTCTAAAGTCAAAAATCTGGCACCGTGATAAGATCGTTGGAATAATCTTATGCTTCTCTGTCGTGGCTAGAATAAATATGGCGTACGGGGGCGGCTCCTCCAAGGTTTTCAAAAAGGCATTAAATGCCTGGCTGGATAGCATGTGGACCTCATCAATAATGAAGACCTTGTAATAGCCTTCTTGTGGCCGATACCTTACCTGCTCCGTCAACGCCCGAATATGATCCACCGTATTGTTGGAAGCAGCATCTAACTCAATAATATTAAAAGAGGCATTCTCGTTAAATGCCGTGCAAGAAGGGCAGGCATCACAAGCCTCAAACTCAGGCGTACGCTGCTGGCAATTCAGAATTTTTGCTAATATCCGTGCGCAGGTTGTCTTCCCAACCCCACGAGGGCCACAAAACAAAAAGGCATGCGCAACATGATCTGTTGCCAACGCATTCTTTAACGTTTGGGCAACATGTTGCTGACCAACAACATCCTCAAAGCGCCGGGGGCGGTATTTTCTTGCAGAAACAACAAACTGGCTCATACCTTCACAAAGGTAATATAATTGTTTTAAAACTTAGGAGCTTACCTTAATCCTAGGCGCCTATCCCAATACCAAAATAAATAGACGGTGAGTGAAAATGAAACTAGCGCCAACCCTATTGGAACCTCTACTCGCTGCTCTAAATCAAGGAGTTCTGGAGCATCCCGAACAAAATAAGCACCCAATACTTGCACCCCATTGTTTAAAAAATGGACAAAAACAGGCACCCAAAAATTGGACGTCTTCCAAAAAAGCCATCCTAAAAGTATGCCCAACAACCATCGGGGTAAAAACCCATCCATTTGAAAATGCACAAAACTGAAAACAGCAGCAGAAATAAGTATGGCCACCCAGGGTGACCACTTTCGCATTAACTGCCCCTGCAATATCCCCCGAAACAATAACTCTTCCCCAATTGCCGGTATCACCCCAATTAAAAGTAAATTAGCTAACAGATCAAGCCAGCTCGGCATTTGCAAGAGCGCACGGACAGTAGAAGCCGCCGCTTCCGCCGTAGCCCTCATTGAATCCGGTATTGGCAAAAGCCTATTTAACTCCAAAGTATATAGAACAAAAGGCATAGATACCACCAATAATATAGTTCCATATAACACCTCAATACCATGTGGAACTCCCGATCGTAAGGTAGACTTGTATAAGCCTTCTGCCATTCTCCTCAAGACCCATACCGTTACTATTCCCGGCGCCAAAAATACCAGCGCCTGATTTAATCCTGCAACCAACCTCAGCTTCCAAACCTCCTCCATTGGACTGTCAACCGTTAGCTGACCAATAATTGTGCTTCGATCCCATCCAAATAGAACTTCCAAGACCTGAACCAAAACCGCAACCCCAGTCATGCCAATCGTACAAAATGCTAAACAAATAAATAGTACTTGTCGAACTGGAACCTTGTAGGGAGCATCCGGTGATACTTCAGGATTATTCGTTTGGTATTTATTAATATTCATTTTCAAATCATTTAGCCATACAACGTATGCTCGTGTATATGTTTCTTTGCCACAAAAGTACCTGAATTATGACACGATTAAGCGTAAATATTAACAAAATAGCCTTATTAAGAAATGCGAGGGGTGGAAATGTCCCCAATCTTATTCAAGTAGCTTCTGATTGTGAGTCTTTCGGAGCAGAAGGAATTACCGTTCATCCTAGGCCAGACCAAAGGCACGTCCGCTATGACGACATACCACTGCTTCGTGCAATCGTAACCACTGAGTTTAATATTGAAGGAAATCCAGATTCCGATTTCCTTAATTTAGTACTCCAGAACCCGCCCCACCAATGTACCCTAGTCCCAGATGATCCCAACCAGCTTACTAGCGACCATGGCTGGAATACGATTGAAGATGGAGCTCGATTAAAAGAAATTACCGATGTGCTACATGAAAAAGGCATTAGGGTTTCTGTCTTCGTAGATCCTGTCCCACAAATGATAGAAGGTGCCAAAAAAGCCGGAGTTGATCGAATCGAACTCTACACAGGCCCTTTTGCGCACCACTTTACTACCAATCCAGAAATGGCAATGGCAGATTATAAAAAAGCCGCTGAAGTAGCCAACCAAATAGGCCTTGGTATCAACGCTGGCCATGACCTCAACCTTGAAAATCTAAACTATTTTTACGAGAACTGCCCAGGGCTTCTTGAAGTAAGCATTGGCCATGCCTTAATCTCAGATGCGCTGTACTACGGCCTATCCAACACGATAAAAATGTACCGTAATCGATTACAGACGCACTGAAAAAAACGCTTCCTAGAGAAGCAAAAACCAAACTAAATACTACCTTTGGCCCGTCTAATAGGTGTTTGCGAAAAATGCCTTGGTTGCTGTTTTTTAAATTCTTGCTTTTGCCGATCACTACATTCTTGCAATTTTTCTCTAAATTTATATTTTTTGCCCATTTTTATTACATAAAAAAACACCACCCACACATCATTGTTTTCCAACTTATATTTCAATTTTTATTCACTTATAATTATCTTACCAAATTAAATTTTGTATGAAGCGTATTTTTTTTACACTATGCATGCTACTTGTAACGGTAGGCATGGCAATTGCGCAGCGCACAATTGTCGGTACTGTTACAGGTGACGACGGCGAATCGCTGGCTGGCGCCACCGTTCGCGTAAAGGGAGGTAGTAATGGAACCCTCACCGACGTCGCTGGTAAATACTCCATCACAGTTGCAAAAGATGGCGAAGTACTTACGTTCTCCTACACTGGATACGAAACCCAAGAGGTAACATTGGGCGCCTCCAATGTCGTAAATGTAGTTATGAGCAGTGGAGTTCAACTTTCCGAAACGGTAATCGCCGCATTAGGTGTGTCAAGAGAAGAAAAATCACTCGCTTACGCGGTACAACAGCTCGACGGAAGTCAGCTTACCCAAGCACGTGACGCTAACCTCGTTAACTCACTCTCTGGTAAAATTGCCGGCGTCAATGTGGTTAACTCTTCTGGTAACGTTGGAGCCTCCTCACGTATTGTAATCCGTGGAAACACCTCAATTACAGGTGATAACCAACCCCTTTTCGTTGTGAACGGTATTCCAATGGACAACCGCTCCCAAGGTGCTGGCAACTCGCAATTTGGTGGTGTTGACTTCGGTAACGCTATTCAAGATATTAATCCAGACGATATTGAGAAAATATCCGTCTTGAAAGGACCAAATGCCTCTGCCCTTTATGGCTCACGTGGTGCTAACGGTGTGATTTTGATTACTACCAAAACAGGTAAAGGCGCTAAAAAAGGTCTCGGTGTTAACTACACTGGAGATATTGGCTTTTCAACTCCTTTCAGACTTCCAAACTACCAGAACAAATATGGTCAAGGTATTGGATTCCAATTCAACTATGTAGATGGAACCGGTAATGGCCTTTGGGACGGTGTAGACGAAAGCTGGGGACCCGCTTTCGACCAATCTATCAGTGCTGCAGATGGCATCGATAATGACGGCGACGGCGAAACCGATGAAGCTGGCGAAGGTGCTGCCTACGATCAATTTACTGGTAAAAACCAACCATGGGTAGCACAACCCGACAACGTAAATAGTATTTTCGATACAGGTATCAATCTGACGAACAGTGTAGCAATTACAGCAGCCGGTGAAAATGCGAATGCACGCTTCTCTTTCACAAACTTCGACCAAAAAGGAATGGTGCCTAATACAGAATTGAAGCGCAATACCTTCAATCTTGGCTTCGGTATGAAGATGAGCGAAAAACTATCCCTCGATGGAAACGTAACCTACACCGCAATGCGCTCAGATAACCGCCCAGGTATCGGCTATGCGGGTGATAATATCATCCAGCAAACCATCTGGGCCGGTCGTCAAGTAGACTGGGAATACTTACGCGCTAATTACGACCAACGTGACGAACAAGGAAACATCGTTAACTGGAACCATAACTACCAGAATAACCCGTTCTTCACCCTATACAACAACACAAAGCCCCAACGCCGTGACCGCGTAAATGGCTATGCTGCCCTGAACTACAAAATTCTTCCTTGGTTGAATTTCATGGGCCGTGTTGGCACGGATTACTACAGCGATAACCGTGAAATCCGGTTCGAAAAAGAAACAGTTGACTACCCTAATGGTCAACTCCAAACCAACAATTACTTGTTCCAAGAGACCAACAGCGACTTCTTGTTGACAGCAAACAAGTACTTCTCTGACGCATTCTCTATCAATGCAACATTGGGTGCTGTTCGCCGTGATACTCGTTTCCAAGGCAATGAATTGACAGCTACCGCATTAGTTGTTCCAGGCCTATTCAACTACTCCAATGCAGATGGTGCGATTAACGTGAATCAATTCACTAATACCTTGCGTGTTAATTCTGTTCTTGGTAACGTCTCTCTTGGCTTCTATAACTTTATCTACTTGGACGCCTCTGCTAGAAATGACTGGTCTTCAACATTACCAGCAGAAAATCGCAGCTACTTCTACCCAGCTGTCAATATGAGTGTTGTCTTGACCGAGAAAATTAAAATTCCGGGTGTTGATATGTTAAAGGTACGTGGCGGATACGCTCAAGCAGGTAAGGATACAGACCCCTACCGTTTGTCTCCAACCTTTGCTCCCAATACACCATGGGGAGGTGTTCCATCTTACACCTTGCCTGGATCTTTGCCAAATAACGCGCTAAGACCAGAACGCGCTAATTCTATCGAAGCAGGTATCGAGGTGGCTGCCTTCAAGAATCGTGTTCGCTTAGATGTTACCTACTACAATACAGATAATATCGACCAGATCATCCCACTTAACGTATCCTCTACAACTGGTTATACTAGCCGCTTCGCAAATGCCGGTACCATTAACAATAACGGCCTCGAAGTTCAAGTAGGACTTACTCCAGTAAAAACGAAGGACTTCAATTGGGATATCGACTTGAATTGGGCTAGAAATCGTTCTATGGTGGAAGATCTTCCAGAAGGTGTATCTGAAATTACACTTAATACGAACTGGGGCCTCCGCCTTGTTGCTCGTGAAGGCGAACCCTATGGCGTATTGGTTGGTCGTCGTGTTAAGCGCGCGCCTGATGGACAAATCATCGTTGGCCCAACTGGTCGACCAATTCAAGATGTTGATGAAAATGGTAACAACACCAATTTTGTACTAGGTACAATCACCCCAGATTGGGTTGGAGGTGTCCGCAATACCTTTACATGGAAAAACCTATCCCTAAGTGCATTGATTGATATGCGCCAAGGCTCTGACCTGTTCTCTATGACCTATATTTTTGGACGTTATGCAGGTGTCCTTGAAGAATCACTGGAAGGCCGTGAAACGCTGGAGCAAATCCAAAATGGTTATAACTTCGGTGGAGTCGTTGATAACGGCGATGGAACTTATTCGCCAAATACCGCACTCCAATCGGCAGAAGCTTGGAATGCCGATTTCTACTCACGTCGCCACGACCGCGGTGTTTTTGATGCTTCCTTCATCAAATTGCGCGAAGTTACATTGGGGTACAACCTTCCAAAATCTTGGTTGGGCAACAGTAAAATCAATAGCCTCCGCCTTTCCGCTTATGGAAGAAACTTGGCGCTGTTGAAGTCAAACGTGCCACACGTTGACCCTGAAACTGCCTTCGATAGCAGCAATGCAATGCAAGGTATCGAATTCGGCCAGCTGCCCTCCGCTCGTACGATGGGTATCTCTCTGAAC
>Ga0079301_1001574_pt1 | contig 10445 bp, 10 predicted proteins | sample Wag4_2014_7_11_3_FD_74797 | JGI IMG/M metagenome (GOLD analysis project Ga0079301, IMG submission 74797) | Fresh water mixed with fracking chemicals microbial communities from Ohio, USA - Utica-2 Time Series FC 2014_7_11 | ecosystem: Engineered > Industrial production > Chemical products > Input...
GCGAGACCGCCGTCTCGCCAAGGGCGGCTGTAAATACGCCTGATGTTGGGAGTGTCGATATGGGTAACCATGTCTGCGCTTCACAATAAAGCCTTCGACTTCAGTCGCGGGTTATTTACGATGTTTTTTGTCGAGGTTGAAATTCGATTATCTGACGGCCATCGGCAAGCGCACGTGGTTTTTTCGGTTCGGCTTTCCAAGCGTGGCCATAAATGACTTCATAAGTCGCCGGCAAGCGCCCTTCACGCCGTAGGGTTTCATAGCGTTGTTCAATCTGTTGCCATGCCCGTTTCCCCATCAAACCACGGCCACGTCCTGCCATCGCATTGTGTGCGCCAATGGCTTTCAAATCACGCATCACACTTTTGACATCTTCATAGGTCAACACGATTTTTTCCATGTCCATCACCGGCTCGGCAAAGCCAGTTCGCACCAGCGCATCCCCGATGTCGTGCATATCAATAAAACGGTTGACGTGGGTATGGCCATCGACACCAGCAAAGGCTTGCCGCAGTTCCATCAACGTATCTGGCCCTAACGTGGCAAACATAAATAAACCGCCCGTACGCAACACCCGTTGCACTTCGCTAAATGCCGTGTCGGGTGTATTGAGCCATTGGATAGCGAGATTCGACCATACCAAATCAATACAGCCGCTGTGCAGTGGTAAAGCTTCTAAATCTGCACAGACCAAAGGTGGGTCTTTGTGTAATAAACGCCCGAAGAAACCACGCTCATGGCGCTGTTTGTCGCGAGATAAGGCCAGCATACGCGGTGCCAAATCCAGTTCAATCACTTGTGCTGCTGCATAGTGTTGGCGTAACTGTTGTGCGCCATAGCCGGTACCACTGCCGGCATCTAACACCCGTTGAGGCTGATGGCGAATATAACCGAGCCGTTCTGCCATGCGGTCGGAGACTTCACGTTGCAACACCGCCGCACCGTCATAGCTGGCAGCCGCCCGATCAAACGAGGCGCGTACCCGTTGTTTTTCCGTATCAAATAAAGAGGCTTCCATTACACATGTTCCGCTAAAAAGGGGCGTAAAGCCTGTAAAAATTCCGTTTCATGCGACAAAAACGGTGCATGTGAAGCTTGCGGGAAGACCTGTAACCGGCCATCGGCCACCCCATTGGCCCACGTTTGCGCGGCAGCCAAAGGCGTCAACGCATCGCGCGCGCCTGCCAATACCAAGGTCGGTACGGTGATGTCAGCCAGATGGGGCCGATAATCCGTGTTTTGTAATAGCTGTAGCGCCGCTAATAAACCACTCGGACGGCCGTGGGCAAACACCAATTCTCGCAAGGCAGCTAGCGTGGTTTTGGCACTGTCTGAACCCAAGGTTTGTAGGGCTAAAAAACGTTGAATCGTGGTATCAAATTGTTGGTCAAGCTGCTGAGCCAGTTGGTTCACTGTCTCTGCTGCTTGAGCATGGGGCCAGTCCGGTTGTCGAATAAAACAGGGACTCGAGGCCACTAAGGTCAGGCTTTTGATGTGTTGAGGGTAGCGCCGCGCCCAATGTGCGGCGATTAACCCACCTAATGACCATCCCACCACTTGCACAGGCAAGGGAAAGCAGTTGTGCAAGCTTTCCACAATTTCATCCAACATAAATGCGGATACTGTTGCACTGCGGCCATGCCCGGGTAAATCTGGCAGATGCACACAGTATTCCTCCGCAAGCGCCTGTGCCACCCGTTGCCAGACGCCACCATGTAATGCCCAACCATGCAGCAATACCACGTCATGGCCAACGCCTTGGCTAGAAAAGTAAATCGACATTAGGTGTATTCCAAAATTAAGACTGGGCAATCTGCCACAAGGCTGCGACAAGTGCGGCGATATCGGCCTGCTGATGTGCGGCCGACAGAGAGATACGCAAGCGAGCACTACCCTCGGGGACGGTAGGAGGACGAATGGCAGGCACCCAGAACCCTTGTTGCCGCAGTTGTTGTGAGGCAGCCAGTGCTTGCTTGTCTTCTCCTATCACGACCGCTTGAATGGGTGTTCGTGATGGCAAAATTGGCCATGGTAACCCTGCCGTTGCCTCACGGAAGAAAGCGATATGGTTTTGTAAGCGTTGCTGTGCCGTGTTATCTCGAATCAGCGCTAAACTGGCTAATAAGGCACAGGCCAGCGCCGGAGGGGGGGCTGTGGTATAAATGGCTGTAGCAGCACGGTTTTCGAGCCAAACAATCAACGATTGTGACCCAACCACTACCGCACCAGCCACACCAGCTGCCTTACCCAAGGTTGCCATCACAACCACCTGTTCAGGCAGTTGGCTGGAAGCGGATAACACCCCCTGTTCAAACAAGGTACCTTTACCTGCACCGAGCACACCAAAACCGTGGGCATCATCGATATACAACCAAGCATGATGTTCTTCTGCCAATTGCAACAAATCTGCTAACGGCGCTTCATCACCATCCATGCTATACACCGCATCGACGGCAATCAGTTTGCACTTGGCTTCGCTATTGGCAAGTAAGTGGCGCAGCTGTGACATATCGTTATGGTGAAAACGGTGAAGTTGGGCCCGTGATAGCTGAGCGGCAGCATTAAGTGAGGCATGGTTAAGGCGGTCGGCAAAAATCGCATCTCCGCGCCCAACTAACGCCGGTATAACCCCTATATTGGCCAAAAAACCATCACCAAATAACAGCCCTGCTTCGGCCTGTAGCCACTGTGCTAAGGTGTGCTCAAGTGTGGCGTGGGGGCGAAGATGCCCATTCACCAATGCTGAAGCCCCTGCCCCCGCACCCCATTGCGCTGCCCCATGTTGTAGTGCCGCAATGACTTCCGGATGATTAGCAAGGCCTAAATAATCGTTGCTTGCAAACGACAACAGCGCTTGGTCAGCCGTGGTGAGTGCACGTCCTTGCGGACTGTCTAAAACGTAGCGATGGCGCAGCCGATGAATGGCGGCAAGGTGGTCTAGGGCAGGGCTGAGTTCGGCTGGGGTAGGCATCTTTACATCACGTCAAAACTATCCAACAAGACAAGACCTGTGGCAGCTAACAAGAGCGCTTTACCATTGAGGCCATAGAGTACGGTGTTGGGCGGTAAATAAATATCCGGCAATACATGGGCCGGAATGGGTTGGGCATAAATCCACACATCAGTCGGCAGTTGTTTCCCGCGAATCAGTTTTTTCTGCCAACCGTGGGGTAATCCTTTACTGTGGGCAAGATGCTTCTGCAACCCAGGGGGGAGCCCATTAAAGTTGCGTGGATGTGAGGCATCAAAATAGTCGGGAAATTCTTTGGCAAATAGCATGATGTCGGTGCGGTGATGGCGCTGAAAACGCGGCATCCGTTGCATGGTGGACATGCTCTGCATCTCAACCATCGGCTGCATGTCCCTCATGGGCTGCATTTGCTGCATCGGTGCCATGTCCCGCGCCCGATGTTCACGCAAGCTGGCCCCCGCATTGACTTCCCAACCACCACCATGCTGCGGATGGTGTTCGGCTTCGCTATGGGTTTCACGCTGTGGTTTGCTGCTGTAGCTACGGCTGTGGACGGGGGGATTGGCAAACGCCAAGCTGGTGGACAGCGCCAATAAGGTCGCCAACACGGTGGATTTGGTCATGCGAGGTCTCCTCCTCTGAGATCACAAAAGCAATCCGTGCCGGCGTGCTGATAGCCTATCGGTTATGACAGTGGGCGCAAATCGAGTTTGGCCATCAGTTTTCGGTCGTGGTCTGATTCCGGATTGCCTGTTGTCAGCAGCTTTTCCCCGTAAAAGATCGAGTTAGCGCCGGCCATGAAACACAGCGCCTGCATGGCTTCTGGCATCTCATGGCGGCCTGCTGACAGGCGAACATAGCTTTTAGGTAGGGTGATGCGTGCTACAGCAATGGTGCGGACAAATTCTGTCCAATCAAGGTCTTCTGCTTCCGCTAACGGGGTACCTTCGACTTTAACCAGTTGGTTGATCGGTACGGATTCAGGTTGTGGATCGAGGTTTGCCAGCTGTGCAATCAGTCCAGCGCGGTCTTGGCGAGTTTCATTCATCCCCACAATCCCACCACAACAGACATGCAAACCAGCATCACGCACTTTGCCTAAAGTATTGATACGGTCTTCATATTGGCGTGTATGAATAATATCGTTATATTTTTCTGGGGCGGTATCCAGATTGTGGTTGTAATAGTCGAGGCCAGCATCTTTCAGCTGTTGGGCTTGGTTATCTTTCAACATACCCAAGGTGGCACAGGTTTCTAAACCCAACGCTTTCACGGCACTGACCATTTCTTTTACCGCTTCAAGGTCTTGTTGTTTTGGTCCACGCCATGCTGCGCCCATACAAAAACGACTGGCTCCACGCTCTTTCGCCGCTTGTGCTGCGGCTAATACCTCATCTAGCGCCAATAGCCCCTGTTTATCCACGCTACCGCTGTGATGAGCAGATTGGGGACAATAGCCGCAATCTTCAGGACAGCCACCGGTTTTGATCGACAGTAAGGTCGATAGTTGAATGGTTTGTGGATCGAAATGTTCACGGTGCACACTGGCAGCACGATAGACCAAATCTAAGAATGGCAGATCGAACAAGGCTTCGATATCGCTCACCTGCCATTGGTTGGCCACAGGATGAGGTGTTGCGGGGGTCGCAAAACGAATGGGGGTCGCAGTAGTCATGGCAGCCAAATACAGAGAAAAGAAAATGCCTCAAGCATCGTCAGCTAGGGCGGTGCTGTCAAACTTATTTCTGGATTTTTTGAACAATAGCTTAAAAATTCATCAAACCTGTTTGCTCTGTGGTCAACGTTGTCAGGATGACTTTTGCTCTGCCTGTGAACAGGACTGGCAGCGACAACACCAACAGTGCCCACAAAAAAACGTTGCACCTTTACAACAGATTACAGCGGCCTTTCCCTACCACTGGCCACTGACCCGTCTCGTCCAACAATTTAAGTACCACCGCCAGCTCACTTTAGCGGCGCCCTTAGCACGTTTGATGCACCGTTATTTGCCTCCGCTCTCGCCTGATTTCGCCCCCGATTTTTTGGTACCGATTCCGCTACATCCACAGCGTTTTGCCAAAAGAGGGTTTAACCAAAGTGCTGAATTGGCCTTACAGCTAGGGCATTTGCGGCAAATTCCGGTTTCTTTTCACTGTCTGGCGCGTACAATCGCCACCCCAAGCCAAGTCGGTCTTAATGCACAGCAACGACAACACAATCTCGGTCATGCTTTTGCTGTCAGTTGCCCTGTCGCAGGGCAAAAAATTGTGTTGATTGATGATGTAATGACCACTGGTACCACCTTGGCTCAAGCAGCAAAAACGCTGTTAGCAGCAGGGGCAAAACAGGTTGATGCTTGGGTATTTGCAAGCACCCCTGCTCATTTTTCTTGACCAAGTCTTTGATAAACCGTAAAAATCGGCACGCTTTGTATGTTTACTGTTGTTTTGTACCAGCCGGAAATCCCGCCCAATACGGGCAATATCATTCGTCTATGCGCCAATTCCGGCTGTGAGCTGCACCTTGTAAAACCACTCGGTTTTCCCCTCGAAGATGCCAAATTACGGCGTGCGGGGCTGGATTATCACGAGTATGCGCAGATGGTTGTGCATGAAGATTGGCCTAGCTGTCTCAAGGCTCTTGAGGGGCGGCGAATCTTTGCCTTTACCACCAAAGGCCAAACCCGATTTGATCGGGTAGCGTATCAGGCAGGAGATGTCTTTCTCTTTGGTCCTGAATCGCGTGGTCTGCCTGCCGAGGTGCGAGACATCCTTCCTCAGGATCGTCAGCTTCGTCTTCCCATGCGGCCCCAAAGCCGCAGTATGAATTTATCGAATACGGTCGCTGTGGCCATATTTGAGGGATGGCGGCAGCTTGATTTTGCTGGAGGATGCTAAACCCAGTAAGCGATCTGTTTTTTGCCCTGACGAGGTAGAGTCAACAGAGCAAAGCCTTGGCGCAGCCGCATAAGGAGCTCAACCGATGCAAGCTAGTATCCGATGGTTGTGCTTAGTGTTTGCTGTCAGTCTTTTGGCCGCTTGTGCCACCCCTCAAACGGGGAAAAAGACATCATCTGCCAGCATTCGCAAAGCACAAACACCTTCGCCTACCACTTCCATCTCCTCCCCATCTTCTGTCACAGACGGTGGATATTTTCAAAATGACGGCCCGGCAGCGTTTGTGCCGGTTAACCTTGATGCCGTCCCCGATGCTTTGCCTAAAGTCGAAGCACTCAATCCGTGGGCTAATCGTCCTTACACTGCCCTTGGGCAAACTTTTGTGCCAGATACCACCGACCGCAGCTATCAAGCGCGTGGGATGGCATCTTGGTATGGCAGACAATTTCATGGTCGCAAAACCTCATCAGGTGAGCCCTATGATATGTTTTCCATGAGTGCAGCCCATCCTACGTTGCCCATCCCGAGCTATGCCAAAGTCACAAATGTGCGCAATGGCAAGTCGGTGATTGTCAGAATCAATGACAGGGGCCCATTCCATAAAAGCCGTTTAATCGACTTGTCGTATGCGGCAGCACATCGCTTGGACTATTTAGATAATGGTCGGGCAGAAGTGGTGGTGGAACGGGTATTGCCGACGGATGGTTTTGGGGAAGACTTGCGCCGAACTGGTTTGGCAAAAATCAATCAAACCGATTCGCCACTTTCTCGCCCCGAAACACTGCGCAGTGCTGATGGCAGCTCAGTATTTCTCCAGCTCGGTGCCTTTAGCACGCATGTCAACGCGGAAATTTTCCGCAGCCGGATGCAGAGTATGCTGGATGATCAAGACACGGAGGGAGAAGTGGAGATCATCAACCACGACGGTCTCTATAAGGTTCGTCTTGGGCCATTTATCACCGTTTCTCGTGCCCGCGATGTGGCACAACGGTTAAATGTGCAAACGGTCGTCATGCGTTAAAAAAGGCTGACCTCACACAAAAAAGCGCGCGTTGAGTGCGCTTTTTTTATTTTCGAGCGCCATTTGCGAGTCATGGTCAACATGGTAGATTGTCGGTCAACTGATTTCTGCTGATGTTTTATTAAGGATTTGATCAATGATTAGCGAAGCACAACAAACGCAACTGGTACAAATGACAGTCGGGCTGTTTAACGCTGCACCGGGTGTGACCTACATGAATGACTTTGCCAAAAGTCTCAACGCGGGTAGTGAGGTGGCAAGCTTGGCAAAGGGGCTGGTGAATTCTCCTGCTTTTACAGCGCTCTATCCCTTATTTGACACCAATACCCAATTTGCTAACAAATATATGAGCAATCTGCTCGGCAATACGGTTTCAGTTGCGAATAAAGAGTGGGCCGCAAACTGGATGGCTGGGCAATTAAATGCAGGGGTATCGCGTGCAGATGCTGTGTTGACTACCTTGGTCACGCTGCTAGGTATCTCAAGCAGTGACCCTAATTGGGGATTGGCAGTACAACAATTTAACAACCGTGTTGATGTGGCGAAATATTACACATTGACTAAAAATGGTAACGCTACTGACTTGGCCAGTTTGCAAGGGACGATCAGCAGTGTCGGCAGTGATGCGGCCAGCGTTACACAGGCTAAAACGCAAATCGATAATAGTATTACACCTGTTGTACCACGTTCTTATAGTCTAACTGCTGCTAATGCCGTGTTAAGTCATACAGGAACTTCAGTGAATGTCTCTCCTGCAGGTAACTTATCAAGCAACGACGATACCATCACAGCCAATAATGCGATTGTCTTGTCTGGTGCTACTTTACTAGACAACAGCGCCACCGATAACGATACTTTAAACATCACCTTATCGAGTGCAGTCAGTACGGCGCCCACGATCAACCGGATCGAAAATATCACTATCGAAAGCTATAACAGCGGTGAGATGAGTCTTGCTAACGTGGTCAATAGCAAGACGATTACGATTAAAGGCACATCTTTTATTGGCACTGGCGCTAGTTCAGGACAAAGCTTCACCCTCTCTGAGATAAACGGTGCCCAAAAATTCGATCTTGCCACTGAGGCCGGCGCTGTCGATAGTTTGACCTTCCAATTGGTCGCAACAGGAAATGCTGCTTCATTGGATGTTGGAAATGGCGCGCTGGAAAATATCAACCTAAACGTTAACAGCAACAGCAGCTTAACGCTTGCTGATGGTACAAACGGCGGTAATGCAGCCAATGTGGTGATAAGCGGAGTAGCTAATCTGACGCTGACCAACGCAGATAGCACTGCCAATAATGTGATCAATGGCAGTTCTTTAATGGGTGTGCTTAATTATACCCATGCCAGTACAGCACACAGCGCCGTTTCTGTTACCGGTGGCAGTGGTAACGATAGCTTTGCCTTCGCTACCGACAAGATCAATGCCACGACAACTGTAAATGGTGGGGCAGGAACTGATACCTTGAATTTGACTGGTAATACTGCACAAAGTGGGGTCAGTTTGGCTGGGTTGAGCAATCTTGAAACGATTGCAATTGCTAATACAACAACTGATGTTTCTCTTTCTACCACAGATAATGTGGTAGCAGCAGGTGCTGTACTTAACGTCATTACAGCGCAATCTACCGGCAAGTTGACCTTCAATGGCAGTCTGGAAATTGATGGTGGCCGTTTTAGTATCATCGGCGGTGCCGGAGACGATTCATTAACCGGTGGCAATTCTTTGGATACCTTAAATGGTGCGGCTGGTAACGATAGTCTCGTTGGTGGAACAGGGGCAGATATGCTCACCGGTGGAGAAGGCAGCGATACTTTTGTGGGTGGCGAAGGGACTGACACCTTGATTTTGAGTGAAATTGCAGCAGCACGTGATGTCGTAGTCTTGACTCACGCGGGTATTGACATGGTGTCGGGTTTTGCCAAAGGTGCTGGTACAACCAATGACGTCATTGTCTTAAGCCTCTCTGCGTTAGAAACAGCAGGTGCGTTAGCGACAGGTGTAACAGTCAATATCAGTAGTGGGAATTCTACAGACCTTGCTGCAAATAACACTGCTACCATTTTGACGGTAAGTGGTTCTACGACTTTGACAGACGCTAATGTGCTCTATATTGCAGGGAACTATGCCACTGTCGACGCTTTGGTGGATAGTTTAGGGACAGGTGGTAGCAGCAACACAAATGCGCTGACAACCAGTCAAGCTATGACTGCAGGGGAAGCCATAACGATTGTTTGGAATGACAACAGTGGGGCTGCGCATGTTGGTTTGTTACGCTTTACTGCAAATGTTGCAACCAGTACAGCTTTAGTTGATGGGAATGTGGTTGTGCATGATTTGGTGCAACTCGTTGGCGTATCTGCTGCAGAACTCGCTGGTGGTGCGGATGGTGTCACAAATATTGGGTGGATCAGCTAACACACAACCTTATCTAACAGCCCCTGTTATTCATAACGGGGGGCTAGCGCAAACAGCAAAGCCGTTTTAAGGTTTTGTGTTTGCGCTTAGATGGTTAACTCAACACCATCACCCCATCAGCCTCGACCATCACGCCGCGTGGCAAGCTGGCAACGCCGATGGCAGCGCGGGCGGGATAAGGTTGGGTAAAGTATTGCGCCATCACTTCGTTAAAGACAGCGAAATTGGACAAGTCAGTTAAAAAAGCATTTAACTTCACAATATCGTTCAGTGATCCCCCAGCAGCTTCACATACCGCTTGCAGGTTTTTGAACACTTGGTGGGCTTGTTCAGCAAAACCCCCTTCAACACATTGCATCGTGGTGGGATCTAATGGAATTTGACCTGACAAATAGACCGTGTTGCCAGCGCGAACAGCTTGGGAATAAGCGCCGATCGCTGCAGGGGCATGTTCAGTATGGATGATGGTTTTGCTCATCAAAGTGACTCCTTGTGGGAATGTTAGTCGGGAAGAAAAATGGCCAGTAAATCGTTCAAGAAACGACGCCCTTGTTGGGTCGGGATAATATCTTGAGCGGTATGCGTCAACAAACCACGTTGTTGTGCGGCATCTAACTCATACAAAATCGCACTGATTGATAGCCCTGTGCGCTCATGAAACAGACTTTTGGCAAAGCCGTGATTGAGCCTTAGAGCATTCATCATAAACTCAAAAGCCAAATCATCTGCGGCAATGACATGGTCCGTTTGAACGGGTTGACCTGCCTCAATCGCTGCCAAATAGGCTTGAGGTTGTTTAACGCGCATTTGGCGCACGATTTTATCGTGAAAAGACAGTTTACTATGGGCACCGGCGCCAATGCCGAGATAGTCGCCGAATGTCCAATAATTCAGATTATGGCGGCTAGGCTGTTGCGGCAAACAAAACGCTGACGTTTCATAGTGCTCAAACCCCGCTTGGGCTAAGCGTTGTTCAATCGCCTGCTGCATGTCTGCTGACAATTCATCATCGGGCAGATCTGCCGGTGGTTGTGCAGCAAATAGGGTGTTGGGTTCGAGTGTTAGATGGTAAGCGGAAAGATGAGTTGGGCCAAAACTCAAAGCAGTTTCAATATCACAGATTGCCTGTGACAA
>Ga0079301_1001579_pt1 | contig 10427 bp, 10 predicted proteins | sample Wag4_2014_7_11_3_FD_74797 | JGI IMG/M metagenome (GOLD analysis project Ga0079301, IMG submission 74797) | Fresh water mixed with fracking chemicals microbial communities from Ohio, USA - Utica-2 Time Series FC 2014_7_11 | ecosystem: Engineered > Industrial production > Chemical products > Input...
GCAGGATGGGGCAGACCAGCATCATCCAGGCGACCAGCACCGCCACCAGCACGGGCCGGCGCAGATATGCCACCACCTGCGCCAAATCCACGCGCAGCAGCACCATTGTCATCAATGTGGCGACCGAGAAGGTGACCACATCGCGAAACAGCGCGGCCAAGGGTGGGATGAAAAGCCCGGCGAAAATGCCAAGCGCCAGCAGCAACCCGCCGCGCCGGGCGGACCATTCCAGGAAGCCAAGGATCATGGCGAAACTCACCGCCCCCCAAGCGCCAGAATTGCCCTGCGATGGGGCAAGGACGGCACAGCGCCCTGCTGCGTACAGGCAAGCGCACCCGCGGTTACGGCAAGCTGCAATGTCTTTTCGGGCGTGAACCCTTCCGCGCTGAAGGTGGCAAAGGCGCCCAGGAAGGCATCGCCAGCGGCGGTGCTATCCACAACCATCACCCCTGGCGGGGCGGCATCAATCACCACGCCATCCGGGCGTGCCCAAAAAGCGCCAACAGCGCCGGCGGTCACGATCACCTCCCGCATTGTCTCGGCGGCGAGCGCAAGCGCCAGGGCCGCGGGTTCGGCTTCGCGCTGCGCCAGGATGGCGGCTTCGGTTTCATTCAGCAGCAGCATATCCGTGGCGGCCAGAAGCTCCGGCGCCATCGGCGCTGCAGGAGCAACATTCAGGATACGTCGCGCCTTGGGTGAGGCGCGAAACAGCGCCGCCGTGGTGGCTTGCGGCGTTTCAAGCTGCGCGAGTGCCACGGTGATCCCGGCATGCGGGGTGAAGCCATCCGGTAGCGATAACTCCGCATTGGCGCCGGGAATGATGATGATTTGATTCTCGCCCGCCGCATCGAGCAGGATGGTAGCAGCGCCGGTGGGCGATTGGGTTGTTTGGACCGCCTGTGCATCAATGCCTTCGTCGGCCCAAAGGGCGCGCGCGCCTTGGCCCGCCGCGTCATCACCAAGAGCCGCGATGAAGGCAACACGCCCGCCCGCCCGCGCCGCCGCCACGGCCTGATTGCTGCCCTTGCCACCATGGAACTGCGCCATGCCAAGCGCCGTGAGCGTCTCACCCGGTGCGGGAAAGCGCTCAAGGCGCAGCACCGTGTCGCGATTATAGGAACCAATAACGAGAATGCCGCCCATGGGAGTAAAGCCTGCGGGGCGCATCCGTCACGGTCAAGACCGAAATCACCTCAGCCAGGCTATGCGATGCAGCCGCGCGGGTTCCGTCATTGCCCGGGCCAAGCCAAGCCTGCAGCCATGCCTTAGAGCAGATCGCGCTCAGATGGCATCATCTGAACGCAACACGCTCTTGTGAACTTCCTATGCCGGCCATCCACGCCCAGCGCGGCGGGGTCATCGCCCCGATCGGGGTCAGCCAAAAAGCGCCGGCACGGTCGCGTTATGGAAATTTCACGACCATGACGGCTGCGCCTTCAGGCGGCCTGATTAAGCCCACCCATCGCCATCAATTGCGTCAAGTGATGATCGGCATCGCCGAACATGGTGTCTATCGTTGTCAGGCGCTTGAAGTAATGCCCGCCCAGATATTCCATCGTCATGGCAATGCCGCCATGCAACTGAATGGCACCTTGGCCGATGAATTTACCGGAACGCCCGATTTGCACCTTCACTGCCGACATTTGCCGGCGCCGTTCCAGCGCATCGGATTCCTGCGCCATCATTGCCGCAAGCATGGCCATGGAACGCGCTTCTTCCAGGCAGACCATCATCTCAGCCGCGTGATGCTGCAAGGATTGGAAGGTCCCAATGGGCCGGCCGAATTGCTTGCGCGTCTTGAGATAATCGAGCGTCAGCTTCTGCAGCGCATCCATCGCCCCCACGGCCTCACCCGCCAGCGCCGCGATGGTTTCATCCACCACGCGATCAACCAGCACCAGCCCATTGCCGGCATCGCCCAGCAGCGCTTCGGCCGGCAGGCTTACGCGATCAAGCGTGATTTCCGCCCCGCGCAGCCCATCCGTGGTTGGGTAACCGCGCCGCGTGACCCCCTTGGCATTCGCCGGCACCAGGAAAACCCCAATGCCGGATTTGTCGCGCCGCGCACCGCCGATGCGCGCGGTGACAATGATGTGATCCGCCACATCGCCATGCAGCACCACGCCCTTGCGGCCTTCCAGCACCCAGCCCGCGCCATCCTGCTTCGCCGTGGTCGCGACATCATGCAGATCATGGCGCGATTGCGGTTCGGTATAGCCGAAGGCGAGTTTCAGCTTGCCCGCGGCAATGTCAGGCACCATGGCGGCGCGCTGTGCGGCCGAGGCACCGTGGCGGATGAAGCCACCACCCATCACCACGGTCGCAAGCCAGGGTTCCAAAGTGATTGCGCTGCCCATGGCTTCCGCCATCAGCATCACCTCAACAGAGCCGGCACCAAAGCCACCATCTTCTTCCGCGAAGGGCAGGCCTAGCAGGCCGAGATCGGCATAGGCTTCCCACATTTCCTGAGACCAGCCCGTGGCTGATTTCATGAAGCGCTTGCGGTCTTCGAACTTGTATTTGTCGGCCAGCAGCTTGGTCAGGCTGTCCTGCAGCAGCCGCTGGTCTTCGGAAAGATCGAAATCCATGTCTCAGAGCCCCAGAAACGCTTTTGCCATGATGTTCTTCTGGATCTCGGTGGAACCACCATAGATCGTCTGCTTGCGCCAATTGAAATAGGTTGGCTGCGCCAGTGTGGCCCATTCGGGGGCCAATTCCGGTTCATTCCAGCGATCCCCATCAGGATCAGCGCCCACCATGCCGTAAGGCCCCGCGGCCATGACATAAAGATCACTGATCGCCTGCTGGATTTCCGTGCCGCGAATTTTAAGCACCGACGATGCCGGGTTGGGCTTGCGTTCACTGAGCTGGCGATTTTCATCCGCCAACACGCGCATGGTCGTCATTTCCAGCGCCTTCAACTGCACTTCCACTTCAACCAGACGCTCACGGAAGCGCCCATCTTCGATCATCGGGCGCTCACCACCCGGCGCATTCTGGGCAATCAGCTTGAGGCGCCGGATACGATCCTTGGAAGCACCAACCCGCGCCTGACCGGTGCGTTCATTGGATAGCAGGAATTTCGCGCAATCCCAGCCGCGATGTTCGGTACCGACCAGATTGGCGACGGGCACTTTCACATCATCAAAAAACACCTCATTCACCTCATGCGCGCCATCAATGGTGATGATGGGGCGCACGGTGATGCCCGGCGTATTCATATCCACCACCAGGAAGGAAATGCCTTCCTGCTGCTTGGTCGCTTCTGGATTGGTGCGCACCAGCAGGAAGATCCAATCGGCGTATTGCGCGAGCGTCGTCCAGGTTTTTTGCCCATTGACGATATAATGATCGCCTTCCCGCACCGCGCGCGTCTTCAGCGACGCCAGATCAGACCCTGCGCCGGGTTCGGAAAAGCCCTGGCAGAACCAAAGATCGAGATTGGCAAGCTTCGGCAGGAAGAATTTTTTCTGTTCTTCCGTGCCAAAAGCGATCAGCACCGGGCCCAACATATTGCAGTTGAAGCCAAGCGGAATCGGCGCCGGCGTGCCCTGCAATTCTTCCAGCAGGATGAAGCGCTTAATCGCGGACCAATCGCTCTGCCCGCCCCATTCCGCTGGCCAATGCGGCACGCACCAGCCCTTGGCATTCAGCTTCTTTTGCCAATCCAGCTGCATTTCCTTGGTGGGGGTGCGACCCGCCGCCAGACGCTCCCGCGTATCGGCGGGCAGGTTGGCGTCAATCCAATCACGCACTTCCTGGCGAAAGGCGCGTTCCTCATCCGTGAAGCGTAGATCCATTGTTCTTTCCCTTCATGCCTGCCTGCCGCCGCGCGGCATCAAACCTTGGATTTGCCCATGCCGGCAAAGCTGCCGCCCTCATCGGCGAGTTTTTCGATCAAAGCCGCCGGGCGCAGGTTCTTATCCCCCGTCGCCTCAGCGTATTGATTGAGCTTATCGCGCACGGCCTTGAGGCCCTGCGTATCAGCCCAGAACATCGGTCCACCCCGCCACGCCGGCCAGCCAAAGCCGCTGGTGAAGATCACGTCAATATCAATTGGGCGGGACGCGATACCTTCTTCCAGGATGCGCGCCCCCTCATTCACCATGGGCAGCAACAGCCGTTCCAGGATTTCATCCGCCTCAATCTTGCGGCGCCGCACCTGCATTTTTTCGGCGACATCCAGGATGATGCGCTCCACTTCCGGGTCAGGCAGGCGGTTGCGCTTTTCATCATACATGTACCAGCCCTTGCTGGTTTTCTGACCAAAACGCCCCGCCGCCACCACGGCATCCGCAATGGGTGCCACAGTGCCGCGCGCCTTGCGCACCGCCGCACCAATATCCAAGCCAGCCAGGTCACCGGTGGCGAGCGGCCCCATGGCCATGCCATAGCCTTCCATCACGCGGTCAATATCCTGCGGCAGGCAGCCTTCCAGCAGCAGCTTTTCCACCTGCGGTGTGCGCTTGCCGGTCATGCGATTACCGACAAAGCCATCGCAATTGCCCACCAGCACCGGCAGCTTGCCGATCTTCTTGCCGAATTCGGTTGCCGTTGCGATCGCAACCGCATTGGTCTTCGACCCGCGCACATTCTCCAGCAGGCGCATCACATTGGCCGGGCTGAAGAAATGCATCCCCATCACCCATTCCGGACGCGATGTCGCATGCGCGATCTGGTCAATATCAAGCGTTGAGGTATTGGAAGCCAGCACAATCCCCGGCCGCGCTGCCTTATCCAGCCGCGCGAAGACCTGCTTCTTCACCTCCATATTCTCGAAGACTGCCTCGATCACCAGATCGGCTTCGCCCACGGCTTTTTCGAAATCGGTCGAACCGGTCAGCAGCGCGCGGCGCTTTTCATACTCGGCTTGGGACAAGCGGCCAGACGCGACAGTACGCTGCCAATTCGCCTCACAACGCTGCAAGCCCTTGGCGAGGGCTTCTTCCGTCATTTCCACAATCGTGACGGGCACGCCGAAATTCGCGGCACTCATGGCAATACCGCCGCCCATGGTGCCGCCGCCAACCACAACAAGCTTGCCAACCGGCAGCACTTCCGTATCGGCCGGCAGGCCGGGCACGCGCTGCGCTTCGCGTTCGCCGAAAAAGATATGGCGCAGCGCCTTGGACTGCTCGCCCGCCACCAGGCTTGCGAATAAATCTCTTTCCTTTTGCAAGCCTTCTTCGAAAGGCAGGGTAAAGGAAGCGCGCACTGCCTCCACACAGCCCTTCGGGCTTTCCTGCCCGCGCGCACGCTTCAGCAAGGCCCCCGCCGCGGCATCAAACGCCGCCATATCCTGGCCCGCGATCCTGTCCGAGCGGTTGCGCGCCAAGGTGAAAGTCTTGGCCAGATTGGCGCGCGCAAAGGCAACCGCACCGCCCTCCAGATCACCTTCGATGATCGCATCCACAAAGCCGAGTTTATGCGCCTCGGTCGCCTTGATCGGGTCGCCGGAGACGATGATTTTCAGCGCCGCTTCCGGGCCAATCAGGCGCGGCAGGCGCTGCGTGCCCCCCGCCCCCGGCACAAAGCCGCGCTTGACTTCCGGCAGGCCCAGATTCGCATCCGCCACCGCGACGCGCGCATGGCAAGCAAGCGCCACTTCCAAACCACCCCCAAGCGCGGAGCCATGAATGGCGGCGACCGTGATGCCGGGGAAGCTTTCAAACTGTTCAAACACTTCAGTGAGGGAGGGCGGGACGCGCGGCTTGCCGAATTCGGTCATTTCGGCGCCCGCACAGAACATGCGCCCGGTGCCGATAATCACCACGGCCTTGGCGCCGGCGGCGCGCGCGGCCTTCATGCCATCATAAAGCCCGGCGCGGATTTCCGTGCGCAGCGTGTTTACCGGGGGGTTGGCCAGGCGCAGCACATGCACCTCCCCCATCGGCACATGCTGCACGAATTCATTTTCGGCCAAAGCGTCTCTCCCTCATCCAGGCGGGGCCTGACGACCCCTTTGGCGGTTACTCTCCGGCACTCTGCGCCCGAGGGCAAGCACCCGGTTGCGGGAAAGCGCGCGCCATGCTGCCTTACAGCGTGTCCACCACGCAAATGCGTGGCAGACATGCTGTAAAATATTGTTTGGTCGCATTTTCCGAGCCGCCAAGTGATTCCACTTGGCTTGAAAATGCTCCAGGCCCAAAGGCTTAGGAGGAAACGCCATGTCCCTATTTGATCTGACCGGCAAAGTGGCCGTGGTGACCGGCGGCAGCCGCGGCATTGGCCGGGCGATTTGCGAAAGAATGGCCGAACAGGGTGCCAAGGTGGTGGTATCATCCCGCAAGCTGGATGCCTGCCAGGAGGTGGTGGAGGCGATCAAGGCCAAGGGCGGCGAAGCCATGGCCATTGCCTGCAATATCGGGCGCAAGAATGAATGTCAGGCGCTGATAGACCAAACCATCGCCGCCTGGGGCCAGGTGGATATCATGGTCTGCAATGCGGCGATCAACCCGCATTTCGGACCGGCCATGACCATGCCGGATGAGATTTTTGACAAGATCATGGCGTCCAACATCAAGTCCAACCTGTGGCTTTCCCACATGACCGCGCCGAGCATGGCAGAAAGGGGCGGTGGTTCCATCATCATCATCTCCTCCATCGGCGGCTTTCGCGGTTCCCCGGTGCTGGGCGCCTATGCCATTTCCAAGGCGGCCGATATGCAATTGGTGCGGAATCTCGCCGTGGAATGGGGCCCAAAAAACGTGCGCGCCAACGCCATTGCCCCCGGCCTGGTGCGGACGGATTTCGCCCGCGCCCTTTGGGAAGACCCCGGCATTTATGCCAAGCGCACCAAGGACACGCCGCTCAAGCGCATTGGGGAGCCTGATGAAATCGCTGGCGCCGCCGTGTTTCTGGGCTCCGCCGCCGGGTCTTTCATGACCGGGCAGACAATTGTGATTGATGGCGGCGTGCTGGCCGGCTCACCCAGCCGTTCGGATGATTGAACGGCCTGCTCCTTTTGGGCGTAAAGTTGCGCCTGCTGGAAATACCCGGGCCCCGTAAGGTGTGCCCGCGGCATCACACAGGATATGGCGGCTGTGCGGATGCCTATCCTCCTTCTGCTGATGGGCGCAATATCCTTGACCTCGCCACCGGCGATCCATGGGATTTCAGTGTGGCACGCTGGAAATCACCCCCGCATCCTGCCATGACTTGGGCATGAAAAGCCGGGCGGACAGGTCTGAGATATGCTGATTCTCGCCCTTGAGGGCGCGCTCGCGCATTGTTCTGCGGCGGTCTTGCGGGATGGCTTGGCCGTGGCCTCGGCCCTGCATGAGGGGCCACGCGGCCAGCCTTCTGCCCTGCCCCCGCTGGCGGAGCAGGTGCTGGCGCAAGCGGGGGTCATGCCCGCGGCCTTGGATGCGCTGGCCGTTGGCGTCGGGCCAGGCGGTTTTACCGGGCTGCGCACCGCCATTGCGCTTGCCGAAGGCTTGGCCCAGGCCCTTGGAAAAACCCTGATCGGCGTGACAACGGGGGAGGCTTTGGTCGCGGAAGTGCCAGAATCCTGGCGCGCAAGCCATGTTGTCTGGTCTGTTTTGGATCAGCGCCAGGGCCGCGTGGTGCTGGAAATCTTCCCGCCCGGCGCGGCTTTGCCTGAAGCGCCCATCATCCTTCCGCTGGAAGCCCTGCCCGATCCTGCCGGGCCGCTGGTTTTGGTGGGCGATGCAGCAGCGCCAGTCGCGGCGGCCCTTGCCGCCCGGGGCTTCCAGGCCAGCGCGCAGCCGCAGATTCTGCTCTCGGCCGAGGCGGTTGGGCGCGTGGCGCAACGCCGGCTTATGGGTGCCTTGCCACCGCGCAAGGCAGCGCCGCTTTATGCGGAGCCGCCAGCCACCACGCAGCCGGCCAAGGGCATATGACACCGCGCATCGAGCCTATTGGCGCTGAAGCCGCGGGGTTGCTGGCCGAAATCCATGCCGAGGCCTTTCCGCCCAAGCAGGCTTGGGGGGCAGCGGCGATCGCGCTTATGCTGGGGCTGCCGGGGCATTTCTGCCTGGTTGCAATCCGCCAGGACCAGCCCCTGGGCTTCGCCTTGGCGCGGGCGCAAGGGTCGGAGGCTGAGATCGTCACGATTGCGATTCGCCCCACGGCGCAAGGGCAGGGGATTGGGCGCCTTTTGCTGGCGGGCGTGATGGGCGAAGTGGCCCGACGCGGTGCGACCGAAATTTTCCTGGAAGTGGCGGAAGCGAATACGGCTGCCCGCGCACTTTATACTGGCGCTGCGGCGCGAGAGGTCGGGCGGCGGCGGCGCTATTACGCTGATGGCGCCGATGCGCTGGTGCTGCGGATTGACCTTGGCCAGGCAAAGCCGGAGTGAAAGTTTCACCCGCGGCGTAGCGTCAGAATCGAATCGCCCGATTCGTCTTCAATCATGCCAAGCACTTCATGGCCCTGTTCCCGCGCAGTCAGGGGAATGTTGCGGCGCGGTTCTGCCCCGCGCAGCCGAACCTGCAGCACCTCACCGGATTTCATTTGATCGAGCGCAAGGCGCACAAGAACAAAGGTCATCGGGCAGGTTTCTGTTGTGATATCAATATGTTGGTCCGGATGCATGGCGGGGTTCTTGTCGGGGATGGGTAACTTTAAGGCGATGTTGTCTTGCGGGGTGTTGAAGCTTTTTTATCGAAACCATATTGATTCGTGACAAGCAATACTTGATCTTGTTGCACAAGTAGACTATTAACTAGGTGTTGTTTTGAGCGATAGCCGAGGTCGTTCAGGCAAAGCGACAGTTTGGCTAAGCCAAGTTTGCTAAGGCATCACTGGACCATTCACAGGAAGGTTTCTACGAATGTCTGAGGTAAAACCTGCGAACAACATGCTGGCGCTGACCGCCCAGATCGTCGCGGCGCATGTATCCCACAATCCCGTCCCGGCTTCCGCGCTGCCTGTCTTGATTGAGGAAGTGCACCGCGCGCTGCTCTCGGTTGAAGCGCCGCTGCCAAAAAAGGCGCCTCACCCAGAACCCGCTGTGCCGATCGCGAAATCCGTGACACCGGAATTCATCTATTGCCTGGAAGATGGCAGGAAAATGAAGATGCTGAAGCGGCATTTGAAGACCGCGTTCAACATGACGCCGGAACAATACCGTGAGCGCTGGGGCCTGGCGCAGGATTACCCCATGGTGGCGCCACGTTACGCGAAGCAGCGCTCGACTCTGGCGAAAAAGATCGGCCTTGGCACCAAGCCCCGCAGGCGCCGCGGGTCGTCCAATTAAGCGTCCGGTTTTGGCGAACCGCCAAAATATTCTATAAGGGCGTCGGCGGCGGACGACCCTGGGGCCTTCCCGGAACAGGCCCGTCCCTTAGGTGGGATAGTGAATGCCGATCAAACAAGCGCAAGCGGCACCGTCCGAGGCAGGCTTTTGGGAATTGCGCGCCGGTAATCTGGGCGTCCGCCTGGCCCTCGGTGCGGCTGAAGTGGATGCGGTGCAGGCCCTGCGATACCGCGTTTTCTATCAGGAAATGGGCGCCCGCGCCGATGCGGCCACAGCCGCAAGCCATCGCGACCGTGATGATTTCGATGCCATCGCCGATCACTTGTTGGTGGTGGATCATGATCGGGGCGAGGGGCCCCAATCGGTCGTTGGCACGTATCGGCTGACCCGGCGCGAAGGTGCCAAGAAGCTCGGGCGCTGGTATTCCGAAAGCGAATTTGATGTCTCGCGCCTGGTCGCCTATCCCGCGCCCGTGCTGGAATTGGGGCGTTCCTGCGTGGATGCGGCCTATCGCAGTCGGGGCACGCTGCAATTGCTTTGGGATGGTATTGCAGCCTATGTCTTTCGCAATGAGATCGCGCTGTTGTTCGGGTGCGCTTCGCTGCCCGGCACGGATCTGGATGCGCTTGCCGATCAACTGACCTATCTGCATGCCTTCCATCTGGCGCCCGAGGAATTGCGCCCGCGCGCGCTGCCGGAACGCTATGTGGACATGCGCCGCAAGGACCCCGCGGGCATGGACAAGCGCGCCACGCTTGCCGCCCTACCTCCGCTCGTGAAGGGATATTTGCGTCTGGGCGGGTTTGTGGGCGATGGTGCCGTGCTGGATGAGCAATTCAACACCACCGATGTTTCAGTGGTGGTCAAGACCGATATGATCACCCAAAAGTATCGCAAGCACTATGAACGCAAGCATGCGGAGCGTTGAGGGGGAGCATTTTCAAGCCAAGTGATATCGCTTGGCGACTCGGAAAATGCGACCGGACATGTGAGCATTTTCAAGCCGAGTGATATCGCTTGGCGACTCGGAAAATGCGACCGGACCTGTGAGCATTTTCAAGCCGAGTGATATCGCTTGGCGACTCGGAAAATGCGACCGGACATGTGAGCATTTTCAAGCCAAGCGATATCGCGTGGCGACTCGGAAAATGCGACCGGACATGTGAGCATTTTCAAGCCGAGTGATATCGCTTGGCGACTCGGAAAA
>Ga0079301_1001582_pt1 | contig 10420 bp, 5 predicted proteins | sample Wag4_2014_7_11_3_FD_74797 | JGI IMG/M metagenome (GOLD analysis project Ga0079301, IMG submission 74797) | Fresh water mixed with fracking chemicals microbial communities from Ohio, USA - Utica-2 Time Series FC 2014_7_11 | ecosystem: Engineered > Industrial production > Chemical products > Input...
ATGGATTTCTTGAGTGTTCCAATCTTTATTTCAAGATCATCAAATTGTTTTTGAAGTCTCTTTTTCTCTTTCTGCTTTTCTTTGTCAATTGGTTGATTTGCAGTTATGATAGGTTCTGCTTTTACATTCACTGGCTCTTTAGGAGCACCGACAGACTTGTTGTCGTTAGTGACTTCCCCTTTGGATTTGTTTTTATCCTTGCCCGAACTTTGCTTTTCCTGTTCAAGTGCATGTTTAGCCATTCTTTCCTTCCATTCTACCCATTCAGTATATCCACCCTTGAATTCTACAATTTTACCATCTACAATTTCCCAAATCTTGTTGGCAGTCTTTGAAATGAAATATCGATCGTGACTCACCAGTATCAAACTTCCTTCGTATTTGTCCAGTGCATCAGCCAGTAAATCGACTGAATGCATATCGAGGTGGTTTGTCGGTTCATCCAGCATCAGGAAATTCGCTTTGCTGATAATGGTTTTAGCCAAGGCTACCCTGGCTTTTTCACCCCCACTCAATACCCTGATTTTTTTATCTACATCATCACCGCTGAAGAGAAAACAACCCAGGACTGTCCGCAGTTCCATATCAGTTTTCTTGCTTCCTGCAGTTTGTAATTCTTCTAGAATGTTATTGTCGAGACGCAAATGTTCCAACTGATGTTGCGCATAAAAACTTTCATCAACGTTATGTCCCCAATTTCTTTCACCATCAAAACTTTCTCTATCTGCGATGATTCTGAGGATAGTCGATTTGCCCTTTCCATTCGCACCAATCAAAGCAATTTTATCACCTCTTTCAATTTCAGCATCTGCTCCGTCTACAATTTCAATTGGACCGAAACTTTTGCTTAAATTTTTGAGGGAGCAAATGATTTTACCTGGAGTCTTATCAACACTGAAATTGATGCGAATATTTGGCCTTTCAATGGAAGCTTCTTCAACCCTTTCAATTTTATCCAAACGCTTCTGTACACTCTGCGCCTGTGCTGCTTTAGAAGCTTTTGCTTTAAAACGTTCTATGAACCTTTCTTGCTGACGAATGAAATCTTGTTGATTCTCAAAAGCTCTTTGCTGCATCTCCATTCTAACCACCTTTTCCTTTTCGTAGTAGGAATAGTTGCCTGTATATATATTCAGTTTTCTTTGATAGAGTTCAACTATTTTATTGACCATTCTATCTAGGAAAAATTTATCGTGACTTACAATTACAACTGCACCTTGATAGTGGATCAAGTATTTTTCCAACCATTCAATTGAAGGTAGGTCAAGGTGGTTGGTAGGCTCATCCAGCATCAACAAATCGGGTTGCATGAGGATCATTTTCGCCAATAAGACACGCATTCTCCAACCTCCACTAAATTGCTTGTAAGGTCTGGATAAGTCTTCTTGTTTGAATCCCAAGCCATGGAGTACATCTTCAGTTTTATGGTCGATGTTATAACCATCTAATACATCCATTTCATGAAGTAGATCGGTGTACTGTATCAACTTCTTTTCATCTTCCTGTTCTTCCAGCTCTTTTCCCAGTTGTTCAATCAATTTTTCAATCTCCATCACACGTTCAAAAGCTCCTTTTGCAACCTCCAGGATGCTGGCATCGGTATCAAAACTGAGTAAATCTTGGTGTAGGTAACCTATTGTAGTAGTTCGACTACGTTCAACTGTCCCTTTACTTGGAAGGTATTCCCCTGCAAGGAGTTTCAATAAAGTCGATTTACCAGTTCCATTGTAACCAATTAGACCGATTCTTTCACCTGGATGAATATGCCAAGTAGCTTCTTCCACTATTGCCCTTGCACCAAATTCAAACGTAAGATCTTGAAAACCTGCTAGCATACTTAAAATTATTGCGCTGCAAAGTTAGTATAATATAATTTTGCGCCCGAACCTTCGTGATATTAAGTTGTTAAAGCATCTTGTGAGTAAGTATATCCCTTTTATCTTTCTTCTCTTTTTTGGTCTGCAATCGTCTGCACAAAACAAATATACCCTCAACGGGTATGTCAGGGATTCCTTAAGCAGAGAAACGCTAATCGGGGCAACTTTACAAGTCAAAGAGTTATCTAGGGGTGTTAGTACCAATCAATACGGGTATTTTTCATTGACAATACCAGAGGGCGAGTATACCCTTATTGTCAGTTTTGTAGGTTATTTCCCAGTCGAACAAAAGATCAAATTGAATGCTGATCAAGAACTGAATCTTTATCTGTTTTCAAAATCAAGTCTTTCACAGGAAATTGTCATTTCAGCCAAGAAAAGAGATGCCAATGTGAAGAATGCTCAAATGGGTCAGATTGATCTTTCCATGAACAGAATGAGGTCAGTCCCGGTTATTTTTGGTGAAATCGATCCTCTTAAAACCCTTCAATTGTTTCCAGGGGTTTCTAATGCAGGAGAGGGTAATTCTGGACTCTATGTAAGAGGAGGAGGGCCTGATCAAAATCTTATCTTATTGGATGATGCAGTCGTTTATAATACAGGGCATCTTTTTGGATTTTTTTCCATTTTTAATGGAGATGCCATCAAGAACATAAGTTTGATCAAAGGGGGTATGCCAGCTCAATATGGTGGCCGACTTTCCTCTGTCTTGGATATTTCGATGAAAGATGGGAACATGAACAAATTTCAAGCTGAAGGTGGTATAGGGTCAATTGCATCAAGATTAGCAATTCAGGGACCTATCGTGAAAGATAAGTCTTCATTCATGATTTCTGGTAGGAGGACCTACATCGATCAATTGGTGAAACCCTTTATCAAAAAAGGAAGCCAGTTTTATGGCTCAGGCTATTATTTCTATGACCTCAATGCGAAGTTCAATTACAAGTTTTCTAATAAAGATCGATTATACATCAGCGGATATTTTGGAAGAGATGTATTTGATTTTGTGAATAACCAACGTCAGTTTGATGTAAATATTCCATGGGGTAATTCTACCATGACGGCAAGATGGAATCATGTATTCAACAAAAAGTTGTTCATGAATACAACATTTGTTTATAATGACTATGATTTTGCGCTTGGTGCTTTACAAAACAATTTCAACTTCACTTTGAAAAGTGGTATCAGAGATCTAAGTTTTAAATCTGATCTGGATCATTATTTAACACCAGAACATAAATTGAAGTATGGTTTACAGTACACCTACCATCGCTTTTCTCCCTCAATCATATCTGGACAACAAGATAGTGTTGTGTTTAATCCAAATAATTCACAGTTGAAGTACGCCAGAGAAATGTCAGCATATATTCAAGATGATTGGGAGATTTCAGAACGCTTGAAAATGAATTATGGCTTGAGATGGAGTGGATTTCAACAAGTAGGACCTTATACCAACTATACAACGGACAATTTCGGAAATAGATTGGATAGTGCTACCTACAAAAAAGGTGATCCTATTAAGTTTTACCATGGATTGGAGCCTAGAGCCACTTTACGATATTCTATCGATGATGAAACTTCTATAAAAGGTTCTATTTCTAGAAACAGACAATACATTCATCTGGTAAGTAACGCTGGAACAACCTTGCCTACTGATGTTTGGGTGCCAAGTACGTTTAGAGTTAAGCCACAGTTGTCTTGGCAATATGCAGCAGGCATCTTCAAAAACTTCAAAGACAACACCTATGAAACTTCTATTGAAGTGTATTACAAGTCGATGAAAAATCAAATTGAATACCGCGAAGGCTATACACCATCTATTAAAGATCCAGAAGAGGAATTTGTTTTTGGCGATGGTTGGAGTTATGGTACTGAATTCTTTTTCAACAAGACAAAAGGACGCTTCACTGGTTGGATTGGTTACACTTTAGCCTGGTCATGGAGAAAATTTCCTGATTTAAATAAAGGCAATAAGTATCCTGCCAAATTTGATAGAAGACATGATTTATCCGTAGTTGGAATTTATGAATTGAATTCTAAGTGGAAATTATCGACTGTCTTCGTTTATGCTTCTGGAAATGCTGCTTCATTACCAGAGAAATTCTATTTGATTGAAGGAGTATTGACACAACAATACAGTGATATCAATAAATACAGATTACCTTCTTATCACCGATTGGATATTTCAGCAACTTATACGCCTGTTCCCAAAAAACAAAGAAAAGTTACTAGCAGTTGGAATTTCAGCATTTACAATGTCTACAGTAGAAAAAATCCATACTTCTTTTACTTCGATCAGACTGGAAGTGCGTTTGATGGTTCTTTACAGGTTCAAGCTAAGCAGGTTTCTTTATTTCCTGTCATTCCTTCAGTTACCTACAACTTCAAATTTTAGTTGCTACTTTTTGAACTTGAAGCGAATAGCACCACTAGTCTGTTCGTTAGAAGAGATGTTTATTTCATAGCGTTGTGTAGGTGTGGTTACAATCATCAAAGCTGTGTTAGGAGGTATAGAACCTAAGCTTTCTGCATACATGATTAGGTCATATATCTCTTCTTTATTATCTACATTGATTTCTAAAGTAATTGGTTTTGCTGTTAGCATTTTAGAAGAGACAAGTTGTTTTTCATTGAGATAAATTGAAACTACATCACCATCCACTTGTCCGTTGTCGTAAATATCAACTTTAATTTTAGGCTGACTAACTTCAATGACTTTAATAACTTGATAAGTTCTTTTGGCTAACTTTTCTTTTGTGTTATCAGACATGTTTTTGGCCTTTCCGCTTTCTGCCGGTAAAGCTGATTTGTCAATATTTTTCTTTTCGTTGTAATTTTCTTTTACAGATTGTTGTGCAACTTTTGGTGGTATAGCAAGAGGAGGCTCTTCAGTGATAATTGTTTTAGGTTCAGTTGTTGGTTTTGTAGGTACTGATTTTGGAGGAATTTTCTTTACAATTGCTTTTTGTGCAGATACAGAAGGCTTGGAAGCTACCTTTGTATCATTTGGCGTTGTCTTTTTAATTGGTGAAGTGGCCGGCGTCTTTGGTTTATTTTGAACAATATCCTTTTTGGTAGGTGTTGATTGCTGTACCGAAGCTTTCTTTGTTTTTTCTATATTTATCGAAGTATTTTCTTTCACCAATGCCTTTCTTTCTAATTCTGTAAATCCTTTTCCACAAGTACTTCCTTTTTCAGTTGGCTTCCATTTCCCAACTAGTGTTTCCTTACCTTTTTGTTTTAAATAGGTTAGTTGATGAGATTGGTGACAATTTTCAAAATCAGGAGGAGTATTGGTTTTTACAGTTTCTACCTCATTAATCACCAAAGATTTACTTCCCTTGTCATAATTTCCTTTCAATCGACAAATCACAAAGTAGCGTTTGCCGGCAATAGAAAAATAGGTGTAAGAATATCCCAAAAGCTGACCTCCATTAGATTCAATTTCTAGTACATAGTCGGTGCCACCACCACCAGGATCCTCTTCAGATGTAAATCGGCCAATCCACTGTCCACTGATATTTTGAGCAGCAACGGGAGTTACAGCAGACAATAATAACATCACACCAATTGTTACACGGATGCAGAGTTGTGAGATGGATATTTTTTTCCAGTATGAAAAAATGGGTAAAATTCTAATCAAATCCTTATTTTTTATTCAACTGGCTAAATTATTGTGAATTCAATAGGGGCTTACCCAATAGTTCGTTAAATTTGCAAACGAATTGTATTTAAATCAATCGGCTGAAAAGATGATTAATGTAAGATTTCCAGATGGTGCGGTCAGAACTTATGAAAAAGGCATATCGCCAATGGCTATTGCCAAATCAATTTCTGAGGGTTTGGCAAAGAAAGTAATTGCTGCCTCTATTGATGGTGTTGTATCTGATGCTTCAACTTCCTTGAGTACTGATATAACTTTGAAATTACATACATGGGACGATGCAGAAGGAAAATCTACCTTTTGGCATTCTTCTGCTCACTTATTGGCCGAGGCTGTGGAAACCATGTTTCCAGGGGTTAAATTCTGGGTTGGACCTGCAGTGGATAGAGGATTTTACTACGACATGGATCTTGGAGGAAGACATATTTCCGAAGAGGATTTACAGTCTCTAGAGAAAAAGATGGTTGAACTTGCTGGTAAGAACAGTCCCTTTGTTAAGAAAGAAATCAGCAAAACTGATGCAATTACGTATTTCACTGAAAAAGGGGATGAGTATAAATTAGATCTGCTTTCAGGTTTACAAGATGGAGAAATTACCTTTTACACACAAGGAGATTTCACTGATCTTTGTCGAGGTCCGCATATTCCACATACCGGACTCATCAAAGCAATTAAACTGACATCTATCGCTGGAGCTTATTGGAAAGGCGATGAAAAGAATAAACAACTTACCCGCGTATACGGAGTTACTTTCCCTAACCAAAAAGAACTCGACGAACACCTTCAGATGCTTGAAGAAGCGAAGAAAAGAGATCACCGTAAATTGGGTAAAGAATTGGGCATATTCACCTTTGATGATGACGTAGGTCCTGGACTTCCACTCTGGATGCCTAATGGTACTGTAGTTATTGAAGAGTTGGAAAAATTGGCCAAAGAGACGGAATCTGCTGCTGGTTACAAAAGAGTAGTAACCCCTCACATTGCTAAGGAAAGCATGTATTTGACTAGTGGGCACCTTCCATATTATCAAGACAGTATGTATCCACCTATGGAGCTAGAGGGGGTTAAATATTACCTCAAAGCCATGAACTGTCCACATCACCATAAAATCTTCTCTGCTGAGAGCAGGAGCTATAAAGATTTACCGTTGAGATTAGCTGAATATGGAACCTGTTATCGTTATGAGCAAAGTGGTGAGTTATTTGGTCTGATGAGGGTGAGGTGCTTACACATGAATGATGCCCATATCTACTGCTCTAAAGAGGATTTTGCCAATGAGTTCAGGGCGGTGAACGATATGTACATCAAATACTTCAAGATTTTTGGTATTGATAAATATGTAATGCGACTCAGTTTGCATGATCCTGCTAAACTGGGACAGAAATACATCAATGAACCTGAATTGTGGATAGAGACAGAAGAAATGGTGAGAAAAGTATTGATCGAATCAAATATCCCATTTGTTGAAGTTCCAGATGAAGGGGCATTTTACGGACCAAAAATCGACGTTCAAATTTGGAGTGCGATCGGACGTGAATTCACGCTAGCAACTAACCAGGTTGATTTTGCTCAGGGAAGAAGATTTGGCCTTGAATATACCAATAAAGACAATCAAGCTGAAACACCCTTAATCATTCATAGAGCGCCGTTGGGAACCCATGAGCGTTTTATCGGATTCTTGTTGGAGCACTATGCAGGAAAGTTTCCTGTTTGGTTGTCGCCGCTTCAGGTTAAAATCTTACCTATCAGCGATAAATTCAATACCTATGCTAGGCAAGTAAATCAGCAATTGTTGGATGCTGGAATTCGTTCTGAAGTTGATGACCGAGGTGAGAAAGTCGGTAAGAAAATCAGAGATACAGAATTGATGAAAATCCCGTACATGTTGGTGATTGGTGAAAAAGAACAAACAGAAAACTCGGTTTCAGTAAGAAGACAAGGTAAAGGTGATATGGGACAATGTGCTGTTTCAGAAATATTGTCTACCTTAACATCGGAAATAAAAAATCGGCAAAATATTTAATTATAAAACTACATGAATGGATGCTGCCCTTTGCCGTTAAGGGCCTCCTAAAAAGACTATGGCATTACCAAACAGACCATTTAACCGCCCCGGTGGTAGATTTCAAGTAAGAAAAGAAGCTGAACACCGAATCAATCATTTTATCCGCGTTCCACAAGTAAGACTTGTAGGTGACAATGTAACCATGGGAGTATATTCTACGCAAGATGCGTTAAGAATGGCCCAACAATTGGAATTGGATTTGGTAGAAATCTCTCCACAGGCAGATCCCCCTGTTTGCAAGATCATCGATTATAATAAGTTCCTCTACGATAAAAAGAGGAAGGAAAAAGAGATGAAGGCCAAAAGTAAGTCAGCCGAACTTAAAGAAATTAGATTTACACCTGGAACTGACGACCATGATTTTGATTTTAAAGCCAGACACGCTGAAAATTTCTTGAAGGAAGGTAACAAGGTAAAAGCCTATGTTCAGTTCAAAGGTCGTGCTATTATGTTCAAGGAAAGAGGTGAATTGGTGCTTTTAAAATTTGCTGAAAGATTAGCAGAAGTAGGACAAGTTGAAGGCTTGCCTAAATTAGAAGGAAAGCGAATGCTTATGGTAATCGCTCCTAAAACAGCTAAAAAGAAAGCTGCTTCTTCTGCTGAATAAATCAGATAATTTAGACCGATCTACTTCTTGCATTGTTCCATTTTCCACTTAGCAAGTAGGTAACCGACATGATTAGAATGCTTGACCAGTAAAGCCATTCTGATCCCCATCCCCATGTTATGGGAAGATTGTATACATGCATAACCATGTAGATGTAGCAGCAGTAAAGTATAATCGTAATGACTTCAATCATTAGGTTAACTCTTGTATTTCCTGTGCCAGTAACAGCATTTAGGCAAATGGTTGCAATTGACATGAGCAGAATCGCAAATCCTACTATACGAAGAACAGGAATTCCTAATGCCAAAAATTCATCATTGCTGTTGAATAACGAAAGTATTTCCTTTGTAAAAAGCTGAATTGGAATAAATATCAATAATGAAGAACCTACGCTGAGTAAAATGATCCTCTTGATAAGGGGAAGAACACTTGATTGTAAGCCCTGACCAAGAATATTCGAAACCATCGTATTGGCTGTAGCTGCAAATGCCCAAATAAAAATACCGCAGAAGCCAAATACCAATCGCATAAGCTGACTAATATCCAAAGCTAGCGCTCCATCATGTGAAACTAGAATAAAGAAGAACTCCCAGCTTATAATGCTAATGGCATATTGTAATACCAAAGGAGAGGATTGTATCAAAATAGTTTTGGTGGTTGTCCACTCAAAACGAAAGCTAGAAAACAACCCAAATTGTTTGCCCATACCTTTTCCATTGATGATGGCAAAGACTACAACCATACCAACAAATTCAGCTATCACACTAGCATAAGCTGCACCATTGAACCCTAAAGCTGGAAGTCCAAGATTGCCAAAAATGAGTCCGTAATCCAATACTACATTTGCTATGGTTTCTGCCAAGGTGCCCCAAATGAGTAATTTACTCTGATTGGTACCTACCAATAAGGCATTTCTCATTTGATAGAGGTATAAAAAAGGGAGTCCCCAAATTCTTATGGATAAGAATCCCATTGCTTTTTCTTCCAAAGCGGGAGCTGTAAAATTGTCAAAAATGAATGGTGCTATTGTATAAGTTGCTAAAATGCCTAATAAGGCAATGCTCATTGTTATAAAAATACTTTGGGTAAATAAAGCCCCAATTTCTTTTATTCGATCTTGTCCTGCTCTTCTGGAAATCAAAGCTTGAAGACCATTGTTTAAACCAAAGCCAATAACAGAAAAAATTAGATAATATACTCCTGTAATTCCTGAGGCACCTATAAACCCTTCACCTAGTTGTGCTAAAAAAATACTGTTGATGAGGAAGTTGAATTGGGGAACAAGAATAGCAAAGCTGATGGGCAAGGCCATTTGTAATATCTGCGAATAACTGGTATTTAATTTCAACTCTTCCCCTGAATGCATTCCATTGTTTTTGCAGTGCAAACCTACGTTATTTGCCATCCACGTAAACCTTAAAATCATTAAATTTGTAAAAATGACCTACCCACAATCACACCAAGTTTTATCATTGAGTTCATCTGCTGCAGTACAAAATGTAGTTGATAAAAAATTGTGTATCGAAATAGGTACTCATTTTTATACTTATTGCATCAGTGACCCATCTGGAAAGCAAATCCTTGAGTTTGGTTGTGTTGAGACTGGAAAGCCGGTTTCAGTGTCAGATTTGAATTCCCTTTTTGAAAATGATAAAATAACAACATATTCTTTTGTTGATGTAGTGTTGGTTCACAATTGCCATGAAATGGTGTTGGTTCCAGCAGCAGTCCACCAACCAGAGATCAATTCAACAATTGTACAAACTATACATGGTGATCTGGAAGATTGGCAAGTAAAAGAAGATGATGTTCACCAATGGGAATTGTATAATATATATGGATGGAAACCTGAATTACTCAATGCCGTTTCTGAAAGATTTCCACAGGTAAGACATATCCAATTTATTACAGGAGCTTTAAGGTCTTTGTTCAAATCTTTGTCAATCGAAAAAGATCAATTGATCAAACTTTATTTTTACCAAAAAGAAATGATAGTGGTGGTATTGAAAGATTCTCAACTACAGTTGGCGCAATCTTTCCATTTTGAAACACCTCAAGATGTAATTTATCATTTGTTGAATTTGGTTGATAGACTTAAACTCGACTTAGCTACAGTCATCTTAGAAGTAAGTGGATTGATTGATGTTCATTCTGAAACATGGAAGGAGTTGAATAAGTTTTTTATAGAAGTACAATTAGATGAGCTT
>Ga0079301_1001583_pt1 | contig 10402 bp, 7 predicted proteins | sample Wag4_2014_7_11_3_FD_74797 | JGI IMG/M metagenome (GOLD analysis project Ga0079301, IMG submission 74797) | Fresh water mixed with fracking chemicals microbial communities from Ohio, USA - Utica-2 Time Series FC 2014_7_11 | ecosystem: Engineered > Industrial production > Chemical products > Input...
GGCCAGCGTGGCGCTGAACTGGCGTGGCTGCTCCGGCGAACCCAACCTGCTGCCGCGCGGCTACCACTCCGGCGCCAGCGAAGATCTGGCTTCGGCTGTCGCCCACCTGCGCGCGCAACGGCCGATGGCGCCGCTGTACGCGGTGGGCTACTCGCTGGGCGGCAACGTGCTGCTCAAGTACCTGGGCGAGTCGGGCGAGGCCTCGGGCTTGCAGGCTGCGGTGGCGGTATCGGTGCCGTTTCGCCTGGACCACTGCGCCGAGCGCATCGACCGCGGTTTCTCCAAGGTCTACCAGGCGCATTTCATGCGCGCGCTGGTCGCCTATGTGCGCGACAAGCAGCAGCGCTTCACTGACGAAGGCCATCATGAGCGCCTGGCAGCGCTGCAGCAGCTGGGTCCGCTGGAGGGCATGCGCACCTTCTGGGATTTCGATGCACGCTTCACCGCGCCGCTGCACGGCTATGCCGACGCCGAGGACTACTACCGGCGCGCCTCCAGCCGTTACTACCTCGGGCAGATCCGCACGCGCACGCTGATCATCCAGTCCAGCGACGACCCCTTCGTCTTCCCGCACAGCGTGCCGCAGGCCCACGAGCTGTCTTCCAGCACCCTGCTGGAACTGCACGGACGCGGCGGCCATGTCGGCTTTATCGGCGGCTCACCGCGGCGACCGGAGTTCTACCTGGAGCGGCGCATTCCTGCCTGGCTCGCCGGCGGGCGTTAGTCGGCCCAGGCCTCGAGCCAGGGCCAGCGATGCGGGAAATGCGCGGTCAGCGCCAGGTGATGGATACGCCAGTACGCGGGAAGCGGCGCGTCCAGTCGGGCCACCACCTTCAGGCTGCGGGTTGGCGGACTGAAGGCCGGACGCAGTTCCTGCGGCACCGGCACGGCGTCGTCGACGGCCCGCTCCACCCGCGCCCCCAGCCAGCTTCCGTCAGGCAGGCGCAGGCGCAGCGCCTGCCCCTGCAACGCATAGCGAGTGTGCCGCGCGTTCAGGTAGATCAGCACCTGCGGCTCATCCTCAGCGTCCAGGCTCAGCAGTGGCGTACCGGGACCGACGTTCTCGCCTTCGGCCACCAGCAGCTCGCTGACCACGCCGGCGGCCGGTGCCGCCAGGGCCAGACCCTCCAGGCGCGCCTGCAGCCAGGCGCGCTCGATCAGGCGCTGCTGCTGGGCAGCATCCGGCGCCACCACGACCGCCTGCTGGCGCTCGAACTGCAGCAGGTCGCGTTGGCGACGGTCACGCTCGTCACGCGCCACCTGCACCTCGCCACGGGTGGCGGCGCCGGCGGCCTGCAGGGCGGAGAGCTGGGCCAGGCGCTGCTCGGCGCTGGCCAGCAGGCGCAGCAGGGTGTCACGCTCGCGACCGCTCAGCGCAGCGCTGTCCGGTGTGGCGACCGGCGCCTCCGGTTCGGCCAGCAAGGCCAGGCGCGCGCGCCACTCCGGGTTGTCCAGCCGCACCAGCACCTGGCCCGCCTCCACCCGCTCGCCCGGACGCACCAGGATCTGCTGCACCTGGGCCGGCTCACGGGCGCGCAGCTCAGTGTTCGCCAGCACCAGCTGGGCTGGCGCCTCCACCAGCAACGCGCCGAGCAACCAGCTGCCCAGCAACCACAGCAGGGGGCTGAGCACCGCCAGCAGGATCAGGTACCAGCGCAGCTTGAAGGCCAGGCGCTTGCCTGGCGCATAGAGCACCTGCAGCCCCTGGTCCTGGGTGGGTTGTTGTTCCTTCGAACTGCTGAAACGGATCTTCATGAAAGACTCAGTGGGGGTAATAGGACCAATCCTGCCAGTCGATACCGGTGACACCCACCGGTTGCAGGCGCGTGCGCCAGCGTTCGACTTGCTGCTGCAGCTGGCGGCTCGGCACGCCGGCCCAGCTTTCCGTCGCCGGCAGCTGCGGCTCGACGCTCTGTGCCAGACGGAAGTTCAGCGCCGGCCAGCGCTGGGCGATCTGCTCGGCCAGCTCGGCGCTGCGCTCAGCATTGCGCGTGTAGATCATCAGGCTGACCTGCTGTACGCCGCGCTGCGGCAGGGCGCAGGGCACGCAAGTCTGCCCCGGCTGCGGCTCAGCGAACCAGCGGTGGTGGCTGGACAGCTCCAGCGGCCAGGGGTTGAGACTGGCCACTGCGGCCAGGGTATCGAGCCAGTCCTGCAGGCGGCTGTCCGGCACCGGCCAGCCCAGCTGCTCGACTTCCAGATCCAGGTGCAGGGCATCGAACGGCAGGCCCTGTAGCTGACCGAGCAGATTCAACAGCCCCTGGCGACCGGCCGGTTCCAGCCAGGCCGGGTCGCCCAGCAGCAGCCCCACCTCTAGCCCCTGGCCGTGGGCCTCGTCGAGGCTGTCCTGCAGGCGCTGGCGCAAGGTCGGGATATCCGCCACCTGGGCACCGGACAGGCCAAGGTAGATCCGCTGCATGCCGGCGCGGCGCAGGTCGCGCAGCTCGCCGCGACGACTGGAGGCCTGCAGCAGGCGCCGGCTGTCCCAGACATACACCCCCTGGCGCCACTCGCCGGCACTGGTACTGGTGGCCGTCAGGCTCCAGTGTTCCTGACCCTCGCCGAGCAGCGCGACCAGACCGGCATCGTCCTCGACAAACAGGCGCAGCGCCGCCTCGCGCAGCCAGGCCGCATGCCAGGCAGCGATCAGCCGCAGGCCTGCACCGTAGCGGCCCAGCTCGGCAGCCAGCTCGCTCTGTAGCCCATTCTCCAGTTCGGCATCGCGGCGCAGGCCCTGTTCGTGGCGCACCTGCTCGGCGACAGCCAGCTCCTCACGCGCCGCACTCAGCTCGTCGATGGCCGCACGCTGGGCGCGCAGGGCCTGCCCCAGGCCGAGCAGCAGTTGCTCGCGCTCGACCTCCAGGCGCTGCAGCGCAGCCTGGTGTCGGGCTTCACCTTCGCGGTCACGGGCGTTGCCGTAGTTGAGCAGGTCGAATGGTGCACTCAGGCTGATACTGGCCACCAGGCCATCGCCCGGCTTGTCCGCACCGCTGCGGTCTTCATAGCTCTGCGCCAGGCTGAAGCTGGAATCCACCCCGGCATACCAGGGCGACTGGCGATTGCGTTCGGCATGGCGCAGCTCATCCTGGCGCTCGCGCAGGCGCGGATGAGCCTCCAGCGCCTGCTTCCAGGCTGCCAGCGGACGCACCTGCGGCGACAGTGGCTCAGCCACAGCCTGCTGCTGCGCGGCGATGGACTGCCCGGCCAGGCCGGAGAGTGTCGCGCGCGTCCCGTCGAGCAGCTCCGGCGTGCGCTGGCAGCGGCGCTCCAGGCTCTGCCACTGGGCCTGCTGCAGGCGCGCCTCGGAAGCCAGCAGCCAGCCTTCGTGCTGGCGCCGCTGTAGCCGTGCACGGGCCTCGCTGGCGGCGGGCAGCAAGGCCGCACACCAGCGCTGCTCCTGCTCGGCGCGCCACCAGTCGGCGTAGGCGCTGCGCAGGGCCAGGCGCTGCTCGGCACGGCGCAGCAGATCGCGGGCGTGCTGGCGCTGCTGTTCCAGCTCCACCGCCTCAACCGCCTGCACCTGGCGCCGCAGGCTGCCGAGCAGAGGATGGCGCAGCCCCAGGGCCATGTCGCGGCCGTAGTAATCATCGCGCACCTCTTCGGTGACCAGCTCGCGATAGTGGCCGGTACCGGCCGAGGCGAACCACTGCCAGCCAGCTTCGGCTTCGCGCTGGCTGCGCTGCGCCGCCAGCACGTCCTGCTCGGCCTGCCCAACGCGCGCCACGGCGCTGCCGTCGAGATCGTCCAGCAGGATGGCCAGCGGCAGCGGCTCGGCATGCAACGGCAGAACGGCCAGCAACAGACCGATCAGGGAAAGTGAACGCACCATCTCAGAACCTCTTGGCCTTCTTCAGCACCCACCAGGGTGCCATGCTGGACTCCTCGTGACCGCGGCGCAGCGCCTCGTTGAGCATCGCCACGGCGCTCCAGCAGCGCATCACCAGCATGAACAGAGGGAACAGAAACACGATAGGCAACAATCGCAGGTCCTGGCGCGGCCGCTCGGAGACCATGGCCAGCATGGCCAGGTACATCAGCAGCGTCATCAGCAGGTAGACCAGGTACACCAGCAGGCCCAACACCAGGAAGCTCACCCAGGGGATGGTGAGCGCGCCGACCACCAGATAGCCGAAGATGATGAACGGCAGCACCAGCTGAAAGAAGAAGCCGCTGATCAGGATCATGAGGAAATTCGGCCAGCCGAGCAGACGCGGGTTGAAGCTGTGGCGGTGCTTGCGGATGTAGAGGAAATACAGGTCACCGTCCCAGCGCAGGCGCTGCATGAGGAACTGCCGAAAGGTGGTCGGCGCGTCGGTATGGCCGATGGCACAGGGCTCGAAGGGAATACGCAGGGGCTGGCGGCCGAAGTAGTTTTTGATCCGCAGGGTGATGTCGAGGTCCTCGGCGGTGTGTGTGTCCCAGCCGCCGATCTTGTCGAGGAAACTGCGGCGGAACGCACCGAAGGCCCCGGAAACGTTGTTCACCAGGTTCCACTCGCTGAGGCCGATCTTCGCCATGTGGATCGACAGCAGGTATTCCAGCGCCTGCATGGCGGTGGTCAGCGAGGCCTTCCAGTTGCGCACCCGCAGGCTGCCGGCCACGGCCGGCACGTTGGGGTCGGCGAAGTGGCGGACGATGTTGACTACCATGTCGCTGTCGAAGGAGGTGTCGCCGTCCAGGGACATGACGATCTCGCCGGTGCAGTGGGCCAGGCCGGCATTGAGCGAGGACACCCGGCCGCCGCGCTGCCACTTGGCGATCGGCCGCAGCAGCCGGCGCGGGTAGAGCACGCGGTCGAGGCGAAAATCGCGCACCGCCTGCATGGTTGTCTTGTTCACCGCGGCGCCGTCGACCACCGGGATCATCTCGATGTCGCCCAGGTAGGTCTGCTCGCACAGGCTGCGCAGGGTGGTCTGCACGTCCAGCCCTTCGCTGTAGCAGGTAATGATGCAGGACACCCGCGGCCGGTAAGCGTTGTCGGGCGGCAGCTCGTAGGGCTTGCGCAGGAACCAGCGCAGCACGCCGAGCAGCACCAGCAGGTTGAGCGGCACCTCCAGCAGCAACAGCGCCGGGAACACGGTGACGAAGAGGCTGGCCAGGCCGCCATTGCGGCGCGCTTCCTCGACAATCCCCAGTGCTTGCTCGATTACCGCTTCCACAGCGTCTCCCGCGTCAGGCCAGCAGGCCGCCCAGGCGAGCGAGGAGCAGTGCGGCGTCTTCCTGGTCGACCAGTTCCTCGGGGGCGACGAAGCCGACCTGGCGCATCTCGATATGGGTGTCGGCATCGTTGGCCAGGCGTTCGGCGCCCTTGGCCAGGCGTTTCTTCACCACCTCGAGGCCGGCCGCGTCGGTGTGCGGCATCAGCAGCCACAGCACTTCCTCACTCAGCCGGCAGCAGCGGTCGGTCTCGCGCACGGCCTCCTGCAGGCGCTCAACCAGGCCGTCGATCAGCGCATGACCGCGCATTTCGCCGAGTCGCTCAAGGGCCTCCAGGAGGTTGACGAAGCGCACGCCAAGCAGGGCGAAGGGTGGGGTCTTGTGCCGACGCACCAACTGCAGCTGCCACTCCAGCAGCTCATGGAAGCTGCGCCGCGACATTAGGTTGAGGCGACCGAACTGGTCATTGTCCGCCGGGCTGGTATTGAAGCCCTGGCGACAGCGCAGGCGTCCGGCCTCGGCCAAACGGAAGTGACGCACCTCGCGCACACGCAACTTGTCCGGAGCGTGACGCTCGCCACAGTCCAGGCAGCGCGCTTCCACTGCGGCATCGACGAAGAACGCCTAGCAACTGCGGCAACGATAGTTTTCCAGCGGCCGGTCGTAGTCGCTGCCGATATGGCGCAGGCGGCTCAGACAGTTGGGACAGAGCAGCAGGCCATCCTTGAGGAAATGCTCCTGGGCGCCGACGTGGCCGCAGGTGAAGCAGTGCAGCGAAGGCTGACGGGAGATGTCCAGGGCCTGACACTCGGGGCAGACGTCGACATAGTTGAGCCGGCCGGAGCCGCAGTCGGTGCACAGGCGCAGGCGGTCGAGCAGCACGCCTTCTTCCAGCCAGCCCTGCTGCGTCATCAACTGCAGCCAGGAGAAGTCGCTGATCGTCTCCCCGTCGCTAAGGGCCTCCAGCAGCGGGTAGCGGTAGTGCTGGGCCACGCCGGCATCGCGCACCGCATGCACGTCACCGCGCGAGCGCAGCCACAGCCAGGCCAGCACGCGCGCCTCGAAGCGCTCCGGCGCGGCGCCACGGTTGAACAGGTTGAAGCGCTCCTGCCACAGGCGCCAAAGGGGCGTAATGGCGCCGAGATCAGCGGGCGGGCGACCGTCGCCAAGGGCCTCGCACCAGGCATCCTGGTCCTGGCAGCAGTAGATCAGGGCGAAGCGGTACTGCTGGTCGAGACGCAGGCTGCGCAGCAGCTGGCCGGCAGAGACACCGGGCAGGTCGATCAGCAGCACATCGTAGACGGGCGCGGCCAGCAGGCCATTCAGGTCGGCGAAACGGTCCGGCTCCAACCCATGAAAACGGGAAAAGGCAGCGCCCAGGACTGCGACTCGGGGCGTATTGGTCGGCATCGGTGCAACTCGGAAATCGACACTAGGCAGCAGAATGCCACCATTTAGTTAGGCAAATTTAACATACTGTCGAATTAATGACGCCACTTTCAGACGAAGCGTTCAAGTCTTGACAGAGTCGACACAAAGTTGATGCACCTCTGCGTCACTTCACCACCGCGCTCATCGGCACATGTAGGCGTTGCAGCAGCGCCTGCACCGCCGGGCGCGCCGAGTCGGTAACGTAGCCGCCCTCCAGCGCCAGGATCTGGTACACGCCGCGGCGCATCAGCTCCTCGCTGAGGTCGCCGGGGTTGCTGCGCACGGTGCACAGGAAGCGCACCCAGGAGGTCAGAATGATCCAGCTGTTGAGTACCAGCGCCTCGATCTGCTGGTCGTTCATCGCCAGGATGTCGGCGGCGGCAAAGCCGCGGTAGATCTCGGCGGCGGCCTGCATGCAGCGCGCGGCAAACGCGCGATAGCGCTCGGCCAGCTGCACGTCGGTTTCCAGCAGGTGCTCCAGGTCGCGATGGAGGAAACGGTAGTGCCACATCGCCGCCAGCAGGGCTTCTAGGTAGAAAGTCTTGTCCGCCACCGTCAGCGCGCGCCCCTCGGGGCGGCGCAGGAAGGCGTCGACGCGGCTTTCGTACTGGGCGAACAGCTCGGCGATGATCGCCTGCTTGTTGCGGAAGTGGTAATACAGATTGCCCGGCGACATCCCCAGGTGGGCGGCGATGTGATTGGTGGTGACGCTGCGTTCGCCCTGGGCATTGAACAGCTCCAGGCTGGCTTCGACGATGCGGTCGCGGGTCTTGTTCTTCGGGGCCATGGTTCGGCTCGGCGCACGGAAAGGGCTAAAAGTACAGGGAAGCGCCCGATCTGACGACCGGCGCAGGCCTCGATTGACAGTTTAGAGTAATTACTCTAAAAGTCATTCCACTCCATTCCGCCGCTCCCCGAGGGACGCCACCATGGTCGCCGACGTTGCCTATCTCCAACAAAACCAACAACAGATAGAGGCCCTGGAGCCGCTGCTGGCCGCCCAGCGCGCCGCCTACCGCGCCAACCCCATGCCCTCCGCCGAGCAGCGCCGCGCCTGGCTCAAGGCCCTGCGCGAGCTGATCCTCGGCGAGAAACAGGCGCTGATCGACGCGGTCTCCCGCGATTTCAGCAACCGCTCGGCCGACGAAACCCTGCTCGCCGAACTGATGCCCAGCCTGCACGGCATCCACTACGCGAGCAAACGCATCAAGAAGTGGATGAAACCCTCGCGACGCAGCGTCGGCCTGCAGTTCATGCCCGCCTCGGCCAAGGTCATCTACCAGCCGCTGGGCGTGGTCGGCATCATCGTGCCGTGGAACTACCCGCTGTTCCTCGCCATCGGCCCGCTGACCGGCGCACTGGCCGCCGGCAACCGGGTGATGATCAAGATGAGCGAGTCCACCCCAGCCACCTCGCAGCTGATCAAGGATCTGCTGGCGCGCATCTTCCCCGAGGACCTGGTCAGCGTCGCCCTGGGCGAGGCAGAAGTCGGCATGGCCTTCTCCAAACTGCCGTTCGACCACCTGCTGTTCACTGGCGCCACCAGCATCGGCAAGCATGTGATGCGCGCCGCCGCCGAGAACCTGACCCCGGTGACTCTGGAGCTGGGCGGCAAGTCGCCGGCCATCGTTTCCGCCGACGTGCCGCTGGAGCACGCCGCCGAGCGCATCGCCTTCGGTAAGACCCTCAACGCCGGGCAGACCTGCGTGGCGCCGGACTATGTGCTGGTGCCGAGGGATCGGGTGGAGGGCTTCGTCGCCGCCTACCGCGACGTCGTGCAGCGCTTCTACCCGCAGCTCAAGGACAACCCCGACTACACCGCGATCATCAACGAGCGCCAGCTGGCGCGCCTCAACGGCTATCTGCAGGACGCCCAGGCCAAGGGCGCGCGTATCGTCCCTATCTACCCCGAGGCCCAGGGCCGGCGCCTGCCGCAGAGCCTGGTGCTGGACGTCAGCGACGAGATGAAGCTGATGCAGGACGAGATCTTCGGTCCGCTGCTGCCCGTGGTGCCCTACGACCGTATCGAAGACGCCTTCGCCTACGTCAACGCGCGGCCACGGCCGCTGGCGCTGTACTACTTCGGCTACGACAGGCGCGAGCAACAGCGCGTGCTGCACGAGACCCATTCCGGCGGCGTGTGCCTGAACGACACCCTGCTGCACGTGGCCCAGGACGACATGCCGTTCGGCGGCATCGGCCCCTCCGGCATGGGCCATTACCACGGTCACGAAGGCTTTCTGACCTTCAGCAAGGCCAAGGGCGTGTTTATCAAGCAGCGCTTCAACGCCGCGCGGCTGATCTACCCGCCCTATGGCAAGGCGATCCAGAAGCTGGTCTACAAGTTGTTCGTACGCTGATCCACACGGGCAAGGCCCGTTTACATCTGGTGATAACAATAATGAACGACACCACACTCGAAGCGCCGCACCTATCGCGGCGCAACCTGCTCAAGGTCGGCCTGCTGGGCACGGCGCTGCTCGGCACCGCCGGGCTGACTGCCACCCTCAGCGGCTGCTCGGCCAGCACGCCAGCCAATGGCTACCTGATCCTGCGCAGCAGCGATATGTCCTTCCTGCGCGCCCTGATCCCGGTGATGCTCGATGGCGCCGTAAGCGCCGAGCAGATGCCGCAGGCCATCGACGGCACACTCAAGAGCCTCGACACCAGCCTGGCACACCTGTCGCCAGAGATGCTGAAACTGACCGTGCAACTGTTCGATGTGCTGGCCCTGCCCATCAGCCGTGGCCCGCTGACCGGGGTATGGGGCAGCTGGGACAAGGCCAGTGGCGACGACGTGCGGCAGTTCCTCACCCGCTGGCAGAACAGCAGCCTGAGCCTGCTGCGCATGGGCCACGCCTCGCTGTTGCAGCTTGTGATGATGGCCTGGTACAGCCGCCAGGAGGCCTGGGCGCATTGCGGCTATCCAGGGCCACCTACGGTCTAGTTGTAGGAGCCGGCTTGCCGGCGATTGCTGGATCGCCGGCAAGCCGGCTCCTACCAGGGCTGCGCTGTCCATAACAACAAGAGAATTCGAAATGCCCGTACCCGATCTGTTCAAGCAAGGCCTGGCCAGGGGTTGGAAAACCCATGACGGTTCGCGTCTGGAAAACGACCTGACCCTGGAAGTCGATGTCGCCATCGTCGGCAGCGGCGCCGGTGGTGGCACCACCGCGGAAATCCTCAGCGCGGCGGGTTACAAGGTGCTGCTGATCGAGGAAGGCCCACTCAAGACCAGCGACGACTTCAAGATGCAGGAAGCCGACGCCTACCCGACCCTCTATCAGGAAGGCATCGGCCGCATGAGCAAGGACGGCGCGATCACCATCCTCCAGGGCCGCGCGGTCGGTGGCACCACCCTGATCAACTGGACCAGCAGCTTCCGCACGCCGCCACAGACCCTGGCGCATTGGGCCGAGGTCCACGGCGTGAAGGGCCATGACGTCGAGTCCATGGCGCCCTGGTTCGAGCAGATGGAACAGCGCCTGGGCGTGGCGCCCTGGGCGGTGCCACCGAATGCCAACAACGAGGTGCTGCGCAGCGGCTGCGACACGCTCGGCTATCACTGGGCGCCGATCCCGCGCAACGTGCGCGGCTGCTGGAACCTCGGTTATTGCGGCATGGGCTGCCCGACCAACGCCAAGCAGTCGATGCTGGTCACCACCATCCCCGCCACCCTCGACGCCGGCGGCGAGCTGCTCTACCTGGCACGCGCCGACAAGCTGCTGATCGAAGGCGACCAGGTGGTCGGCATCGACTGCCTGGGCATGGACGAACGCTGCGTGGCGCCCAACGGCAAGCGCATCCGGGTCAA
>Ga0079301_1001585_pt1 | contig 10399 bp, 13 predicted proteins | sample Wag4_2014_7_11_3_FD_74797 | JGI IMG/M metagenome (GOLD analysis project Ga0079301, IMG submission 74797) | Fresh water mixed with fracking chemicals microbial communities from Ohio, USA - Utica-2 Time Series FC 2014_7_11 | ecosystem: Engineered > Industrial production > Chemical products > Input...
CCCATGGGATTGCCCTGGTATCGGGTGCACACGGTCGTGATCAACGACCCGGGCCGATTGCTCGCCGTGCACCTCATGCACACCGCGCTGGTGGCCGGCTGGGCCGGCTCGATGGCGCTTTACGAGCTCGCGATCTTCGATCCTTCCGACCAGGTGCTCAACCCGATGTGGCGCCAGGGCATGTTTGTGATGCCCTTCATGGCCCGCCTTGGCGTGACCGGCAGCTGGGGAGGCTGGAGCATCACCGGCGAAACCGGTGTTGACCCTGGCTTCTGGAGCTTTGAAGGCGTCGCCGCAGCCCACATCATTCTCAGCGGCCTGCTCTTCCTGGCCGCCATCTGGCACTGGACCTACTGGGATCTGGAGATCTGGCAGGACCCACGCACCGGGGAACCGGCTCTGGATCTGCCCAAGATCTTCGGCATCCACCTGCTCCTGGCGGGCCTGGCCTGTTTCGGTTTCGGCGCCTTCCACCTGACTGGTGTGTTCGGCCCCGGCATGTGGGTCAGCGATGCCTACGGACTTGGGGGACACCTCGAGCCTGTGCAGCCCTCCTGGGGTCCTGAGGGGTTCAATCCCTTCAACCCCGGAGGCATCGTCGCTCACCACATCGCCGCCGGCATCGTCGGCATCATTGCCGGCATCTTTCACATCACCACCCGTCCGCCGGAGCGCCTCTACAAGGCGCTGCGGATGGGAAACATCGAAACCGTTCTGGCTTCGGCGATCGCCGCTGTCTTCTTTGCGGCTTTCGTTGTGGCAGGCACCATGTGGTACGGAGCTGCAGCAACCCCAGTCGAGCTGTTTGGACCGACCCGTTACCAGTGGGATCAGGGTTACTTCAAGGCTGAAATCAACCGTCGCGTTCAGACGGCCCTTGAGAACGGCGCCAGCAAGGAGCAGGCCTACGCCTCCATCCCCGAGAAGCTGGCTTTCTATGACTACGTCGGCAACAGCCCAGCCAAAGGTGGCCTGTTCCGCGTTGGTCCCATGGTGAACGGCGATGGACTGCCCACCGGCTGGCTTGGTCACATTGCCTTTACAGACAAGGATGGCCGGGATCTGGAAGTCCGGCGCCTGCCGAACTTCTTCGAGAACTTCCCGGTGGTGCTCCAGGACCAGGACGGAATCGTCCGGGCTGACATCCCCTTCCGTCGTGCTGAAGCCAAGTACTCCTTTGAGCAGACCGGCGTCACAGCCACCGTCTATGGCGGCGCTCTGAACGGCAAGACCTTCACCGATCCAGCCGAGGTGAAGCGCCTGGCCCGCAAGGCTCAGCTTGGTGAAGCCTTCGAATTCGACCGTGAGACGTACCACTCCGACGGCACCTTCCGCAGTTCCCCGCGCGGTTGGTTCACCTTCGGCCATGCCACCTTTGCCCTGCTGTTCTTCTTCGGTCACATCTGGCACGGCGCCCGAACTCTTTACCGCGACGTGTTCGCCGGTATTGATCCGGACCTCGGCGAACAGGTCGAATTCGGTCTGTTCCAGAAACTGGGTGACAAGTCCACCCGCCGCCTACCGGAGGGCTACGTCCCTCCCGCAGGCTCCACCCTCAGCTGAGCAGGAGCAAAATCCATGGAGAGCTTTGCTTACATCCTGATCCTGGCTCTGGCCATTTCCACCCTGTTCTTTGCTATCGCCTTCCGCGATCCCCCGAAGATCGGCAAATGAGCCAGTCCTGAACTCTCAAGCCCCTGCCCTGCAGGGGCTTTTTGATGGTCTGGTCGACCTGGGCAGAGCCACCCCATGTCACGACCTGGGCCTCAGGCCCTTTTCAGCTGATGTGTGTCTGCTTAAACTCCGTCGAGAACATTCGTAAGTTCGGGCGTGCAGTGCCCCTCCTGCCAACACACCGATAGCCGGGTGCTTGAGTCACGATCGGCAGATGGGGGGAGGAGTGTGCGGCGGCGGCGGGAATGCCTGAACTGTGATTTCCGCTTCACCACCTATGAGCGGGTCGAAACCGTTCCCATCACTGTTGTGAAGCGGACTGGCGCCCGCGAAACCTTCAATCGATCCAAGCTGCTGCACGGTCTGCTGCGAGCCTGCGAGAAGACCGGGCTGGAACCGGCCAGACTGGAAGCCGTGGTGGATGAACTGGAACTGGTGCTGCAGCAGCGAAGCGGCAGGGAGGTGCGCAGCAGTGAGATCGGCGAAATGGTGCTTGATCAACTGCGCGGCATGAGCGAGGTGGCCTATGTCCGTTTCGCCTCGGTGTATCGGCAATTCCAGAGCGTCAGCGACTTCGTCGCCACGTTGGAGGGCTTGCACCGTCGCGCGGCAAGCCCGACGGAGCAACCCGTGCTGGCAGTACTGCCCTGATCGCCGCGCTGCGGCTGAATGCTCCAGTCAAGGAGCTGGCGGCTTGATAGAGTGATTGATTCGGCGTGTGCGCACTGGCGGGTGCCATCGCCGACTCCATCGTCCTGCCTCCGGCAGTCCGCCACATTTCCATGACCGTAACCCCTTCCGAGATCGTCAGCACTGAGGTCGATCTGGATCTCGCCTCAGAGGCGGCACTCGACCTCGACATCCCGGAAGAGGTCCCGACGGCAGACGACCCGAGCAGCCGTGCCAGCAGCCGCGATATGGATGGCGTTGGCTTCACGCTGGATGAATTCGCATCACTGCTGAGCAAGTACGACTACAACTTCAAGCCCGGCGATGTGGTGAATGGCACCGTCTTTGCCCTTGAACCCAAGGGGGCAATGATTGACATCGGCGCCAAGACAGCGGCCTTTATGCCTCTTCAGGAGGTGTCGATCAACCGGGTCGAAGGTCTCAGCGATGTGCTGGAGCCCGGGGAGGTGCGTGAGTTCTTCATCCTCAGCGAGGAGAACGAAGACGGCCAGCTCACCCTTTCGATCCGGCGCATCGAATACCAACGGGCCTGGGAGCGCGTGCGCCAGCTCCAGAAAGAAGACGCAACGATCTACAGCGAAGTGTTTGCCACCAACCGCGGTGGTGCCCTTGTGCGGGTGGAAGGTCTGCGCGGCTTCATCCCGGGCAGCCACATCAGCACCCGCAAAGCCAAGGAAGAGTTGGTGGCTGATTTCCTGCCTCTCAAGTTCCTGGAGGTTGATGAGGAACGCAACCGCCTGGTTCTCAGCCATCGCCGGGCTCTGGTGGAGCGCAAGATGAATCGCCTCGAGGTGGGCGAAGTGGTGCTGGGCACGGTGCGCGGCATCAAGCCTTACGGCGCCTTCATCGACATCGGTGGCGTGAGCGGTCTGCTGCACATCTCGGAAATCAGCCACGAGCACATCGAGACGCCGCACACGGTGCTCAATGTGAACGATCAGATGAAGGTGATGATCATCGATCTCGACGCCGAACGCGGCCGGATCTCTCTCTCCACCAAAGCTCTGGAGCCCGAACCCGGCGACATGCTCACCGACCCCCAGAAAGTGTTTGACCGGGCGGAAGAGATGGCAGCCCGATACAAGCAGATGTTGCTGGAGCAGGCCGAAGATCAAGAGCCCATGGGCGTTACCGTCGACTGAACACCTGTCGTGGTGCGACTGCTGCTGCGAGGCCAGCCAATCGGTCCGGACGATCAACCGATCCGGGCCGTGCTCTTTGACAAGGACGGCACCTTGTCAATCAGCGAGCCCATGCTCCATGCCCTGGCCGAGGCCAGGGTTCTTCATTGCCGACGCCTGCTGCAGGAGCGGCATCCGCAACTGGCGGATGCAGCAGCCGGCGAACTCGTTGAGCTGCTGCGCCGCGCTTACGGTCTGGAGGTGAACGGGGTCAACCCCGCCGGCACCACTGCCGTCGCCAGCCGGGAACACAATCTGATCTCCACCGCCACCGTGCTGGCCCAGCTGGGTCTGGGCTGGCCGGAGGCCCTGGCCCTGGCAGAAGCCGTCTTCTCAGCCTCCGACGGACTGCACGGCCAGGGCAGCAGGCACAAGCCGATCGCGACCGCAGGCCTGCACGGGCTGCTCGCGGAGCTGGCGGCAGCCGGCCTGCGCTGCGCCGTGATCAGCAACGATCAGAGGGAAGGGATTGCGGCTTTTCTGCACAGCGAGGGGATCAGCCAGCGCTTCCAGGCCTGCTGGAGCGCTGACCACACCCCACGCAAGCCCGACCCCGCCGCCGTCCATGCCCTCTGCCGGGAGCTGGCGGTCCCCGCAACGGCCTGTGCCCTCATCGGTGATGCCAACAGTGACCTGCACATGGCCCGGGAGGCCGGCGTGGCGGTGATCCTGGGCTACACAGCCGCCTGGAGCCAGCACCCACCGCTTGATCCCAGCTATCTGCAACTGCACCACTGGCGTGAACTGAAGCTCGCCCCATGGCCCGGACGAACAGCGATCCCATCGCGGCACCGCCCTCCAGCGCCCAGCTAAAGCCGATCCTGCCTATCGGGAAAGCCGATCCGGTTGATCTGCCGGGCATAAGGTGAGGCACCCCTTCTCACTGACCTGGGATGCCGAGCCGTTACGTCTTCACGTCCGAATCGGTGACCGAAGGACACCCGGACAAGATCTGTGACCAGGTGAGCGATGCGGTTCTGGATGCCTTGCTCAGCCAGGATCCGGCTTCACGCGTGGCCTGCGAAACGGTGGTGAACACCGGGTTGTGCCTGATCACCGGTGAGGTGACAACCACGGCACGGGTCGACTTCAACACCCTCGTGCGCGGCGTGATCGAGCAAATCGGGTACAGCGGCGCCAGAGCCGGGGGGTTTGATGCCCACAGCTGCGCGGTACTGGTGGCCCTCGACCAGCAATCCCCTGACATCGCGCAAGGGGTGAACGAAGCCGATGACCACGCTGGGGACCCCCTCGATCTGGTGGGGGCGGGAGATCAGGGCATCATGTTCGGCTACGCCTGTGACGAGACTCCCGAGCTCATGCCGCTGCCGATCAGCCTGGCCCACCGGCTGGCCAGACGGCTGGCAGAGGTGCGCCACAACGGCGCCCTCGCCTACCTGCTCCCCGACGGCAAGACCCAGGTGAGTGTGGTGTACGAAGACGACAGACCGGTGGCGATCGACACGATCCTGATCTCGACCCAGCACACCGCCGAGATCCCCCTGGCGGATGGCTCCTCAGTGAGTGAAGAGAAGGCGATGCGGGAGCGCATCGCTGCCGACCTCTGGAGCCAGGTGGTTGAGCCGGCTACCGCCGATCTGAACCTCAAGCCCAGCCAGGCCGACACCCGTTTTCTGGTGAATCCCACCGGTAAGTTTGTGGTGGGTGGCCCCCAGGGAGACGCCGGTCTCACCGGCCGCAAGATCATCGTCGACACCTACGGCGGCTACGCCCGCCACGGCGGCGGCGCCTTCTCCGGCAAGGACCCCACCAAGGTGGACCGCTCCGCCGCCTACGCCGCCCGCTACGTGGCCAAGGCCCTGGTGGCCGCTGGCCTAGCCAAGAAGGCCGAGGTGCAGCTCAGCTACGCCATCGGGGTGGCCAAGCCCGTGAGCATCCTGGTGGAGAGCTTCGGCACCGGCGTGATCAGCAACGCCGACCTCACAACCCTGGTGCAAGACCATTTCGATCTGCGCCCCGGGGCCATCATCGAGACGTTCGGCCTGCGCCAGCTGCCCCAGCAGCGCGGCGGACGCTTCTACCAGGATGTGGCCGCCTACGGGCACTTCGGCCGCGGCGATCTGAATCTGCCCTGGGAGAACGTCGACACGATCGCCGCCACGCTGCAGCAGGCCAGCGCCGACCGCCTGCAATCCTGATCCCTGCGAGGCCAGCGTCCATTGACGATGGACACCACCCCCCTGGCTCTCGGCATCGACCTGGGCAGCAGCGGCATGCGGCTGGCGCTCGTGACGGCGGCAGATCCCGGAGCCGAGCAACCACTGGCAGAGGAAACCGGCCCCTACCCGCGTGAGTTCAATGAACCACAGGGCTGGAGGGAAGGACTGATGGCCCTGGTTCAGCGGCTGCCAGCTGGCTGGCGCGGCCGCATCCGAGCGCTTGCCGTGGATGGCACCTCCGGCACCCTGCTGCTCTGCCGCAACGATGGCACGCTGGGTTCGGGAAGCATTGGCCAGGCGCTGCCGTACCACCAGGCATGCCTCGACCAGGCACCAAAGGCGGCAGCATTGGCCGGGTCGGGCCCGGCGGCAAGCGCCAGCGGCAGCCTGGCCAGGGCACTGACGCTGCTGGAGCTGGCGGCGGGCACCGGCCAGGCCGGACCCTGGCTGCTGCGGCATCAGGCCGATTGGCTGATGGGCTGGCTGCTGGGGGATTGGCGCTGGGGCGAAGAGGGCAACAACATCCGTCTCGGCTGGGACCTGGAGCAGCAACGCTGGCAGGGCAGCATCGCCGACCAGGTCTGGCGCGATGCTTTGCCGCAGATCCGGCCCAGTGGCACCGTGCTGGGCCCGCTCGGCGCTAAAGCCGCAGCCAGCATCGGGCTACCCGCGGATTGCCTGGTCGTGGCAGGCAGCACCGATGCCAATGCGGCCGTGCTCGCCGCCCAGCCCGGGGACCACGATGGGGTGACGGTGCTTGGCACAACACTGGTGCTGAAGCAATGGCACACCGCCCCGATCAGCGCTGCGGGAGTGAGTTCTCACCGCATCGGTGGACGCTGGCTGGTGGGAGGGGCCTCCAATGCCGGCGGTGGCCTGCTGCGTCGTTTCTTCAACGACGCGCAACTCGTCGAGCTGAGCCGGCAGATCGATCCGGAACGACCCAGCGGCCTTCAGCTGCGCCCCCTGCCTGCCCCCGGGGAACGCTTTCCGGTGGAGGACCCGGCGCTTGAACCCATCCTGGAGCCACGGCCTGTGAGCGATGCGCTGTACCTGCAGGGGCTGCTGGAGGGTCTGGCAGCGATTGAAGCGGCGGGCTGGCGCAGGCTGGCAGCCCTGGGAGCGCCGCCGGTCCAGCGGGTGATCAGCCTCGGCGGCGGTGCCGTGAACCCGCAGTGGCGACGGCTGAGAGAACGGAAGCTGGGCATCCCGGTGCTCAACCGGCCCCGCTGCAGCGCCGCCCTTGGCATGGCCAGACTGGCCGCATCCGCCCTCCCCTCCCCGCGATGAACGATCAGCTGCGCACCTGGGTGTCGATGACCCTTTTCGTGGTGCTGACCGGCTACGTGGGCTTCAGCGCCGTGCGACTGGGCTGGCTGCTCTGGCAGCGCTTCGCCGCCGCCTGAGCCGACCCACCAGAATCCAGCCAACCCCTTTGGAAAGCACGATGGCGGCCGACCCCATCACACCGGCAGTGAGCGATCGGATCTGCAAGCACATGAACGAGGATCACCCCGAGGCTGTGCTGGCCTACGCCAGGCACTACGCCGCGGTGAGCACGGCCCGTGAGGCGCGGATGCTGGCGATTCAACCGGATGCCATGGAACTGGAGGTGGATGGCAGCCTGGTGCAGGTGCCCTTTGACCACACCCTCACCGACAGCGAAGATGCCCATCGCACCCTGGTGGCCATGTTGAGGGCCTTGCCGCGGGAGTGATTCCAGGCCAGCGGATGCACCGTCAGCGTGGCAACCCTGAGGGCAGACTCTCCCTCTGGCATGGCCACGCTTCCCCAGCCATCACCGCACTGGCTCCTGGGGCTGCTACCGCTGGATTGGCTGCTGAAGCCCGAGCAAACGTCTGACCCCTGCGCCTTGCCCCCGGCAGGGCTGCAGGGTCTCACCCCACTCCCCTGGTGGGCCGCCGCTTCCTACAACGGCCCCATTCGCCAGCAGGTTCTGGCGCTGCGGCAGACCCCCAGCCCCCCCCGGCTGCTGGCTCTGCTGCCCGGCCTGTTGCAGCGGCTTCAGCCTCTGAGCCCGGGTCTGTTGGTACCGATCCCCAGCTGGAAAAAACAGTCCACCAACCCACTGCCGGCCCTGCTCGCGCGCCAGCTCAGTCTGCGGTTGCACTGGCCGCTGGAGGTCCGGTGCCTGATCCGCAGCAGACCGGTGCTTGGACAGCACCGGCTCGGCCGTGAACTCCGCTGGGAGAACCAACGCGGCTCCTTCACGGCCCTGCGTCCCCTTCACCAGCCGAGACGCAGGGTATGGCTGGTGGATGACATCCTCACCACGGGTGCCACCGCCTGCGCGGCGGCAGCAGCCCTCAACAGCCAAGGCTGGCGGGTCAGCGGCCTGATCTGCCTGGCCCGCACCCCGGTGAACCGACGCGGGCAGACCGTGATCTAAGATCAGCAAGCCGTGGCGAGCGACTCCCACCGGCGAGCCGGGATAGCTCAGTTGGTAGAGCAGGCGACTGAAAATCGCCGTGTCCCCAGTTCAAATCTGGGTCCTGGCATTGTTAATCCCCTGGTCAACGAATTCTTGTTGACAAACCCTGGTCAACACATTCAGGTCAACGCTTCTGAAGCAGACGCAGAATTTCCAGTTCACGTCTGAAGCTTGTGAACGAAGTTCTCGGCAGTGAGCTCTCATCCCTTGGTTGAATGGTGCTGAATGGCACAAGCTGCAGTTTTAAACTCTCTTCCAATCCTGAATCTGCCATTCCTGCTCCCCTGCAGATCGAACGTCACGACTGATCGGCACAAGCTGATTGCCTGACTGCCCCTGGGCTGATGCAGTCAGTTGCGAATTTAAATCGACCGTGGAATCCCGGACAATCCGCTTGCACGCCGCGTGGCATCTGATGCTGGCTTACAGGCAGACCCTGGCGCTGCTTCTGCTGTTTGTGCCCCTGGCTGGTTGTTCGCTCCTTCCGAGCGACCCCGCGGAGTCTGATCCATGCCACGGCAGACACCGGACCTGCGCCGCCAGCGATGCCCAACCAGGCCTGCGGAAAAGCTACAGAGGCCACCGGTTGGAGAACCTGCGTTGGCTGAACAGACCGAACCGGGAATCCGGTGGGGCGGACATCGGCCTTCAGGGGGAATCCCGAGCGATCCAACTGCAACGCTGATGGGGAGCTGCGGTGCCAGGATTGCCGCAGACGAGCAGCCCAGAGCAGGTCCATTCCATGCGGGAACCACCGCTTTCGCGCCAGGTGTTCAACAACGCCGACAGCTTCGCTCAGGCGTTTGATGAAGCCTGGCAACAGCACGAGCGCCTCAGCCCGGATCATGGGCTGGAGCGCGAAGCCAAGGTGGCGCTGATCCTTGAGCAACTGGCCGAGCATCCGTTTCAGCGCAACGCGCCCGACCAGGCCGCGGCGGTGGCCGCCTTCCGCCTGCGCCTCCTTGGCCTCTGATCGGGCTCACCCAGCCACCGCCCCCACCTACCTCTCCGCTACCCCCATCCCCATGCACACACCCTTGCACCGGCTCGTCAGCCTGCTGTGTGGTGGGTTCAGCAATCAGGAGCAGGCATTCGAAAACCCGCCGCTCTACGCCCACATTCTGGTGAAGCTTCGGCCGCTTCCCCAGCTTCAGGCTGGATCCCTGCTGCTGGAGCAGAGCTACGCCATCAACCCCGCTGCGCCCTATCGCATCCGGGTGCTGCGACCCGAACGGAGCGGCGATGGCCTGATCATTCATAACCTGGCCCTGGTTGATGAGCAGCGGTTCTGGGGAGCCGTCGACGACCCCCAGCTGCGCTCCACGATTCAGGCCGGCGATCTACGCCCTCTCGATGGGTGCGCCTACGTGGTGCAGGAATGCGGCGATGGCTTTGTGGGCGAAGTGGAACCGGGCTGCCGCTGCCTGGTGGAGCGCAAAGGCCAAACCACGTATCTGGTGAGCCGTCTGGAACTGACAGCGACCGGTATGCGCACGATCGACCGCGGCCATGACCCGATCTCACACGAGCAGGTCTGGGGATCACTCGCCGGCCCCTTCGACTTCAGCCGCACCGACGACTACAGCCACGAGATCCCAGCAACATGGGCCGAAGCGCTCAACTGCTGATCGGCTCTGCAGGCCCATCCCCCAGAGCCAGGGTCGAAGCGCGTCAGGCACTGAGACGTTGTTCATCGAAGGGGTCGATGGCTGCCTCCTCGCCGTCAATGGTGTCGATCTCAAGGGTTGGCATGTCGTCCATGAACAGCTGTTCGGGCTCCTCCATGAAGGGCTGCTCGAAGCTCGGGTCGATGGGGTGATCCCGGCGGACAGCCTCCAGGACCCGACTGGATCGGTCACGGAAGCCGATCCCGGAGAGCAGGGATTCAAGATTGACCAGCCGCTTTTCGGTGTCCTCGAGTCGCTGCTCGGTCTCTTCACTGAACCCCGCGGCGGTGAGGTCCTCGCGCAGCACCAGCACAGCATGCTCATGGGCCGTCAGGCGCTCCTCCATCTCCAGCAGGCGATAGGTGAGCGTTTCCAACACCTGCGACAGGGTCTGCAGGTGCACGACGAGGCGCTCAGCGGCACCCGCTGCCATCAGAGAAGATCCATCAGAAAGGGCCATGAGACGTCTCGGGGGGACTTGCCGTCCGTGCAGACAAAAGCCGGATCAGACGGGAATGGTGGGATGGTATCGATCCTGGTGGAATCAGCCAGGGC
>Ga0079301_1001588_pt1 | contig 10394 bp, 9 predicted proteins | sample Wag4_2014_7_11_3_FD_74797 | JGI IMG/M metagenome (GOLD analysis project Ga0079301, IMG submission 74797) | Fresh water mixed with fracking chemicals microbial communities from Ohio, USA - Utica-2 Time Series FC 2014_7_11 | ecosystem: Engineered > Industrial production > Chemical products > Input...
GCACAAAACACCGTGCCCGCACCCGCCAGCACCACCACGCGGCAGGTGCTATCGGCGGCGATGTCAGCCAGCCTATCTTCCAGCGCCTGCAATAGCCCGCGGGAGAGGCTGTTGCGTTGGGCGGGACGGTTCAGCGTGATCACGCATATCCCGCCGGGGCGGTCTTCCCGCAGCAGGATGGGGGCGTTTTGCAGATCTGTCTTGGACATGGCGGAATATTCCTGCCCCGGGCGGGGGATTACAAGGGCTTGGAAGCGGTATAGCCTGACCCCAGGATGCAACACCAAGAGGAAAACGCAGGCGCCGAGACCACCGCGGCGCAGACACGGGGCTTGCCGGCGCATCATGACCGCGTATCCGTCCCGCTTGCCGTGCCGGTCGCGGCGGATAAGGTTTAGGCGCGACATTTCAGGAATGAACGAGGAAAACCAATGACCTGGACAGCAAAATATATCATCCAGAACGGCAAGAAGATCGGTTTTGATGAGGCGCGTGTGCACCCGTTTTCGGTGGGGCATGCCTATGGCGGAACGGTGTTTGAAGGTATTCGCGCCTATATGAATTATAGCACCGGCAAGCTTGCCGTGTTCCGGCTGGAAGAACATCTTGCGCGGCTGGATCAAGGCATGAAATTCATGCGCTTCGACAATCCCCCCTCGCGCGATGAAATGCGCCAGGCCGTGCTGGATGCGGTGCGCGCCAATGAACCGGATGATGATGCCTATATTCGCATCCAGGTGCATATCGAAAGCCTGGGTTCCATGGCGAGTACCGGCAGCATCGGCTGGGCTTGCGGTGCCATGCCACGCGAACGCAATGCCAAGCGCAGCAGCGGGCTTGCCGTGCATGTTTCCTCCTGGACGCGCATTTCGGACACCAGCATGCCGCCGCGCATCAAGGCGACGGCGAATTACCATGCCGGGCGCATCGCCATGTTGCAGGCCAAGGCGGATGGCTATGACAATGCGCTGCTGATGACCCGTGCAGGCAAGATCAGCGAAGGCACCGGCGCCTGCCTGTTCATGCTGCGCGATGGCAAGTTGATTACGCCATCGCGTGAGAACGACATTCTGGAAAGCGTCACGCGCGATACCGTGATCCAACTTGCCGCCGAACATGGCCTGGGCGTGGAACAGGGCATCATTGATCGGACGGAGCTTTATATCGCCGATGAGTTGTTCTTCTGCGGCACAGGGCAGGAATTGCTGCCGATCACCAGTGTGGATCGTCTCCCGGTTGGTGACGGCAAGCCGGGTGCAATCACCATGCGCTTGCAGGAAGCCTATGAAAGCGTCGTGCGCGGCACCACCAATGCGCATGCGGAATGGCGTACACCCGTTTAATCCCGCCCCTCATCCGGGATGGCAAGCCTGGTGCCGCAAGCCTTGCAATGCACCGCATCCGGGTCATGGCGTTGCAGCCCGCAGCTTGGGCAGGGAAAGCGTACCTTGCGCGGGCGAAACATCGCCTGTGCCAGGCGCAGAAACAGCGTGACGCCGCAAATCATGATAAAGACGGAAAGCAGCTTGCCGAATTTGCCTTCCAGCGTGATGTCACCAAACCCGGTCGTAGTCAGCGCTGTCACGGTAAAATAAAGCGCATCGGCGTAATCGGCGATTTTCGGGTTAATGCTGCGCTGGCTTTCATAAACCACCGCCGTCATGACAAAGACGAATACCGCCAGATGCACGCCGGCAATCAGCGCTTCCTCATGCCGGCGGAACAAGGGCATATCCTGGCGGAGTTCCATCAGCGTTCGGTAGGTATGCAAAAGCCGTAGCGTGCGCAAAACGCGGAGGAAGCCAAACCCCTCCCCCGTCAGGGGCGCGAGGAAAGACAGTACTGCAACAAGATCAAGCAGGCTTGAAAATTTCAGCGCGTGACGCCCCGGTGCGCGATGCGCCGCCAGATGCGCGGCATATTCGGCGGCCAGAACCAGCCCGATCGCCACATCCACCACGCCAATCCAGGGCTCTCGCGGTATGAAGGATGTGCCAATCACGAAAATCAGCGTCAGCAGATCAAAAAAAATGATCCCATAACGAAAGCGCCGCGCGGTTGCGGAACTGCCGAAGTAAAGCTCCCGAAGCTTGCGGCGCCAGCCCTGAAACTGCACCACCCCGTTCATGGAGCAAGCGCGTCAGCGTGTCGGCGTCGGCGGCGTGGTGCTGTAATCGTAAAAGCCGCGCCCGGATTTCCGTCCATACCAGCCGGCTTCAACATATTTCGCGAGCAAGGGCGAAGGCCGATATTTCGAATCGCCCAAGCCCTCATGCAGCACTTTCATGACCGAATAGAGCGTATCGAGGCCCACGAAATCCGCGAGTTCTAGCGGCCCCATCGGGTGATTGGCACCAAGCTTCATGCCGGCATCAATCGCCGCCACATCGCCCACACCTTCCATGAGCGCCTGGATCGCCTCATTGATCATGGGGCACAGGATGCGGTTGACCACAAAGCCAGGCCAATCCTGCGCCATGACCGGCGCCTTGCCCATGCGCTTCGCCAGCGCTTCCACCGCCTGATAGGTGGCGTCTTCCGTCGCAAGCCCGCGAATGATTTCCACCAGCTTCATCATCGGCACGGGGTTGAAGAAATGCATGCCGATGAAACGGCCTGGCCGATCGGTCGCCGCTGCCAGCCGCGTGATGGGAATGGAAGATGTATTGGAAGCGAGCAAGGCATCCGGCTTCAAGACTGGGCAAAGGGCAGCGAAGATCTTTTTCTTGATCTCCTCATTCTCGGTCGCCGCTTCAATCACCATGTCGCAATCGGCGAAGGCGCTGTTATCCGTCGCCGTCACAATGCGCGCGAGTGCAGCATCGCGATCAGCGCTACTAACGCTGCCCTTACTCACCTGCCGGTCCATGTTCTTCGCCATGGTCGCCAGCGCGCGGTCAAGTGCGGGCTGCTGCACATCCATCAGCACCACCGGAATGCCGGAAAGCGCCGCCACATGGGCAATGCCATTGCCCATCAGCCCCGCGCCAATCACGCCGAGTTTATTGATTGCCGCCATGATGGATGCTCCTGCTACCATGCGTGATGGGGGCGCTGATCAAGCGGGCACCCCCATCAGGCAAATCACTTCTTGTCGAGTTCGGCTTCCAATTCCGGCATGGCCTTGAACAGATCGGCCACCAGCCCGTAATCGGCCACCTGGAAAATCGGCGCTTCTTCATCCTTATTGATGGCGACGATCACCTTGCTGTCCTTCATGCCGGCCAAATGCTGGATGGCACCGGAAATGCCGACAGCAATGTAAAGCTCCGGCGCCACAATCTTGCCGGTCTGGCCAACTTGGTGATCATTCGGCGCATAGCCCGCATCCACCGCAGCGCGCGAGGCACCAATGGCGGCACCAAGCTTATCGGCGACCTTTTCGACAATCACGAAATTCTCCGCCGAACCCATGGCGCGCCCGCCGGAAACCACAACCCGCGCCGCCGTCAATTCCGGGCGTTCGCTTTTCACAATCTCCGCGCCCAGGAAACGCGAAAGCCCAGGATCAGCCGCGGTCGCTGCGGCTTCAATCGGCGCCGCGCCACCTTCGGCGGGGACAGGGTCGAAGGACGCGGCGCGCACCGTGATCACCTTCTTGGCATCGGCGGATTTCACCGTGGCGAGTGCATTGCCGGCATAGATTGGGCGCACAAAGGTATCGGCATCCACCACGCCCGAAATGTCAGACAGAATCTGCACATCAAGCAGGGCGGCCGCGCGCGGCATGACATTCTTGCCACCGGCGGAAGCCGGCGCCAGCAGATGCGAATAGCCAGGCGCAAGCCCGACCAGCAAAGCGGCCATGGGCTCGGCCAAGCCATGGGCATAGATGTCAGCCTCGGCGGTCAGCACCTTCGCCACCGATGGCAGCTTGGCGGCGGCCGCAGCGGCAGCGCCGGTGGCACCGCCCGCGACAAGCACATGCACATCGCCAAGCTTGGCGGCAGCGGCAACCGTGCTGCGGGTTGGCTGGGACAGCGCGCCGTCCTGATGATCGGCAAGAACAAGCACCGCCATGGTCAAATCACCTTCGCTTCATTGCGCAGTTTATCAACAAGTTCCTGCACGGAACCAACCTTCTTGCCGGCTTGGCGCTTGGGCGGTTCTTCCACCTTCAGCACGGTCAGGCGCGGCGCGGGGTCCACACCCAGATCAGCCGGCTTCACGGTTTCAATCGGCTTCTTGCGCGCCTTCATGATATTAGGCAGCGACGCATAGCGCGGTTCATTCAGCCGCAGATCCGTGGTGATGATGGCCGGCAGTTTCAGCGCCAGCTTTTCCAGGCCACCATCCACTTCGCGCGTGATGTTCAGCGTGCCATCGGCAACTTCAACCTTGGACGCGAAGGTGCCTTGCGGCCAGCCCATCAGCGCCGCCAGCATCTGGCCGGTGGCGTTCATGTCATCATCAATCGCCTGCTTGCCCAGAATCACCAGATCCGGCGCTTCCTTGGCGATGATCGCCTTCAGAATCTTGGCAACCGCGAGCGGTTCCAGTACGCCATCATGCTCAACCAGGATGCCGCGATCCGCACCCATGGCCAGCGCCGTGCGAATCTGTTCCTGCGCCACGGCGGGGCCGGCGGATACCGCGACGATTTCGGTGGCGATACCCTTTTCCTTGAGCCGCACGGCTTCTTCCACCGCGATTTCGTCAAAGGGGTTCATGGACATTTTGACATTGGCGGTTTCAACGCCCGAGCCATCCGCCTTCACGCGGACCTTGACGTTGTAATCCACCACCCGCTTGACGGGGACCAGAAGCTTCATGATGCAACCATAGCCTTCAGGAAATGGGGGGACGATTGGCGCCGGAATGCCGCACGCGGGGTTCTTCTGACCCCTCACCCGGCCGTTTGGCTAATATAGCCCCGCGCCGGGCGGGGCAAGGCGGGGGCAGCCCTTCAGGGTCAGGCTTTCAGCAGCAAAAGCAAAATGACGAAAAGCCCAACCGCGATAAACTGGAAGATGATGCGCCAGCGCATAAGCCAATTGGCGGTCTTCGGATTGGCCTTGCCGCCCGCCATGCCCAGAATACCGGCAAAAAGCACGCCAACCGTGGCCAGCATGGCCAAGGCAACCAAAATCGTAAGGATCGTCGTCATGGGCAAGACCTACACGCTTTCACGGGCGGGAGACAGCCCCACCCCTGACCGAGAACGCAAGCGCCGCGCCAATCAGCGCCGTGGTGACGCAAAGCGCGAATCCGGCTTCATACCCGCCGGTCAGGTCCACCAGCAGTGAGAAGAAGGGCGGGGCCACCAGCATGGAAAGGCCGAAAACGAAGCCAGCCGCCGCTGTGGTGCCACCCACCTGCCCCGTTGGCGCCAAGCGCGCCATTTCGGCCAGAAATACGCCATTCCAGCCAATCGCGGTGGCACCCATCAGCATGCCGGCCAGGATGATGACAAAGCCCGGCCAGCCCGGCCCGGCCAGCAATAACGCCAAACCGGCCACGGCCGCGCCGATGCCAAGCCCGGTAAAGACCGGCGCGGCGCCGGTGCGGACCGCGACAACGCCCCAAAGCACGCGCCCCGCCACCCCAGCCGCCTGGGCCAAGGCCAGGCGCATGCCCGCTTCGGTCAGCGATGCCCCCAGGCTTGCCACCTGAAACACCACAAAAAACGTCGAAAAACAGAATTGGGAGACGCCATAAAGCGCTGACATGATCGTCATGCGGCGCAGCACCGGGAATTGACGGAGCAAGCCAAGGCTGGACGCCGCCGCCCCCCAAATCTGACCAAGGCCCCGGATCGCAGCCTTCGGGTCGCGTTCTGCATCAAGCGCGGCGCGCAGCGGTTGCAGGCAAAGCGCTGAAAAAGCAAGAAAAATCACCACAGCCAGTACGCCCTGGCGCCAGCCAGCGGCAACCGCGATGGGCGGCACCGCTGCGGCAATGAGCATCGCACCCGCCGGCACGCCGCATTGCTTCAAGCTGAAGATCAAGCCCCGCCGCCGCGCCGGGGTGCGCGCTGCCAGCAAATGGCTGCCGGCCGGCGTGACCGGACCATGGCCCAGCCCGGCAATCACCGCCGAGGCAAAAAGCGCAGCCGGATGCCCAAGCATGGCGAGCGCGATGCCGAAGGCCGAAATCAGCATCCCCGCCTGCAATACCCGGATGCCGCCGAAGCGATTGAGGAAAGCCCCTGCCAAGGGCCCGGATACCATGGCCCCCAGATAGACCAGCGCGGTGTGCACCCCCGCGAGCGATGCCGCGATGCCGAGTTCCGCCGCAATGGCCGGCGCCAGCACCGGCACCGTCAGGAAAACGCCCATCCCCGCCAGATGCGTCCCCAAAAGGGCGATCATGACAGTCCAGACGGAAGGGGAAGCCAGCATGCGCGCGGTGTAACGGCGCGGCCCTTTCCCCGCAATCGGCGCGCGGGAAACACTTGACCCGCGCCCGCCAATGGGCTCCGAAGCCCGGCATGAGCATCTTCCAAGGAATGTGGCGCTTCATCCTGGTGCTGATCTGCGTCTTGCTGGTGGGCCAGGCGCGGGCGCAGCCGGAACCAGGCAATCCGGTGACGCCGCAGCCCGTCCCCGGCGCGGCCGCAACTGTCGGCGTTTCGCCAGAGATCGAATCGCTGCTCAAGATTTTGCAGGATGATGCACGGCGCGCTGAATTGATCCGCGCCTTGCGCGCTGCCGCTGGCGAAGCAGAGGGCGCCGCCGCCGCGCCGGCCAGCACCGAACCCGCGCTACTTGCCCCCAATACGCTTGGCGCACAGTTGCTCCAGGGGGCGTCACAGCGCCTTGCGGGGGCGTCCGATCAGCTTGTCGCCACGGTGCGCGCCATCGCCGATCTGCCGGCGGTGCTGGGCTGGATGACCACCATTGTGACCGACTCAGTCACGCAAATCCGCGTGCTGGACGCTTCCTGGAAGCTCGTGCTGGTGCTCGGGCTTGGTCTGTTGGCAGAATGGGTTGCAGCGCGTTTTCTGCGCCGCTTTCGCGACCAGTTGGATGCCCATGCACCCACCGAGAAAACCGGCTGGGCGCAGTTGAAGCGCGTGCCGCTGGTGCTGGGCAGGCTTGGGCTTGACGTGCTGCCAATCGCGGCCTTTGCGCTGGTTTCCTATGGGTTGATTACGGCGGTGCGCCCGCTGCCGACCACGCAACTTGTCATGCTCACGGCCAATAATGCCTATATCATCTCGCGCATGATCATGGCCGCGGCGCGGATGCTGCTTTCCCCCGCTTCCACGCATTTGCGGCTGCTGCCAGTGGGCGATGAAAGCGCGGCCTATGCGACCATCTGGCTCAGGCGGATCGTGGTTGTCATGGTCAGCGGCTACGCGGTCGCGGAAGCCGGGTTGCAGTTTGGCCTGCCCTGGTCGGCCTATGATTCCCTTCTGCGTATCGCGCTGCTGCTGGTCACGCTGTTCCTTGTGATCATCATTCTGCAGAACCGCCAAACAGTGTCTGACCTTTTGCGCGCACCAATATTGGCGGAAGGGGATGAACCGGATCGCGCACGCCGCTTCTTTCGGATGTTGCGCGACCGTGTGGCTGATATCTGGCATCTGGTGGCCATTGCCTGGCTGATTGCAGCCTGGGGGGTATGGGCGCTTGAAGTCCAGAATGGCTTTTGGCGGTTGCTCAAGGTGTCCGTGAGCACCATCCTGATCCTGTCGGTTGCCAAGTTTGCCGATATGGCCATGCGGCGTGTCATCCAGCGCGCCTTTCGCATCACGCCCGAATTATCCGCCCGCTACCCGGGGCTTGAAGCGCGCGCCAATCGCTATTTGCCCGTCCTGAAAGGCAGCGCGAGCCTCGCCATCGGGGGAATCGCGCTCCTGTTCCTTTTGGAAAGCTGGGGGTTGGAAGCCTTTGCCTGGTTTGGTCATGGCAAGCTTGGCAATCGGCTGGTGTCTTCGCTGGTTTCCATCGCGCTGACCATCACCCTCGCGCTCGTGATCTGGGAAGGCATCAATGCCTCCATCCAGCGGCATCTGGAAAAACTGTCCCGCGATGCCAAGGCCGCGCAGAGTGCGCGCGTGCGCACCCTTCTGCCCATGTTGCGTACAGCGCTGCTCGCCGTGATCCTGATTTTCGTGGTGCTCTCCGCGCTCACGGAAATCGGTGTGAATGTCGCACCGCTGATTGCCGGCGCCGGTGTGGTTGGCATCGCGGTCGGCTTTGGCAGCCAGCGACTTGTTCAGGATGTGATCACCGGCATTTTCCTGTTGTTTGAAGATGCCGTCGCGGTGGGCGATGTGGTGCAGTTGGGCGGCCTGAGTGGCGTGGTGGAACAGCTCTCCATCCGGTCCATCAAGCTGCGCGCCGTCGATGGCAGCTTGCACATCATCCCCTTCAGCGCGGTCACGAGTGTGACGAACCAGACGCGCGACTTCGCCTTTGCCGTGATTGATGTCAGCATTGATTATCGCGAGGACACGGATAAGGTCACCGAGGTTCTGCGCAGCCTCAGCACTGAAATGCGGGAAGACCCGCGTTGGCGCCCCGTGATCCGCGATGATCTGGATGTGATGGGTGTTGAAAGACTCGGTGATTCCGGCGTGATCATGCGCATTCGACTGAAGACAGAACCATCACAACGATGGGCGGTGGCGCGTGAATTGAACCGTCGCATCAAGCGGCGCTTCGATGAACTGGGCATAGATATTCCCTATCCGCATCAGAAGCTGGTGCTGGAAGAAAGACACCCGGCGCAAACGGCAAGCGCCGCGCCAGAGCCACCACCTGCGATTTAGTGCATCTCCCGCTCATCTTCGTTCAGGGGACAGGCAGTAAAAAATTTTCGATCGCATTCTCCGCGCTGCCAGGTTGGTCCACTTGGCTTGAAAATGCCCTACCCCCCTTCCACTGCCACTTCCAGCCGAAGCGGCGGTACGTCGCGCCCAATCCATTGCTCTGAGCGGATCAGCACGCGGTCGGCAGCGCGAAACCAAAAGCGATTGATGAACGCGGCAGCACCTTCACAAACCTCAAGGCGCTCAATCACGCCACCAATGGCGGGCTCCTCCGGCCCAATCTGGCATTGCACCACCTGGCCGAAGCGCATTTGTTCTGGCCGGCCATCGGCGCCGGACAGATCGAAACTATGCGCCACCCGAACCGGCGCCGGGCCAAGCGGGGCGGCCCGGCGCAGCGGATCCGCGCCGATCGGTGCGCTGGCCAGCAGCATGGTTGGAAGCCCAGCGGTCGCCACCACCCGCGCCCCTTCGGTCACGAAAACAAAGCCTTGATCCATGCGCCAGAAGCGCCGCGGCCCTTCGTCGCGCACCGGGCGCGCCAAGCCGGCATCATCACCAAGTTCAGCCCAAAGCGCCCGGCCTGTCGGCGGCGCAGCCAAGGGCGCCAATTGCTCAGGCGGAATCATCTGGCCCGCCGGCGGCGGATTACCGATGAAGCCCACCCCGCGCAGCCCACCGCAACCACACAGCATCAGGACAAGAAATAATACTGCCGCCTTCATGGCACCAGCTTCGCATATTCGCCCCTGGGTTGCGAGAAGCAAAGCGCCATTGACCTGCGTCAAGAAGTCTTCGGGACATAACGGGTAACCAAAGCTGACAATCAGGAGGGATTGCCCATGCCCATACTCACTGCCCGTGAACTGATGACCACTGATCTTGTCACCGTGCCGCCGGAAACCCCCGTGATCGCCATGGCGCGGCTTCTGGCCGAACGCGGCATTTCCGCCGTTCCCGTCCTTGGCGCTGATGGCACCTTGCTTGGCATGGTGACCGAAGCCGATCTGATCCGCCGCCTGGCCGGGGAAGAAGACAAGCCCGCTTCCTGGTTCAGCGGCTTGTTTGGCGACCCCGCCCGGGGCGCCGAGCATTACGCCCGCACCCATGGCGCCAAGGCGCGTGACATCATGACCGAAACACTGATCACCGTAGAACCGGACGCCACTGCCGCCCATGTGGCCCAGCTCATGGAACAACGCGGCATTCGCCGGGTGCTTGTGGTTTCGGAAGGGCGGTTGCGCGGCATCATCAGCCGAGCCGACCTGCTGCGTGCCCTGCTGCTGCCCCCCGAAAAATCCGAAGGGATCCCGGATGATCGCATCCGCGCTGCCGTGCTCGCCGCCATGCGGAAGGAACCCTGGGCTGATACCTATTACATCATGGTGGATGTGAAGGATGGCGCCGTGACCTTCCACGGCTTCTCCCGTTCCGAGGCGATCAAGCGCGGCCTGCGGGTCCTGGCAGAGGGGGTGCCCGGCGTCACCTCGGTCACGGATGAAACCCAGCCGCTGCCAATGTATCTTTACGCTGCAAGCTGACGGAGCAACGCTTTCTCGCCAAAATTTTGACCAGGTCGACGCTGCCAGCCTGATGCTTTCTCGCCGCGCACACGCGGCAATAAGGCACCAGGCAGGGTTTTGATCGCATTTTCCGAGCCGCCAAGTGGTTCCAC
>Ga0079301_1001591_pt1 | contig 10380 bp, 7 predicted proteins | sample Wag4_2014_7_11_3_FD_74797 | JGI IMG/M metagenome (GOLD analysis project Ga0079301, IMG submission 74797) | Fresh water mixed with fracking chemicals microbial communities from Ohio, USA - Utica-2 Time Series FC 2014_7_11 | ecosystem: Engineered > Industrial production > Chemical products > Input...
GTGATTGAAAAGCTGCTGGCGGAAGGTGGCCCGCGCACGCGCGATATGGGCGGGCAGGCCGGGACTGAGGATGTTGGCCGCGCCATCGCTGAAGCCGTAGCAAAGTTCTGATCAGCTCAAAAAAATAGGGCTCGCCGGATCACACTGGCGAGCCCTTTTTCTTTGGGTAAAACGCGACGGAAGCGCTTACCGCTCCAGGCACATGGCAACACCCATGCCGCCGCCGATGCACAGCGTTGCCAGCGCCTTCTTCGCGCCGCGCTTTTGCATCTCAAACAACAGGGTCGTCAGCACGCGGGCACCAGACGCACCAATCGGGTGGCCAATGGCAATCGCGCCACCATTCACATTTACCTTGCTTGTATCCCAGCCAAGATCCTTATTCACGGCAATGGCCTGCGCGGCGAAGGCTTCATTGGCTTCAATCAGGTCAAGATCATCAATCTTCCAACCCGCCTTCGCCAAGGCCTTGCGCGATGCCGGGATGGGGCCCGTGCCCATGATGGAAGGATCAACACCCGCCGTTGCCCAGGACACGATGCGCGCCAGCGGCGTAATGCCGCGCTTGGCGGCTTCGGCTGCTGTCATCACCACCACCGCCGCCGCACCATCATTGATGCCGGAAGCATTGCCGGCAGTCACAGACCCATCCTTGGCGAAGGCGGGGCGCAGCTTGCCGAGGATTTCCATCGTCGTATCCGGCTTCGGATATTCATCGGCGGACACAATGACATCGCCCTTGCGGCCCTTCACCGTGACCGGCGTTATTTCATCCGCGAAACGACCGGCGGCCATGGCTTCGCCCGCCTTACGCTGCGAGTTGAAGGCAAACTGATCCTGTTCATCGCGCGTGATCTGGAAGGCGCGGGCCACGTTCTCCGCCGTATTGCCCATGTGATAGCCGTGAAAGGCATCCATCAGCCCATCACGCAGCATGGTATCCATCAGGGAAAGATCGCCCATCTTCTGCCCGGCGCGCAGCTGCTGCGCATGAGGTGCTTGCGTCATGCTTTCCTGACCACCCGCCACCACAATGCGCGCATCGCCAGTCGCAATCTGCTGCGCGGCCAGCGCCACGGCGCGCAAGCCCGAGCCGCAAAGCTGATTGATGCCAAAGGCCGTGTGTTCCACCGGAATGCCGGCATTCACGGAAGCCTGGCGCGCTGGGTTCTGCCCCGCACCGGCGGCCAGGATCTGGCCCAGAATAACCTCATCCACTTCGGCACCTTCAATGCGGGCGCGTTCCATCGCGGCCTTGATGGCAGCCGTGCCCAGCGCATGCGCGGATAAAGAGGCAAAAGCCCCGTTGAAGGCGCCAACCGGCGTGCGGGCGGCGGAAGCGATGACGATTTCAGTCATAGGGGGTGTCCTTCCTCAATAATGGGTCATTTGCGGCTTCGTATCACAAACCGCGCATCCAGTCGCGCAAGGGCTGCCACAGGGCGGTTTCGGCCGCAATGCCGGCGACCATGCCAATATGCCCCGCCGGCGCCATATGCAGCTTGACCTGACGCAAGCGCTCCGTCAGCGCCAGGGCGGAAGCCGGGGGCACAATGCGGTCCCGATGCGGAATGGCGGCAAAGGCCGGGCCCTGCCAAAGGGCCGGGTCCACCACCTGCCCCGCCACGCGCCAAGACAGGGCCGCCGGTTCATTCCGCCCATACCAGCCGCCAATACATTGCCGCGCCACAGGGGCGGCCAAGGGCACCCCATCATTCAACCAATCCTCCAGCGCCACGAAGCGCCGCGCGGCGGGGGAAACCTGATCAAGCCGGCCAAAGCCGCGGAACTTCTCGGCAATCCCAAAGGGATCAAGGCTGGCAAACAGGGTTTGCAGCACATCCACGGGCAGCGCGCCGGTTGGTTCCATCAGGGCCTCCAGGCCCGGCAGGGCAGCAGCGGCGGCGCGTGCCCGCGCTTCTCCATCGGGCCCGGCATGGAAATCCCAAGGGGTCGCCAGCAGCGCCAGGCCGCGCACCAAATCCGGCCGACGCAAGGCGAGCGCGAGGCCTAGCAAGCCCCCCATACAATACCCCGCCAGGATCACCGGACCCGGGGCGGCCATCAGCGCGCGTTCCAGCCGCCCGGCGATGTAATCGGTCAGGGTGAAATGGCGCTCAGCCTCTCCCGGCCAGCCCCAATCCAGCAGCAAGGTACGAAACCCCTGCCCCGGCAGCCAACGCAGCAGCGACGCTTCCGGCATCAGATCAAGCACATAGGCACGATTGACCAGGGAAGGCACGAAAACCAGCGCTGGCCCCTGCCCGCCGTAATCCAATAATTTGCTGTCTTCCTCGGCCCAAATGGTCGGCACCGGCGGGGCCTGACGCGAAAAAGGATGGCGCCGATAGGCCGCGAGCCCCGCCACCAGCGCCCGATCCGCGCGCAGCAGCCGGTTCAGAACCGCGCCGCGAAATGCCTCAGGCGCGTGGCCGGCGCTGGCGAGGGCGGCGCTGATTCGCGCGGCTTCCGCCTGCCCCGCTTTCGAGATCGGCCAGGCGCCGTTCCAGGGTGGCAATCCGTTCGGCCATGGCATCCCGGGCAGCGCCCCCGCCGCCGCCATGGCCCTGATCCCCGCCAGCCCCAGATGGAGCGGCAGCGGGCGCGGGCCGCGGCGGCGCAGCGGCGCTGTCATGCTGGCTCGCACCCGGCGTGAAGGGCTTGCTGAACTGCGCCGCCACCCGCAACCAGGAGGTGCCCAATAAGGCAAAAGCCGCCCATCTTTCCGCAAGCTCCGGATCGGCGGCAAGGCCGGCCACCTCGCTCTGCCAGAGCGCGATCCAGTCTTCCGCCAATCGGTCGAGATCCTCGGGCCCAGCCATGAGGCCGTCTTATAGCCGCATCAGCCCCGGCGCGATATGACCCAAAGCGCGCGTTTTTGCACTGCATCAGGCTTTCGCTTTGCGTTATGTAACGTGCTAGGTCCAATCCAGAACCTAAGCAGCCGAGGCAAGCACCCATGTCTGGTCGTCAATCCCCCGAAGCCGGCGAGCAGAAGGCGCTGCCCCCGATTGTTGTCAAGAAATACGCGAATCGGCGGCTCTACAACACTGAAACCTCATCCTATGTCACCTTTGATGATCTGGCGGCCATGGTGCGCGATGGGCGGGATTTCGTGGTCTATGACGCCAAATCCGGCGAAGACCTAACGCGCAGCGTGCTGACCCAGATCATCGTCGAACAGGAAGGCAAGGGGCAGAGCATGCTGCCCACTTCGGTCCTCAGGCAATTGATCGGGCTTTATGGCGATAATCTGCAATCGCTGGTGCCGCGTTACCTGGAAGCGGCCATGGCTTCCTTCACGCAGCAGCAAGAACAGATGCGCGAAACGCTGACCAAGACCATGGGCGGCTTCATACCCTTCCCGGGGGGTGTTCCGAATATGCAGGAAGTCAGCAAGCAGAACATCGCCATGATGGAACGCGCGATGAGCCTGTTCACACCTTTCGCGCGGCGCGAGGAAAACACAGGCAGCGATGAAACCGAGGCGTTAAAGAGAGAAATTGAGACACTGCGCGGCGAGTTGGCGGCGCTTAAATCGCGCGTGAAGGGCTGATGGCGTTGCTTTTTTGAGGCGCTTCTTCACCGCTTGATCATCTATGCGGCGCATAATCCGGCTTTAGTAGGGGGCATGATGCCCCGCTGAGGAATCGGGTTGATGGACAGCATCGTCGAAATTTCAGAACAATTCCGGCAGGGTGATACCGGTATCGCCGAAGTGGTCTCCACCCAACGGGCGAATGCGGCCGACAAGCATGTGGGCGCGCGCATTCGCGAAAGGCGTACCATGCTTGGCCTGTCACAGCAGCAATTGGCAAAAATGATCGGTGTTACCTATCAGCAGGCACATAAGTATGAACGCGGCCTGAACCGCATTTCCGCAGGCCGACTTTACGGCATCGCGCAAGTACTGGGCGTGCCGATTTCCTGGTTCTTTGAGGGGCTGAAAGCCGCGACCGTTGATCCTTCCATGTCTCAGCGCCAGCGCATGTGCCTGGAACTCGCGCGCAATTTCGCGCTGATTGACAATGACAAACACCAGGAAGCCCTCAGCCAAATGGCGCGCGCCCTGGCCGCCCAAGCGCAGGCTGTGGCGCGGAGTGGTGTGGCAGGCGAATAACCGGGCTTCGCCCTTGGGGGTTGATTCCATCGGCCCTCGATCCCGGCTAACCTCGGCACATGGACGAATCCCGGCCGAATAATACTCCCGAATATGGCGTCGCCGATCTGGCCGGCGCCATTCGCCGTACGCTGGAAGGTGCTTTCGGTCGGCTTCGCCTACGCGGCGAAATCACCGAAATGAAGCGCTATCCTTCCGGGCATATCTATTTGTCGCTGAAGGATCAGGAAGCAAAGATCGAAGCCGTCATCTGGAAAGGCTCGGTACGCAATATCGGCACCATGCCGGAAAATGGCGTGGAGATGATCGCGACGGGGCGCATTTCTACCTATGCGGATCGGTCAAAATACCAGTTGGTGATTGAAAGGCTGGAATATGCTGGCGAAGGTGCCTTGCTGGCGCGGATTGAGGCGCTGCGCAAACGCCTTTTGGAAGCAGGGCTGTTTGATGAGGCCCGCAAGCGCCCCTTGCCGATATTGCCGCGCGTGATTGGCGTGATCACCAGCGAAAAAGGCGCGGTCATTCAAGATATTCGCACCACCATCGCGCGGCGTTTCCCGCGCCATATCCTGTTATGGCCGGTGGCGGTGCAGGGCCAGGGCGCTGCGGAACAGATTGCCGCCGCCATTAGGGGTTTTTCCGCCCTGCCAGCCGGTGGCGCCGTGCCGCGCCCCGATGTGCTGATTGTGGCACGCGGCGGTGGCAGCCTTGAAGACCTCATGGCTTTCAATGAGGAAATCGTCATTCGTGCCGCGGCTGAGAGCACCATTCCGCTGATTTCCGCCGTGGGGCATGAAACCGACACGACGCTGATTGATTACGCGTCCGACCGCCGCGCGCCCACGCCCACCGCCGCGGCGGAATTGGCCGTGCCGTCACGGGCAGAGCTTTCCGCCGCGCTGATGCAAACCGGGGCGCGGTTGGGGCAGGCAGCTTCTGGCCTGGTGAATGGTGTGCGGCTTCGCCTGCTGCGCGCCGAACGTGGCTTGCCGGATGTGCCGGCGCGGCTCGCGCAATCGCGCCAGCGCCTGGATGATTGGGGCGAAAGACTGCCGCGCGGCGCAGGTGCCAGCCTGGCGGCGCGGGCGCAGAAGCTTGGCGCAATCCGGATTCCCCATCCGCGAGAGGGGATTTTGGCACGTCGCGCGGCGGTTGAAGCGTTCAGCCTTAGGCTTGGTAGCGCCTGGGCGCGGCGGCGCGATGGGCTGGCGGCTGCCCCCGGCCTCACGCGGCTGTCGCCGGCGCCGGTACTCGCCACGCTTCGCCAACGCCGGACCGAGCTGGAGGGGCTTTCCGCGCGGTTGGAGAGTGCTTCCTATACCTCGGTCCTGGCGCGCGGCTTTGCGCTGGTGCGGGATGCCAAGGGCGCGCCCGTGGTAGCGGCTGGCGCCATTAGCCCAGGCCAGCCCTTGCGCCTGACCTTCGCCGATGGCGAAGTGGGGGTGAGTGTTGATGGCTCACGCCAAGGACGGCTTCTGTGACGATGAACCTGCCCCGCCGGCTGATGCTGGCCTCACCAGCTTTGCTGTTTGCATCGCCCGCCCGCGCCGTAACCTTGAATGAAGCCGCGCTGACGCAAGGCGGCTTGGTGCTGGGCCGGGCCGCGCCGGGGATGCGCCTTGCCCTGGATGGCCGCGCGGTCAGGGTCTCACCGGCGGGGGATTTCGCCTTTGGCTTTGGCCGCGACCATGCAGCCCAGGCGCGGCTGGTGATCAGCCCGCCATCCGGCGCCGTGGAATCCCGCGTGCTGAACATCGCCAAGCGCCAATGGCCCACCGAGCGCATTTCCGGCCTGCCGCCCGCGCAGGTGACGCCAGATGCCGAAACCCTGACCCGCATTGCGCGCGAAAGGGAAAAACTAGCCGCGATCCGCGCGCTGGAAACCAACCTGACCGGCTTTGCCGAGGGTTTTATCCGCCCCGCCCCGGGGCGGATTTCGGGCGTTTTCGGCAGCCAAAGGATCCTGAATGGCCAGCCGCGCCAGCCCCATTACGGGCTGGATTTCGCCGCGCCCACCGGCACGCCGGTGCTGGCCTGTGCCGCCGGTCGCGTCACCCTGGCCGATGAATTCCATTTCTTCGGCAAATTGATCGTGCTGGATCATGGCCATGGGGTGAATTCGCTTTACGCCCACCTTTCGGAAATATCGGTGCGGGAGGGCGAGAGTATCGCCAAAGCCCAAAGGATCGGCGCCATCGGCATGACCGGGCGCGTGACCGGACCACATTTGCATTTCAGCCTATCCTGGTTCCTGCAGTGGCTGGACCCCCAGCCGGTGGTGTTGCCCGCCTAAAGTTGCACCCGGCAGGGGTGAGCGGCATATTGAAGAGAAGCACACTTTAATTTCAGGATTTTCGGGAATGCAGGGCCTGCCGCAGATCATCAGCCTGGTGCCGCAGACCGGTCTGCAGTTCATTGACATTCGGTTCAACCTGGACCGCCTGCCGCGCGCGCCGCGTTCCTTCTGGGAACAGCCGCTGCCGCCCGGTGCTGAACCGGGAAGTGCAGGCTTGGTCAATCTGCGCCGCCTGACGGAAAGCGGCGATGGCGCGCTGCTGGACCCAATCAGTGGCCGCAGCCCGCCCGACGAGGAAATCTATCAGGTGGGACGCGGACAGGCGCTTGAATTCATTCTGGGCCGCTGGATACCGCTGCCCTATTTCCGCGTGGCCGCCGTGGGGGCCTCGGGCCAGGAAGTCTATGACAAGGGGCCGACCAATTGGGCGCGGCTGCGCATCACGGCGTTATCCGCACCTGATGAGGAAGGCCATACGCATCACGCCGTATTGGCCTTTGATACGGCGCTGCGGGCGCGTGAAGAAGGCCGTCCCTATACCGCAGTTTCGCCCGCGGATAGCGAACGCGCCGGCGAATTCACCTTTGTGTCAGACCGGGAACAGACCAGCTGGTTCATGAATGAACCTTGGCTGATCCAATGGCTGGAAGAAGTCTTGCAGGAGATGCGCTTGGCCAGTGGCCGGCGCCCGCGCCCCGAGGATGAACAACGCGCCTGCGAACATTGGGCGCGTTATATCACCTTGTTGGAATTGCTGACCGAAGCGCGCATCCTGCCGCGCGTGAAGCTGGTGGATGTGGTGTCCAACAGCAAATCCTATGAACCGATCCATGTTGATCTGGTGCTGGATATTGGTAATGCGCGCACCTGCGGCATTCTGGTGGAAGATGAACGCGACAGCCGGCTTAATCTGAACAACAGCTATCCCCTGAAGCTGCGTGATTTGAGCGCGCCTGAATTGGGCTATGCCTTTCCTTTCGAAAGCCGCGTGGAATTCGCGCGTGCAAGTTTCGGCAAGGACGCACTCAGCCGCCGTTCCGGCCGCGGCAATGCCTTTCAATGGCTGAGCCCGGTGCGCATCGGCCCGGAAGCCGTGCGGCTTTCCGCAGCCGCGCGCGGCAATGAAGGGGCAACGGGGCTTTCTTCGCCCAAGCGCTATCTTTGGGATGAAAGGCCAACCACGCAGGTCTGGCGCTTCAATGGCATGGCCGCCGATGGCGTGACCACGGAACCACCCGTCAGTGGCAGCTTCATGGCCTGGGTCACGGAAGAAGGCGAAGTGCTGCGCGCCAAGCCGCGTGGTCGCGGGGGCGCGCCGCGCCAACCTGCGGTGCGCGCGCGTTTCAGCCGTTCATCGCTGATGAGTTTTCTACTCGCAGAAATTCTGTTGCAGGCCCTGTCACAAATCAATTCGGTGGAAACCCGCTATGCGCGGAGCTTTCCCGATGTGCCACGCCGGCTGCGGCGCATTTTGCTGACCATGCCGCCGGCCATGGCGCTGGCAGAACAGCGGATTTTCCGCCATCGCGCCGAAGCTGCCGTGCGCCTCGCTTGGGATATGATGGGCTGGGGCAATCCCACGCCCGGCGCCGCGGCACCGCCGCCAGAGCCACGCGTCATTGCCAATTTGGATGAGGCAACGGCGACGCAATTAGTGTTCCTGTATACTGAGGCGAGCCAGCGCTTGCGTGGCGATCCCGCGAGCTTCTTTGCGCTGACCGGGCGCGCGCGCGACAGCTATGGCAAGGCGCCATCCTTGCGCGTGGCCAGCATTGATATTGGCGGCGGCACTACGGATTTGATGATCTGCACCTATTCCGCCGAAGCCGGGCAGGAAATTGAGCCGCACCAAAATTTCCGCGAAGGTTTTCGCATTGCGGGCGATGAGGTGCTGCAGGAGGTTATCCAAAGCATCGTCTTGCCGCAGCTTGAAGAAAGCCTGCGCCAAGCTGGTGCGCGTGATCCGAAGGCGCTGCTACGCGAAGTACTGGGCGGGGATCGCGGGGCGCAAAGCGAATTGGAACGCCATTTGCGCCGGCAATTCGTTACTCAAGTGCTGGAACCGACCGGGCTTGCAATCCTGCATGGCTACGAGAAAATCGACGAACGCGCCTCTGGCGAATTTTTGCGAGAAAAACTAGCGCTGATTCTACAGGGTCGCGATGTGGCGGCGCCCTTGCGCTATTTCGAACAACAGGCGGCGCGTGCCGGCGCCACCGGTTTCCAATTGCTGGAAGCTGAAATGGCCGCCGGCGCAGGTAGTGTTGATGCGATTGTGCAGGCAGCGCTTGGCCAGGTGATCGCTGATCTTTGTGAAGTGGTCCATGCCTTTGATTGCGACTGGCTGCTGCTGTCCGGCAGGCCATCCAGGCTGCGCGCAATATCTGACATGGTGTTGGCCAAGATGCCGGTGCCGCCACATCGCATTGTGGGGATGCATCGCTACCGCGCCGGCAGCTGGTATCCCTTCCGCGATTCCGCTGGGCGTGTGGATGATCCGAAAACCACGGCGGCGGTTGGCGCCATGCTCTGCGCCGTGGCGGAAGGGCGTCTAGAGAACTTCCTGATGCGCACCAGCCGCCTCGCCATGCGCTCGACCGCCAAATACCTCGGGCGGATGGAAATCTCGGGGCAAATACTTCGGCAGAATGTGCTGCTGCAAGACCCGGATGCGGCGCTATCCAAGGCACCGGGCGCATCGCAGGATGTGAAATTCAGCATGCAATTCCGCGCACCGGTTTTCCTTGGTTTCCGCCAACTGGATCTGGAACGCTGGACCGCAAGCCGGCTTTACATTCTGGAATATGCCAATCCGGATAACGTGCCGCGGCTGAAGCTGCCACTGAAACTTTCAATCCAGCGTGCGGAAATAGACCCCGAAAGTGCAGATGCCGAGGAATTGCGGGAGGATTTCACCATAGACGAAATCTTGGATGCCGAGGGCGATCCGCAGCATCGCGGCATTGTGCGCCTGCGCCTGCAAACAGAACGCAGCGAAGCGGGTTACTGGCGCGATACCGGCGCGCTTTCGGTGCCGTGAGGATCAGGCAATGATAACACCGAATGCCGAAAACGAAGCCCTGGCGCAAAGCTGTGATGCGGTGGCGGATGCCGCGCATGGGGCCATTGAATGGATCGCCCAAGCCGGCGATGTGGTGCGCGAAGAAGGCCCTGCCTTGGCGCGTGATTTCCGGCGCGAAGGCTTGCGGGCGCGCAAGCTTGCGAATGCAGCGCGCCGGCCCATGTGCGTTTCTGTCTTTGGCCCAAGCCAACAGGGGAAAAGCTATCTGATCGCCTCCCTGGCACGGAAGGAAAGCAAGCCCACCACCATCCGTTTCGGTGAGGAGCTGCGCGGCTTCAATCGCGACATCAACCCCGATGGTGGCAAGGAATCAACCGGCCTTGTGACGCGCTTCACCACACGGCCGGTAACCGGGTTGCCCGGCATGCCCGTGGTCTGCCGCATGCTGTCTGAAACCGACATCGTGAAAATCATGGCCAATGCCTTCATGGAAGATTTTGACCGTGACACGGTTGTGCCGCTTGAAGGCACCGTCATCGAAGCCAGTATCGCGAAGCTGCGCACCAAGGCCGCACCGGTAGCAGTAGGGCGGCTCAATGAAGATGATATCTATGATTTGTTCGAGTATTTTGAACGCTACTTCCTGAATCACCCGACACATCTGGCGCTGAAGCCCGGTGCCTGGCGGGAAATTGAAAGCCTCGCCCCGCGCCTGGCCATTGCCGATCGTGTGGAACTTTACGGGCTGCTTTGGAACAATACGCCAACCATGACCGCGACAGCGCTGAAACTGATTCAGGCGCTGGCGCAGCTCGATTTTCCGGAAGAAGCCTGCTGCCCCATGCTAGCGATTGAGCCAAAGGCGCAGAGCATCATCGATGTGGAAACCATGTCTTATCTCGGCAAGGGGGATGGTGACCCCGTACCGGTGGCAACGCGTGC
>Ga0079301_1001595_pt1 | contig 10351 bp, 7 predicted proteins | sample Wag4_2014_7_11_3_FD_74797 | JGI IMG/M metagenome (GOLD analysis project Ga0079301, IMG submission 74797) | Fresh water mixed with fracking chemicals microbial communities from Ohio, USA - Utica-2 Time Series FC 2014_7_11 | ecosystem: Engineered > Industrial production > Chemical products > Input...
GCGATGGACCCGCAAGCTGAAGGCTCTCAGCTGGGCTTGGCGAGAATTCGCTATGAAACCGGCTGCGAAATCGATTTATCGATCAGTGGCGCTCTGGTGACACTGGGGGTTACGTTTCCATTGACGAAAGCACGGGACTGAATAATGAGCGAAGAGTTAAAACTGGGATATAAAGGAGACCGGGTCGAGATCAGCGTCGATGAATCAGTCACGCCCCTCACCATTCGATTGGTCGGAAAAATCGATGATGCGGACCCAGGCGTGTTTATGGACCCGACGCTTGAAAGCATCCATGCCCGAATCGTGGTGTTGGGCTTAAATGAGGTCAACGCCGATTTCTCGGGATTGTCATTTCTGAACTCCAGCGGCATCAAAAGCCTGATCAAATGGGTGATGCGACAAACTGAACTCGCAGAGCACCAGAAATACCGAATCAACTTCTTATACTCCAGCCGGGTCACGTGGCAACAAACCAGCCTCAAGGCGTTGACCTACCTGGCTCCGAAAACGGTGAGCGCCATCCCCATTTAAACCTTGTGGGTGCGTGCATTTAAAAGGGACAGACATGACGCTTTTTCAGTCGGGTCAAGATACATCGCTGGATCCCGCTGCGGCGGTTTCGTTGGAACAAACCTATCAAGGCATTCGTGCCAGCGGTTTGGCAAACTACCAGCTGCTCACCCAGGCATTCTTTGCGGTGAATCAAACGGGTTCGCAGGAAGAATTGCCGGGAGTTCTTTTACAAGCGCTTCTGAGTGTTCTGGATGCTCACGCAGGCAAAATCGTGGATGGGTCAGGGAACCTGGTGGCGGGTGCGTTACCGGAAGACGTAGGCGATGGCTTGCCGGCAACTGCATCAATTGCAGCCTGGATGCCTGGCGACTTGCATTGCACGACGGCCTCAAATGACGGGGTGTGGGTGCATATGGCATTGGCGCTGTCACAGGGACAAGGTGGGTACTTGAGCTTGCTGTTCGGGTCTTCCCCCAGTCCCGAGATGCTGGGGGTCTTGCCTTTGCTTGCGGCTCACGCGCAAGCGCGGGATCAATACCTGCAGGCAGTCAAACAGACTGAGGCGGCCAAATTGGCCCTCAAGCAGGCCCATGAGCAGCAAATGGAGATGGCACTTCGGCTGTACGACCTTTATGAAGAGGCGCAGAATCAAGCGATCACGGATGGCTTGACCGGTCTTGCCACCCACGATTTTTTTCAGCAGCGTCTGGCGCAGGAAATGCGTGAAAGCGTTCGATACGATCGCCCCTTGAGCCTGATGTTGTTCGACCTGGATCACTTCAAGTCGATCAACGACAACCATGGCCATCAAGCGGGGGATGCGGTTCTCAAACAGACGGCCGAACTGCTCAAGCACTCGGTTCGGTCGTCGGACCTGGTGGCACGATATGGTGGTGAAGAGTTCGCCGTCATATTGCCTCAAACGGAGGAGTCCGATGCATTTAACATGGCCGATCGCCTGCGGCAGGACCTGGAAGCCATGCGTATCGCCATCAATGATGAACGCAGCATCAAGGTCACTGCGTCAATCGGACTGGTCTCGCGCTCCAAACAGGATTTGCTGGGCAAGGACCTTGTCAAGCGCGCGGATGTCGCCCTCTACGCGGCAAAGAACGCGGGCCGCAATCGTGTGGTCGTGGCCAGTGGTCCCGCCATCGAAGCAATCCAGAATATCGGGGCACCTCGTCAAGGTTCTCAAGAAATGTTTTTCGCCTTGGCTCGCGCGTTTGCCGTTGCAACCGAAGCGAGGATCCCCAAAATGTTGGGGCATTCCGAACAGGTCGGCCACTATGCGCGGTTGATGGGAGAACGACTCGGCTTCAACCAGGACAAACAGGAATCGCTATATATCGCGGGGTTGCTTCACGACGTTGGTATGATGGGCGTTTCGGAAGCGGTGATTCTGAAGCAGGCGCCACTGGATGAGCGCGAATGGCACAGCATGCGTGAACACCCGGCGATGGGCGTAGGTATCTTGGCACGTTTCTCGACGTTTTCCGGATTGTTGGAGTCCGTGCTGTACCATCATGAACGCTTCGACGGGACGGGTTATCCAGAAGGTCTTATCGGCAAGAACATCCCCATCGGTGCTCGCATTCTCGCCCTTTGTGACTCCTATGACGCCATGGTTCGTGGCGATTACGTGCATGGCGAAGGTGTCTCGTCGTCCGAAGCACTGGCCGAGGTTGAGCGGTGCTCAGGCACTCAGTTCGATCCTGAGTTGACGTCTTTGTTCATCGACCTCATTCGCGGGCTTGACCCCGCGAGTTAGCCCAAGCAATACAAGATAACCAGGAAAAACAAGGAGGTTGGTGGGTGGCCGGAGCCGAGCGCGTCAAGCAGTCTTTGACCACACCCTTGGAACAGGCAGCGGATCAGACCGGGCTGAGCCAAGGCAAACTGCGTGAAAAGCTGCACGTCAGTTCAGCGAAGCGCGACTTGGACCTTCGTACCACCCTTCTGTGGGTTTTTGCGGCCGGTGCGATCGCCTTCACCCTGTTCGGTGTCGCCGGGATGGCGCGCATGGCGCAATCAGCACTGGAGCGTTCAACATCTCAATTCGGTGAACTCAGTGCCGATGCGATTCGTTCGACATCCAGCGAAATCAGTCAAAAAGCCCGCCAGCAGGTGGATAACACCGGTCAGCAGTTAACGGATATTGGCGGCAAGGCGGTTCGCTCCACCTCAGCCGCTTTGCTGGATGCCACCCAATTGCGATTCGCAGAGGCCAACCGCGCCTTGATCGAGCAGGGTGAACAAGCGATCGTCGCAGTTGGCAAGAGCCTGGTGCATCAGTCCGAACGGGCGGCGCAAGCGTTGGCCAATACCCTCATTCGCCTGAACTCTGAATCGAACGCGGAAATGACCCGCAGCAGCGCCCGTTTATCAGAAAAAGCCCTGCAAAGACTCGCGGATGAAGTGGTTGCTGAGAGCGCACGCAACACCAACCAAATCGCACAAGTTATTGTTCATCAAACCACTGACTCCGCCAAACGGCTCAGTGAACGGATCGTGCAAGATATTGAACGGGAGCCCGTGGTCAACTTTAAAATCCTCGCATCCATTTTTGCGCAAGGAATCGCAAGCAATAAGGTCACACCCATCCAAGACGGATATTTGGCGGTCGTTGACACGCGCGGGAGGGTGGTTGCCAGCACCCGTTTCAAAAAGGGCACGTCGCTCAAACAACTGGATATCGTGGCTCGGGCGTTGGAGGGACGGGCGCCTGAAGACCAATTGATCCGATTTATGGACGGCGGAGCCGAATACCTTGGGGTTTTCGCGCGTCGAGAAGAGGGCGGCGCGGTGGTCTTCGCTTACAAAGCGGCACGGGCGCGAGTGGATAATGATCGCATTCAAAGTGACATCGCGCGCACACTGAATCAAATGAATGCGAGTGCATCGCAAGTCGTGGTTCAGAATCTTGCGGCACAGCGTCCTGTTTTGCAGCGTCAGGCGCAGTATCTTGCCAAGCAATCGATCGCACAACTCAAGGCCAACAGTGACGCGATGTCAAAACAAACCGCTGCAACCATGCGCGAACAAGCGGCAAACAACACCCGCCAGGCCGTCGCGGCCATGAATGGCCAGGCCCTCACCATTGCAAATGAAGCCGTGCGCAAAATGAAGACGCGCTCCGAGTCCATTGCAGCAGGGGCCGTCTCCTCATTGCGTCCTATCGGAAATGTCTATGCTTCTCAGGCTGAAACGGCCATGCGCCAAAAATGTGAAGCGGCAGTTATTGAAACGCGTGCCGTTGTTGAACGTTCGGCTCTGGCAGCGGCTTCGCGTGCCAGTCTGGCGATGGCTCCCACAGCGACGGCACTCTCAACGGCCGTGCGACAGCGTCTGTGGCTCTTTGCCCTCGCACTGGTGGGTATCGAGGTCATTCTGGTCGTGCTGGCGAGCCGAATCGCGTCGGGGCACATCGCGACGCCGATTATGCGGCAGCAGGCGCAATCTCGCGCGGAGAAAGCACGACTGAGCCGCGAGATGGAAATTGCGTCCCGGATTCAAACCAGTCTTCTACCCGTGCCGCCACACCTCGATACCTTTGATGTGGCGCTCAGCATGGTTCCGGCTGAGGAAGTGGGTGGCGACTTTGTCGAGATCATTCCTGCCGGGGCATCGGACGAATTTTGGGTAGGCGTTGGTGACGTCACCGGACACGGACTCACGCCGGGGCTCATTATGATGATGGCACAGAGCTGTTTCGGTGCGTTGGCCGCCCAGCCACGAATGACGCCCAAGGCCCTTTATGACGGCTTGAATCATGTGTTGTTTCACAACATTCGCGATCGCTTGAAGACGAGCGATCACATGACGATGTCCGTGCTGCAGCATACAGGGGATGGGCAATTCGTGCATTGCGGTGCGCACCTTGACATCCTGATTTATCGTCAGGCATCCAATCAGGTCGAACGGATTGTAACCGATGGCCCGTGGGTTGCTTTATTGCCTGACTCAACCCCTTTCACGGTTGAACAGACCTTTGCCCTGCGCTCAGGCGACGTGCTGGTGTTTTACACGGATGGCTTGATCGAGGTGCAAAATCAAGAGGGTGAACAGTGGGATATGGATCGATTGTGTCTGGCGCTCAAGCAGCACGGCATGCAAGACAGTGCCACGATTCGATCGCGCTTGTTGGAGGAGAGTCTGTTGTGGGCGAACCGTGTGTTGGATGACATTTCCCTGGTAGTCATCAAAAAAAAATAATGCCGTCATCACTTGTGTCATCAACGGCGCGCATGATTGAAACATTGGCGGAGTCCAACGGATGTCCACATTGATCGATACCGCCATTGGGCGCAGTTGTTTTACGCCAGAAACCATCGGGCCAGGCGTGAGGTTCTGAACGGTGAAAGGGTTCAGCAAAGCGCGAGCCAACGGGGTTTACGCATTATCCGTCAAGGTCCCGATTGACAATGGCACATCGAGAGCCGCTACAGATGCTTGATATGTTGTGAACCGTGTCGTCGGATTGATAAACCGATCATCAAATCTGCCGGGTTCGCAAGGGTTGTAATGTGATCACAGCCAAGGTTACTGGGTATAGCCTTTAATAGAGCCACCGCGGCGACATTTGTGGCATCGAGGGTGAACTTCGTTAACTGGCAGCCTTTAGGCCGAATCACCCAATGTTTTCAGAGTCCCCTGCGTGCTTAGAGGCAAAAAAAGGAGGAATATCCCTTATGCGGCATTCCAGTCGTCAACCATCCAAGGTCTTGTTTGTTGCCGTTGCTGCGGCACTTGCCGCATCCGCTTGCGCGCCGGCGGCCATGCTTGATCAAAGTCAGGGAGCGTCGGTGAAGCAGGCTGTACGCCAACCCCAATCAGTACCGGTTCTGCCTGTGGGCACCGTCAGCGGGGTAATCGCTTCCTTTGACGGTAAAGCCTTTGTGCCGGTCGTGGGAGCGACCGTGCGTGCGGAAGGAGTATCCGGCACGGCAGTGACGGATGCGGAAGGACGCTACACGATGGGCGGCTTGCCGAGTGGCAACGTCTTGTTGACGGCGACAAAGGAAGGCTTCAATGAGAGCAGCTTGCAGGTAACGTTGTCACCGGTTGCGGGCGTTTCGCGGGTCAATATCGCGATGGCAGCGCCGAAAAGGGTTTTACAGGGTAACAACGGTACCCAGACGGCAATCATTACAGGTGTTGTGACGGATCCACGCGGCTCGGCACTCGGTGGTGCCACGGTCAAAGTGTTGAGCAATGCGGGAACAAACGGCTTCAATTTGCCCTTGGTCACCGCCGATGCCAACGGCTTCTACACGGCATCGCTGCCAAGCATCGCTGTGAGCGCACTGTCTCCTTCGCAGGTACAGGTCACGGCGCGCGGTACATCACCCGGCGGGGTGAAACTGGAATCAACCGAAGTCAAAGCGTTGGCATTGACTTCGACCAGTCTCGTCGTGAATGCGCAGTGCGATGCGTTCACAAGGCCCGGCACGCCATCTTTCCCAAACGGGTCGTATGGTCCGATGGATACGGTCGCAACACTTGAAGCAACGAACATGTCCAGTCGGGTCGATGAGTTTTACATTGAGCTTAGCAGCGGGGGCAAAACCTATGGCGTCTTGCCAAACACGGTGATAATCACCGATGCAACCCCCACCACCTTGCAAAGAGGGACCGTAACTTTCCGGATTCCATTCACCTTGCCAGCGAACACCTTTACCGCAAGGATTGTACCGTTTGGCCAAGCCCTTCAAGCCACTGCCGCCTCGGGTTCCTTTGTGACCGTGTATACACAGGCGGACTTGGATACGGATGTGTCTTACGCGGTTAACAGTGCTTTGGTGGATAATACTACGACAGCCGGAATGAATTCAGCAACGTTTTTGGGTGGCGAAACGGCGCAGTATCGCATTACGATCGCCAACAGCAGCACCTCTGTCTCGCAAGACATGGAATTAGCGGGTACAGCACCGGTTGGCAGCACGATCGGTTCCGTCACGGTTACACCCACGGTGGGTGGGGTAGCCCAAGCGCCGGTCACCTTGACCGCTGCCAACATTAGTCAGCCTGCAGCAGCGGACGGCAAGTGGTCGATTCGCGGAATGAGTCTGCCGACGCGTCAAGGTGGATCAAACGGTCAAGCGTCTGTACAGGTCAACGTTGTCGCGCCGGTAACCCTGAACAATGGTGACAATGTTGCAATCACCGGGCTGTCTGCGCGGATGGTATCCGCCGACTTGACTAAAACCGTGGCACCCGCCGATTCTGGAAACTTGACGGTGGCCAACGTGGATACAACAGCGTTTACCATCACATCGAAGACCATCACTGATTTGGGGGGCGCCAACGATGGCCTTGCTCGGGTAACCCTGGTGTTGACTCCGACCGGTTCCACGGCGTTAGGGCGTTTCACCCTGACGGATACCACCAAAACCGACATGGTTGCTGCAGCCGCCAAAGCCACCATCACGGGGACGGAAACACCGTTGCCGCCGGTCGGCACGTCGTTGGGGCTCACCACCACTGACAAGCTCGTGCTAAAGGTTGATGGCGGGGCGCCGATTACCATCGGCATTCCCAGTGCCAGCATGGATCTTGAAACTTTGTTGGGTTTCATCAACAATTACACAGGCCTTTTTGGTCTCGTGAACGCCACCCGGACGGCTGACAACCGCTTCAGGCTGGAACGCACGGTTGCCGGAACCACCAGGACCTTGCAGATCATGGCAGGGGTTAACGAGACAACTGACAATTTCCTTGACCGGGTGATCGTGGGCTCAGGCACCACCTTGACGGCATTCAAAGCGGCTGCGCCGGTTGCAACGGCGGTTGCCGGTACCGACAGCATCATCGCTGAATACACAGGCACAGGAGCCTCTGTCAGGCAATCCGCCAACACGGTGTGGAGTTTTGTCACGGGGGCTGATTCAACCCAGAACGCGGATGGTTCGGTTACCGCGCGCTTTTCGATTGATCCGCCGGCAGCGTTTGGTGGTGCAGACACATTTACCACACCGATCACCATTGATTACCGCCTGCGTAAAGAAAGTGGGGCCGCGTTGACCTTAGGTGGCGGGGTAGGTGCCACCTTCGGGGCGACTACCACCTTCTTCAATTTGCTCAATCCTTTCACGGATGCGACCAAGAACCAAGCGATGAACAAGAACGTGGCGGATCCTGCCACCGTCAACAACCTGTAGTTATCGATTGAACGGGGACACCGCGCCAAGGTGTCCCCGTTTCTTTCGATGTGCCAAGAGGCCTCCAAGATGTTTATCACACGTCCCGGTGCTGTCGTTTGCCTGATCCTATCCATCACAGCGTGCGTGGCGCAGCCGGTGCGTACGCCCCTGCCTAAAAATGGCAACCAAGCCGGCAAGGTACTCGCAGCCGCTGGCGCCAAACCAGTGGTTCGGGCGTCAGCGGCTGTAGTGCCTCTGTCGAGGCCGCCGCGACCCGAATCACCAACACCGTTGCCGTCAGGGTATGTGTCACCCCTGCCGCTGAGCGCGTTTCCGTCTGAGCCCACTCAAGCGTCGGTAGCCGTGTTGGCGTCCTTGAAACCATCTCGAGTACCGACACCCAGTGGCGTGGCAGCGAGCACCACGCCATTCGCCAGTGCTACCGACACACCGGTAACGGCGCAGGTGATTGTCAATAATCTTGCTCCAGGGCCAGCAACCATTACAGGCGTTACCGTGCTGGTCATACCGGATAACGCCATCCAGCCCTTGGCTGGGACAACTGTGACCATCCGGCCAATGACAGGGACCCAGCGCGCGGAACTTGTGACAGGCACGAATGGGGCCTATCAGATTGGTGGGCTGGCACAGGGCAAATACTATGTCTCCGTGCGCAAGTCCGGCTACGCCAGTGATCCGGCGCCGACGACGGTGACCTTGGGAACGGGACACTTGGTCAATGTGTCCAATTTTGTGCTGCTCAAAGAATGATGCGGGTGATCGCTCGCACGGTGAGCGTCTGTCTGACCGGCCTCGTCTGCAGTTGTCTGACTCCGAATGCAGCAATCCCCCAGGCGATCGCCCTGGCGTCCTACGCCTTTACGCTCGCCAATCGCGGCACACCCCTTACGCCTGGCACCTTGGTTGGCAAGGTCGCCGCGCTTGAAGCGAACCAACAATGGCGCGGACGATCCGGTGTGGCCGTCGAACTTGAAGAACTGAAACTCACAGGCACAACTGATGAAGCAGGATGCTATGGCTTCAAAGATGTGCCAAGCGGCACTTATCACCTTCGGGTCAGCAGCGACGGGTTCTTGCCCGTACGACTCGCCTGCTCCATCAACCCGGCTAGTGGACTGTCTCGCATCAATCTAGCACTGATTCCCGCGACCGGATACCCATCCCAAGCCGCAACCAGTCTCCTCGTGGGTGGCGTAGCCACCGACCCACGAGGTGCTGCCCTAACCAACGCGACCATTCGCCTGGTCGACTCACAATCCAATAATGGTGCCGGCAGCAACCTGACGGTTACCAGCAATGCAGAGGGATTCTTTGAAGGGACCTTGCCTGCGCTCAACCCCGCTCGGACTGATTGGGGCAACCTGCTCATCACCACATCAGGGCGAACACCTGGCGGCTTACGCTGCGAAAGTGATCAGATCCTCAACATCTCCCTTTCCAGAACCCCGGCACTGTCCCTCATCGCAGCCACCACAGTCATTGAAGCCATCCAACGCACCAATATTAACCGTACCGGAACCCATCGCCTCGAGATCACCGCCTCACCGATTCCCTCACGACGCGACGAAGTGATTATCACCATTGACGGTAACGGGCAAAAATTCTGGCGTATACCGGACAGTATTCAAAATGGGAAACTGACCATCACACTTCCGGACAACCCCCAGTCACAGGCCGCTTTCGAATTGCTCCCCTTGGGCATTCGCCAGGCGACCCCCAACGCGTTCACGCTCAATGGGCTCAAGCCCTGACGCACAAAGGTGCATCGCAACAGAAACGTGTGCGCCAATATCGAAAAGAGGACTTGCTTGGCAATCGAACGCTGGCTGCCGTTCAATCAGGGCATGTTTGAAGTTTGTCACTTAAGTTTTGAGCAAGAACCAATGCATCACTGCGCGGTGTGCGTCAGTCGGGCTAACGAATCTTGTAATAGACACTGAGGCAAGCTGAAGGGGGCACCGCGCGCGCGTCGCCCCCTGGATCCGCCTCAAGACTCGCAAGCCTGCCGGTCACGCTGAAATTGCGCCTCCGCCCGTCGCGTGACACTCGCAACCTTGGCATCGGACGCCAAGCGAAGCGCAATCGCAGCACCCGTCAAGCCCACACCGACCAGAAACGCCGTCAACGGCACCGCAGCCAATCCCTGCCCCCACAGCCACAATCCACCAGTCACACCCAAACCGCCCCCGGATACCCCCAACACATTAACCACGCGCCGCGCTTTACTGGCCTCATCCTTCGCCGCATCAATCCGAACATTCGCCTTTTCACGATATTCACTCAGATACCGCCCATCACGACACAAAACATCCGTTGCCGGCATCAAACCATGTGACGCCACCGGGGCCTGCTGCGTACGCGCCGTCGCATTCTGCAAAGCCACCCGCGACACGGAACCATTCACCATTGTCATGTCATGCTCCTTATTTAACTTAAATATTGTGGTGAGGTTATCGTATGATTAAGCTTGAATCTTGCGTCTTCGAGCGCATATTTCTGCGTTTTTTGTGCGTGGTCGGCACCGCGTGAAAACAAGCCGCCAGCGATGCTATTTTGGGTGCGCTTTGCCTAGAAGTTGATAGCTGTTAGCGGGGGTGTAAATCCGCGTTTTTTTGGTGGTTGCAAATTGGGTGTGCAGATTTCGTCGCCGAGATTGAGGTGCCACGCTCAGCGTT
>Ga0079301_1001596_pt1 | contig 10349 bp, 9 predicted proteins | sample Wag4_2014_7_11_3_FD_74797 | JGI IMG/M metagenome (GOLD analysis project Ga0079301, IMG submission 74797) | Fresh water mixed with fracking chemicals microbial communities from Ohio, USA - Utica-2 Time Series FC 2014_7_11 | ecosystem: Engineered > Industrial production > Chemical products > Input...
GTACACCTTGAAGTAAATACATAAAATTATTATACTGCCAAGTTTGTCTTAATGGCGCAGATGGTTGCATAAATTCCACACGCTTTGCTAAATTTTTACGTGTATTGGGATCAATGATCCACGACATGTCATGTCTTGGAAGTCCAGTTCTATGACTCATCATATCCCTTAATGTAATTTGTTGTGTTAGTTCGTTACTATAAAATTTAAAGTCTTTTATGTAATTAGAAAAAGGTTTATCCAAATCAATTCCTTTTTCTTTTTGAAGCATCCCAATGAGAGAGGCTGTAAAAGCCTTTGTACAAGAGCCTATTGGAAATTGAGTTGAATCTGTGGCAGGTAATTTATTTGCAACATCTCTATATCCAAATCCTTTTGAAAAAATGATTTTATTTTTTTCTACAACAGCTACAGCAACACCAGCGGCATGATGATCTTTTAGGATCTTATTGATTTCAGCTTCAATCCCTGCAAAGCGTTTGTCGTTTTTAACCTGTGCATATAATGGTGATGTAAAAATAAAAATGGTAACTATAACGAGTAGACTGTTTAAAATCTTTTTCATAAAACGTTTATTTGGCTGCTTGTAATTTATGGAAACTGATATATGAGGCTAATAATAATCCAAAAAATAATACTGCCATTAAACCATATGGAATAAATGGATCACCTACCGCAATATGCGCCACCAGCGCAGAAATATACATAATTCCAAAACCTACATACGCCCATTCTTTAAAGCGTTTAGGAACTGCAGGCACAATTAGTAATACTAGTCCAATGAGCTGGCCAATACTTATTTCTAGCGAAAGATAGCGTGGAATTAACACGTGGTTGGCGCCTTCTTTGGCCATTTCTGAATTCATTTGAACAGCACTTAAGGCAAACAAGCAAATAATACTAGTGCTTACCCAATAGATAATTTTTGTTGTTTTCATGTATTGAATTTAAGGATATAAATGTACTCAAAATGTTGAGGTTGCTAAATAAATTAATTGTGAGAATCGTCTTGCATATTTATTTAACTTTGAAAGATGCAAGTAGCTGTTTTAAGAATTTTTAGAAAAGTGCACCGTTTGATGGGGGCTGTTTTATTTATCTTCTTTTTTGTTGTTGCAATAACTGGTGTTTTACTAGGGTGGAAGAAAAATACAAATGGATGGCTTTTGCCCGCAACTTCCAAAGGAACTTCTACCAATCTTGCAGTTTGGAAACCAATAGCAACATTACATACAATCGCTGACAGTGTGTTACTACAGCGTTTTGATAATTCGTTACCCACTGATTTAGACCGTATCGATATTAGAAAAGATAAGGGTATAGTTAAGTTTGTGTATGCTAAACATTATTGGGAGGTTCAGCTTGATGGAGCCACAGGTAATGTGTTACAGGTTAACCTGCGCAAATCAGATTTTATAGAAGACATACATGACGCTTCCTATTTAGATACTTATTTTAATACCAAAGGAGAGCCCATAAAACTAGCTTACACACTCATTATGGGTACCGCCTTGTTTTTATTTTGTACTACAGGCTTTTGGCTATGGTATGGCCCTAAAATTATTCGTAATAAAAAAAGAGGCTAATTATAACGACTCTTTACCACCGATACCTACCGGCTTTTTCGAATAATTCTTACATTGTGTTATAATACTACAATATGAAATTAATTGGACCCATTAGTCAATTAGTGAGTTTACGGGATTTGTTACTTAAAGGCCCCATCAATGATAGTGCTCTCCATACAATTTCAAATGCAGGCATTGGTATTGAAAATGGTATCATTGAGGCAGTTGATACTTGGGATGCATTATTAGCTGCTTATCCAAATGCAAATATTACCAAACTTAATGAGGCTTATGTTGCGGTTCCTGGTTATATCGATTGTCATACCCACCTGTGTTTTGGTGGCAATAGAGCCCGTGATTTTGCACTCCGTAATGCCGGTGTGTCTTATTTAGAAATTGCACAGTCGGGTGGAGGTATTTGGGATACGGTAACCCAAACAAGAAAATGCTCAGAAAAGGAGTTAACGCAAATTGTAATTCAAAACGCGAACAAACAATTACAATTAGGAATAACAACTATTGAGGTTAAAAGCGGATATGGACTTTCGGTAGAAGAAGAAATAAAAATGTTACGCGCTATACGTAATGGTAACAAGGAAACAGCCGCAGACCTTGTGGCTACTTGTTTGGCTGCACATCTTAAACCCAAAGATTTTAGTGGCACAAACAAGGCTTACCTTGACTATTTGGTTACAAATTTATTTCCTGTTTTACAATTTGAAAATCTTACAAACCGTATTGATGCATTTATAGAAACGTCTGCTTTTTCTGCATCAGAAATCGCACCTTTTTTGCAAGCTGCAAAGGACCTTGGTTTTGATATTACCATTCACGCCGATCAATTTACCACAAGTGGTTCTGAAGTTGCTGTACAATATGGAGCCCTTTCTGCAGATCATTTAGAAGCATCTGGCGAAAGAGAAATTGAATTACTTGCACAATCACATACCATAGCAGTTGCGCTACCTGGTGCGAGTGTAGGACTTGGTTGTGCTTTTGCACCAGCAAGAAAAATATTAGATAAAGGAGGTGCACTATCGATTGCATCTGATTGGAATCCTGGATCGGCACCAATGGGAGATTTGGTATGTCAAGCTTCTATACTTGCTACATTTGAAAAACTTACAACTGCCGAAGTATTTGCTGGGATTACGTTTAGAGCAGCAGCAGCACTTAATTTATTTGATCGAGGAAGACTCATTGCAGGTAATAAAGCAGATTTTGTTTTGTATCCCTCCACCGATTATAGAGACATACTTTATTATCAAGGTTCATTACGTCCATCTCAAGTTTGGAAATCAGGAAAATTAGTTAGCGCTTAATATATTTCATTTTAAAAATGATACAAACCATGACTTTTAAAGAAATGATTTTGCAGGGCATACCAGATCAACTGCCCAATAAAAAATCAAGAGACGATAAATATTCTCATGCACCTAAGCGAAAAGACATACTTACACCCACCGAAAAAAAATTAGCAATCGCAAATGCACTGCGTTATTTTCCTGCATCTTGGCATGCTGAATTGATACTTGAATTTGTAGAAGAATTAAAAGTATATGGCAGAATTTACATGTACCGTTTTATGCCAGATTACGAAATGTACGCAAGGCCTATACATGAATATCCTGCACAGTCTAAGCAGGCTGCAGCTATCATGCTTATGATTCAAAATAATTTAGATCCAGCAGTAGCGCAACATCCGCAGGAATTAATTACCTATGGTGGTAATGGTGCGGTTTTTCAAAACTGGGCTCAATATCTCATCACCATGAAATACCTGGCCCAAATAACAGACACGCAAACTTTACACATGTACTCTGGGCATCCCATGGGAATTTTTCCTTCCTCTATTGATGCCCCACGTGTAGTTGTTACTAATGGTATGATGATTCCTAATTATTCTAAACCGGAAGATTGGGAACGTTATAATGCAATGGGCGTTACACAATACGGGCAAATGACTGCTGGTTCATATATGTATATTGGACCGCAAGGAATTGTGCACGGCACTACCATTACGGTGATGAATGCCTTTAGAAAAAAATTAGGCGCTGGCGTAAGCCCTAATGGAAAAATATTTTTAACAGCTGGTTTAGGCGGCATGAGTGGCGCGCAACCCAAGGCTGGCAACATAGCTGGCTGTATTACTGTTTGCGCAGAGGTGAATGCGAGTGCTGCAATAAAAAGATTTGAACAAGGATGGGTTGATAAGATTACCCATAACCTCGATGAATTAATTGACATTGTAAAAGAAGCCGTATCCAATAAAGAAGTAGTATCCATTGCTTATGTTGGAAACGTTATTGATGTATGGGAGCGTTTTGATATTGAAAATATTAGTGTTGATTTAGGATCTGATCAAACATCACTTCATAATCCATGGGCTGGTGGTTATTATCCTGTAGGACTTTCTTTTGAAGCGGCCAATGATATGATGGCCTATCATCCAGAACAATTTAAAGAGCTTGTTCAAGCCTCACTGCGTCGTCATGCAGATGCAATTAATAAACATACTGCCAAAGGGACTTACTTTTTTGATTATGGAAATGCATTTCTATTAGAAGCGTCAAGAGCTGATGCAGATGTAATGCACGACAATCATATCGATTTTAAATATCCAAGTTATGTGCAAGATATTTTAGGGCCTATGTGTTTTGATTATGGCTTTGGACCATTTAGATGGGTTTGTACTTCTGGCGCCCACGAAGATTTAAAGTTAACTGATCAAATTGCTGCAAATGTGTTAGAGTCAATGCTAGTAAATGCTCCAGTGTCTATTGCACAGCAGTTGCAAGATAATATTACATGGATTAAAGAAGCCGAAAAAAATAAATTGGTGGTAGGTTCTAAAGCAAGAATTTTATACGCCGACGCAGAAGGCAGAGCAAAAATTGCAGCTGCATTTAATGAAGCGATTGGCAATGGAACCATTACGGCGCCTATTGTTATTGGCAGAGACCATCATGATGTAAGTGGAACCGATTCGCCGTACCGAGAAACAAGTAATATTTATGATGGCAGTAAGTTTACCGCAGACATGTCTATTCATAATGTAATTGGCGATAGTTTTAGAGGAGCCACATGGGTGTCTATTCATAATGGTGGTGGGGTAGGTTGGGGCGAAGTAAGCAATGGAGGATTTGGACTTGTATTAGATGGAACGGATGCATCAAAAACGAAATTAGAAAATATGTTGTTTTATGATGTCAACAATGGTATTGCACGCAGGGCATGGGCTAGAAATAGTGGTTCACTGGAAGCTATTGAACGTGAAATGAAAAGAAGTCCCAACTTAACCGTAACCATACCTATTTTGGTCGATGAAAAATTGTTACAGCAAATTCAATAATTTTTATGAAGCATCATGTAAATCCTTCTTCTACGAATTGGTTGGGCAGACATTCAGATAGTCAATTGTACTGGCATGAACTTGTGCAATTAGTTGCTGATATGCAAATTAAAGAAGGACAGGATCCTAAAGTTGCATTGTTGGGATACGCTGTTGAAGCGGGTGTTCTACGAAATGGTGGCAGAAGCGGCGCAAAAGATGGGCCTGATAGCATTCGAAAAATGTTAGGGCCGCTGGCCAATCATTTAAATGATGCAGTATCAGTTTATGATTATGGAAATATAGTTGTCGAAGATGACGATATAGATGCTGCTCAATTATTGATGCGCGATACCATTTATGCTTGTTTACAAGAAAATCATTTGCCCATTATTTTAGGAGGTGGTCACGACGCAGCTTATCCGCATTATTTAGGCATTCAAAAATACCTAGAAACAACTGGCCAAACTGTTGGTATTATTAACTTTGATGCTCACTTTGATCTTCGTCCATTAATAGACGGAAAAGGCCATTCAGGGTCTCCATTTTTTCAAATCGCCAATCAATTTTCAGACTCATTTAATTATTTGATTCTAGGTATTCAAAAAGCATCTAATCCAAAAACTTTATTTGAAACTGCTTCTTCTCTTCATTGTAATTTTTTGGAAATAGAGCAGTTTAATATAGCACACTGGGATCTGGTAAAAAATAGCATTACTGATTTTATTGGATCTGTTGATAAAGTTTACGTAAGTATTGATTTAGACGGATTTTCATCGGCGTATGCGCCTGGTGTTTCTGCCCCTTCGCCACTTGGATTTACGCCGGAAATAGTATGGAAGACACTAGATGTAATTATACAATCAAACAAATTATTAAGTGTTGATATGGTAGAATTAAATCCAACATTTGACCCCGACAACGCCACGGCTAGATTAGGCGCAAGATGTTTAGAATATATTGTTAGAACAATAAGTCGCTAGTATACTTTTAGTGCCCAACGCTTCCTTTAAACGCAGGAACATTTACAAGTTCTAGTGTTATACTTTTTTCGGTAGCTGTGTTTTTAAAATCATAAATGATTTCCAAAATATCTAGATCTATGTAATGCGCGTTTGTTCCATCTATAACAACATGCGTTCCGTTTTCAATTTCAAATAGTTTAACAGCCAAGCTACCTTTATTTAAGAATGTGACATGCTCTGTTAACTGAATGGTAATAGCACCACCTTCTTTTTGTTTATCGTGGTGAATTAAATAATCTCTTCTAAAATTGGCGCGTAAAATATAAAAGATAGCTACTATCATACCCAGTGCAATCCCTTTTAATAAATCGGAAAATTGAATCGCTACTACGGTAATAATAAACGGTATGAACTGTTCCCAACCAAGCTTATACATTTGTTTGAATAATGAAACTTTAGCTAGTTTATAACCTACAACAAGTAAAACAGCGGCTAAACAAGCCAAAGGAATTTTATTTAAAATAGAAGCTAGTAAAATAACACTGAGTAATAAAAATATACCATGAATAACGGCCGACAATTTTGTTTTAGCACCTGCATTAACGTTAGCAGAGGTTCTTACAATAACTGCTGTAACGGGTAATCCGCCAATTAGTCCTGAAATAACATTGCCTAAACCTTGGGCTTTTAATTCACGATTGGTAGGTGTAATTCTTTTTTGTGGATCTAATTTATCACCAGCTTCGGTACTTAATAAACTTTCGAGACTAGCTATAATTGCTATGGTAACAGCAAGTATATAAACTTTTGGTTGTAAAAATCCAGACAGGTCAGGGAAAGTAAATTGTTGTGCAAACGCTCCAATTGAATCTGCTACAGGGAGTTTCACTAATTGTGTATCTACTAATTGTAAGGAAGGATTGTACACGCCCATAAATTCGTTGATACCCGTTCCAACAATTACAGCAATTAATGCACCAGGCACCCATTTGCTAATTGCAAACTTTTTAATAAATGGCAAATCCCATATTAATATAATAGCAATTGAGATACTTGAAATTACTATAGACATGATATGATAAGGCGTTGCTAATCCTTTTACATATCCAACGGCGATAGGTGCTTGTTTTAAAATTAAAATGATTCCAATAGCAGCAAGCATCCCTTTAATTACACTTGATGGAAAGTAGTAGCCAATCACACCGGCTTTTAAATAGCCTAGTATAATTTGAATAATACCAGCAAGTACAACTGCCAATAAAAAAATATTATAATTACCAAGGTCGTTAATGCCATTTAATACAATGACGGTTAAGCCCGCTGCAGGGCCTGTTACACTTACGTTTGAACCACTAGCAATTGCTACCACAATACCACCCACAATACCTGCAATGATGCCAGAAAATAAAGGTGCTCCTGAGGCTAATGCAATACCAAGGCAAAGTGGTAAGGCTACTAAAAACACAACAAGACCTGCAGGCAAGTCTTCTTTTAAATATTTAAATGTTAATTCTGGTGCTTTATTTTTCATTATTTTTTTATTGAATAGCTCTAATAATTTTCAAGTGATGGTTGGTGTGAACTGTAAAAAAACGAAGCGTTTTAGGTACATTTAAATCACCAAAAATAGGATGTGTAAAATATTTATTTTGCTGGGTGGTAATAAGTGTTTGCAAATTAGCCTTTGCAATTTCTATTTCTTCAATAATCTCTTCTTTGGAAATTGTTTTTTTAGGAATTACAATATTTGGCGCTTTGACTTTACCCCTTGGAATATGATTGGTTAGCATAATCAAGTAATAAAGGCCGCTAAATGTAGGCTTTGCTTGTGAAGGGTCTGAATTTACAATGGCCTTTGTTATGGTATTGATTACCTGACAACTATGGGCTATATGCCAGCCTATTGTTTCATTAGAAATTGAGTCATTTTGATTTTGGTGCAATTCGATATAGCTTTCCAGTTGGATTAATTGGGCTATGTTTTTATCTAAACTGCTATTACTCATGCGATAAATATAGCCATTATCCTTCTTTTTTACTATTCGATTGCAGTAGCATGTCAATTTTATCGATGAGTAAGTGAATGGTATTATTTGTTACTTCTTCTACTTCTACTCCTGTTTTAATACCGCCAACATGGTTGGGGGTTGTCATAAGTTCATAAAAGCTTAATTTAAGTGCTCCTGCAATTTGATTGATACGATCTACAGAAATATCTGTTTTACCTGTTTCAATTTGGCTGAGTGCACTTGGTGTGATAGATAATTGTTGCGCCAGAGTGCCTTGCCTAATGCCCAAAGCTTCTCTGTGCCTGCGTATATTTCTACCGATTATCTCTTTAATTTTCATAAATCAAATTTAATTAAGTACAAATTAATGCTTCATATCCATTAAATATTGTTAAAAATAGCATTTTTAATAATAAAATTTAGTTGTATTTAATTTGGGTGCTGCATGCATTGCTACAACTTTGTATTTAAGGTATGATTAGATGATGCTTTCATTTAAATTGCACTAAAACAAATAGCATGCTACAATTGATTAGGTCCATTTTTCTAATATTTTTATTGCATATTGGATTTATTGCAACTGCACAAAAAACAACGGTTTGGATTGTTAGACATGCAGAAAAAGACACTGCATTTGTAAACCGCCAAGATCCAGATTTAACGGCTACGGGTCAGCAAAGAGCAAAAGATTTGGCAGCATTTTTGCAAAACGAAACAATTATAAAAGTTTATTCTTCCAATACCAAAAGAACCAAGCAAACAGCAAAGCACGTTAAAGCACCATTAGAGATGTATAATCCTAATAATTTAACGGGCTTACTTGACTTAATCACGAAAAATGCAAATGGTAAATCAGTATTAATTGTTGGTCATTCCAATACTGTTTTAGAAACGATTGAAGCATTTGGTGCCAAGAGGCCCGTAATGCTATTATCAGACGATGATTACGATTACATATTTAAAATAGAATTAGAAGCTAGTAAGCCTGCTGTGGTGAGCTTCTATCACTTTGGTCAGTACCATAGAGGCGGAACAGCTACTATGAAATAGTATTAACCTATTTCTTTTTAAAAAGGTCCCACAAAAGTTTAGATTTTAAAGTAGTTCGGTTAATTTACAAACTCTAAACTACTTTATATGTTTAAAAAAGCGGTTCTATTTGTAACCCTATTTGTTGTTACGATTTTTGGTCAAGCACAAGAAGTGCTAACACCTAAATCTCATTTTGGATTTAATATTGGCGATAACTATCAGTTGGCCAATTACACGCAAACCGAATCCTATTTACAAAAGTTAGCAGCCGTTTCTAAAAAAATGAAGCTCCAAAGTATTGGCATTACCGAAGAAGGTCGTACACAGTACATGGTAATTGTTTCTGATCCTGCAAACCTGTCTAAACTGGCTAAGTATAAATCCATTTCTCAACAAATGGCAAGAGCAGAAGGCATATCGGACGCTACTGCTAAACAACTTGCCAATGAAGGCAAAGCAGTTGTATGGATTGATGGTGGCCTGCACGCCAATGAAGTGCTTGGTATTCATCAGTGGATAGAAACCTTGTATCAACTTTTATCGCGTAATGATGATGAAACAAAAAGAATTTTAAAATCTACGATTATATTATTTGTGCACGCCAATCCGGATGGTCAAGAACTTCAATCAAATTGGTACATGCGGAATGCGGATACTTTAAAACGCAATACGGCTAATTTACCAAGGCTCTATCAAAAATATATTGGTCATGACAACAACCGTGATTTTTATATGACCAATATGAGCGAGTCGCGCAATATGAGCTTGCAACAATATGTAGAGTGGATGCCACAAATTTTATACAATCACCACCAAACTGGTCCGGCTGGAACCGTTGTGGCAGGCCCTCCTTACCGTGATCCATTTAATTATGTGTATGATCCATTATTGATTACTGGTATTGATCAGTTAGGCGCAGTTATGAGTTCAAGACTCAATGCCGAAAATAAACCTGGCTATACCATGAAAAGCGGTTCGGTATATTCTACATGGTGGAATGGTGGTTTAAGAACAACTGCCTACTACCATAATATTGTTGGTCTCCTAACAGAAATGATTGGAAATCCTACACCCATGAAAATTCCATTTGTTCCTTCGAGGCTTATTCCTAATAGTGGTACACCATTTCCAATTGCACCACAAAAATGGTATTTCAGAAATTCCATAGATTATTCCGTATCATTAAACTATGCAGTATTAAATTATGCTTCGCGTCATAAAGATGAACTACTCATGAATATATATACTATGGGTAAAAATTCTATCAATGCGGGTAACAAAGATTATTGGACATTATCTCCAAATAAAGTTGAAATGGTGAACGAATTGATGAAGGCAGATCAAAAAGCACAGCGCTCAGATACCATTGCACTGCAGATTTACGATAAAGTTTATAAAAATCTAAAGCTGCGTGATGCACGTGGTTATATCATTCCAATAACGC
>Ga0079301_1001602_pt1 | contig 10335 bp, 7 predicted proteins | sample Wag4_2014_7_11_3_FD_74797 | JGI IMG/M metagenome (GOLD analysis project Ga0079301, IMG submission 74797) | Fresh water mixed with fracking chemicals microbial communities from Ohio, USA - Utica-2 Time Series FC 2014_7_11 | ecosystem: Engineered > Industrial production > Chemical products > Input...
CAGTGGCAGAGGTGGCTGTCGATGCGGTGCGTTCGAAGACGAGCCAGGTTGTGCCATCGGTAGAGACTTCGATGCGATAGTTATCAAGGTTTGTGGTGATTGTTGGCGCAGTCCAAGTGAGTGAAACGCTTGAGAAGTTAGATGCAGAAGGCGTTGCAACTGCGTTGGTGACCTTCTGGAAGTTAGTGGTCGCGCTATTTGAAACTGTGGCAGCTGCTGCAGATACCGAGGTACCAATACTTGGTGTTACGCGGAATGTATAAGAGGTACCTGGCTCAAGTCCTGTCACAGTTGTTGAAGTTACTGTTGAATCAGGACGAACGAATGTGGTCCAGACATTGCCATCTTTGCTGTATTCGATGAGGTATGTAGTAATTCCGGCTGTCTGTGATGGTGCCATCCAAGAGAGTGCGACAGAATCAATCTTGCCAACAGAAGTTGTCGCAGTGACGGTTGGGACCTTCACAAAGACTTCAAAAGTCATTGGGTTAGATGTCACAACAGCCCCTGCTGCATCTTGGGCAACAATTGTCATTGTGTAACGACCTTGAGGCAGTGATACAAAGCTGAAGTTAATTGAGGCTGTTGCGCCCGGATTTGTAGCCCATGAGTAATCACCGAGTGAGTTACTGGTCTCACGGGTTGCGCTGCTGCTTGCCAACGTTGGTAGGTAGTTAGCTGCGCTAAATCCTGCAGGTCCCTGCAATTTAATTGCGATACGAGATGTTGCAAAGGTAGCTGCTGTAAAGCGATCAGGAGTGAATGTGGTTGTGACAGTCTGTGAGGCAGTTGTAAATCCAGTTGCAGTAGAGGCTGTTGCACTCATCTTTGGCGCAGCAGCGGCACTTCCTGGAGTAACTGCAATGCTTGCCACGCCGCCACCAAATTCAACGACATAACCAGTTGGCCATGAGCTCCATGAATTAATCAGAGAATCTATTGGTCCGTCATTCCATGTGCCATTAGATAAAGACATTGCCCAGTTTTCGCCGCCGTAAGCATTATTTGGCTCGCCAGCATTCCAATTTGAGTATCCAGATGTTGTCGCGCAATTAGCTGTTCCAGGAACTGCATAGAAAGCTGTATTTGCTTCAGGGCCATCTGCATACTTCCAGCAACCTTCTTGCTCCACATCGGTGGCACCGAGCCAGAAGTTATTGCCGTTTGCTTTCTTGCGAATCAATTCGAATTCCGCTTGTGTATTTGGAGTTGCAAGGTATCCCTGCAGACCAAGGTAAGTCATGCCAAGAGCGTTTGTGCGAGCTTGCTGCCATGTGACTTTCTCGCTGACCCACATGTAATAGTGGCCATTCTTACCGTAGAGCTGAACGGTAGGAACTTCAACAGCGACACCATCGGTGGCATTTGCCTTGCCGATGCTGTTCTTGATCTCAACGCTACAGATGATCGACTTGCCAACTACTTGGTCGTAGATATCTCCGGTGAAAATCAGAGATGAACCGGTGCCGAGAACTGTTTCGATAGAAGATGAGTAGTAGTAAGCGCCAACGCCCCACGTAAAGGTTGCCTTTTCATCTCCTACAAGTTTGCGCGCTTCACAGGTGAGGACCTGGTTGGCAGGAGTTGATTGTGAGGTCAGGCCCTTAATGTCTACGGTGAAGTACTCAGGAGCGGTTGGCTCTTTTACATACTGAGCAGTTGTTGAAGAACCTGATGCAACAAGGTTGGTAACTGTTACTTTGCATCGTAGGTATTTGCGAACGCTGGTCAGCAGATTTACCGAATCAAATATATATGTTGAATTAAGACCAATAATTGCAGCACTTGGATTGATCTCCCAGCTGCTGTTTTGAAGCGTCCATTCATACTTAATCGTCTCGTATTGCTCTGGTTGATCAACCTGACAGGTAACAATTTGTCCTGGTGATGGGGTCTCATTGCTGATGAGTCCTTCGATCTTGATCGATGGCGAAGGTGTGCCGATATATGGCATTGATACGCCAACGATGTTAAAACGTGTACCGCCTGGGCCGGTAACACCGGATGCGCAGAGAATGGATTTATTGATCGCTTTGACGATGATCTCTTTTGTCAAAATCAGTGTGGAGCCTTCACCAACTAGTGTTGCACCCGAACCTAATTGATCGCGTGAGTAATAATCACCGATATACCACTGTGCAGGAAGTGTGCGCTCTACATTGTTGCGCCAGGTTGCATTTGAACAGGTGATATTTGTACCTGTCTTTGGCGCAGTTGATCCGATGCCACTTATGGATTGTGAAGTATCAAGAACTGGAGCAGAAGGGATAGTGAGCTTTCGTTCGACCGGCAACTGAGCGGTACGTGATTTACCAAGTACTACGCAGGTAAAAGTCTGTCCGGCATCATCATTTGTGACCACAATCGATGCGCTGCGCTCTCCTGAGATACGAGACGGGGATGTCCAGTATTGATCAAATTCGATTGTGTTCTCAGACCAGGTTCCCTTATCGCAGGTAAGAGTTGATCCCACTCGAGCGCTACCTGAAATCGTTACAGGATCGATATTTGTTGGCGCAGCTTGGTTGTATTCCTTTGCAGCCTTTGAGACAAGAACCATTCCATTGGAGATGTTCTTCAAGTAATAAGAGACGCGAGTAAAGATAGTTGGCTTGCCGCGATCGCAACCTTGGGCAGATCCCCAACTTGTTAATCCCACAAGAACTTGTTTGCCATCGACGGTGCCCATAAGTGGGCCACCTGAATCACCGTTACATCCGCCGGCATAAATTCTCTCTGCCTTGATGTAGCGACCACTTGCCAGCATTACCTCTGGCTTGAAAACATTTCCGTAGGCGCGCTTTGCAGCAGCATCTTGTAGATCTAGATTTGCGGTGCGTAGGAACTTTGCGACCTCATCGTTCTGATCAAGGCCCCAGCCGTACATTTTAAATTTGGTGAGCTTTTTAACCTTTGCGATCTGTGCAGGTGTTGGGATAGCTACAGGTTTGACATCTCTGACGGGTCTCGTGAGTTTGAGAAGGCCAAGATCGTTTGTGATTGTCTTTTTGCTGTATCGCGTATCGCGCCAAGTTCCGGATACTTCAAGTAACGGCGCATCGCTATCGAGAGTGTCTGAGCCAAGTTTGACCCAGTAGAAACCCTTATCGAATGTGCAGTGTGCGGCGGTAATAATGATGTCTTCGCGGATCAAAGAACCGGTACAGATAAATTCAGGCTTTTGGGTGATGTTCTTTGTGTACCAAATCGATGCAACCCAGGGGGCGCTGGTACTTGCTTCAGGAACTTCTTCACCGAAGACAACGGCCTTAGCTTGAGTCGTTGCAAAAGGAGCAATTAAAAGACCAACGATGAGTGAGGTCGCAAGGGAGACGGCAATGCCGCGACGACGCATCGACATCGTTACTCCTTTACGAAAGTTATCTTGTTACATCCAGGCGATACGAGGACTGCTCCGCGCTCAAAAAATCCTGTTGCAATCCAGTAGGCGGTAATTTTACTTCCCTTATAGGTACCTGAATCAACTCCAATAGTGATACCGGAGATGCCTAAAGATTTTATGCACGCTTGATGGCTCCCCGACAGACTGGTCAGACTTCCTGGAACCTCAAGGGGGAGGATCTCTTCAGCGATCGGCCCGAGGAATCCACCGTAATTTTTTCCTGAATTTGTCGAGCGGACAGCTTGGGTGAGATCTCTACCGACATCTTCGCCATTGCCATAAACCATTGCGCCATCTTGTGGTGCAGGAGATGTTGGAATCTCTGGCTCTGCAGTTGGTGCAGCCGTCGGTTCTGATCCGGGTGCCGGCGTATCAGTTGAATCTGTTGGCTCATTCGTTGTCGGCGCAGTGGTCTCTTCACTTGTGATCGGTGGAATCACTGTTGTGCCGTCATTGGAAAGTCCGTTGACTCCAACAAATGCCATCACCGTAAGAATTGATGCAGCTGCTAGCCATGAAGAATTCTTAGTAACGCGCTCTGCAAATGTTTTTCCAAAACGAGAGCTGCGAACGACGGTGGCATCTTCTGCCATCAAAGATTTCAGGTGGGCATCAAAGCGCGATGCAACATCGGCTGGCATAGTCTCTGGCTGTTTATCACTTGCCAGAGATGCCAACGCTTGTTCAATCTCGCGTTCATCTCTTGGATCCATTACTGGCCACCTTTCTCTTCTTTGACGGATTGAGCGGGCATTTGGTTCCCACCCTCGCGCTCGCTCAGGTATGCAGCCAGCGCTTCCTTGCCCCGCGAACAGCGCGACTTGATCGTGCCTGGGGCAACCCCTGCAATGGCAGCTGCTTCATCTATTGAATACCCCTCGATGATTGTCATGGTCAGGGCAAGGCGTTGCTCATCGGGCAACGTTGCCAGTGCCTGCGTGATGATGACTTTGGTATCGCTCTGGTCGGCAAAGGATGTCGTCTCGTGAATTTCGGCTTCATCGCTATGGGTGAGCTGCGGACGGACCGATTCTTTGCGCAAGAGATCGATGCAGGCGTTCTGCACAATCATGTACATCCAGGTTGTGACTTTAGATTCACTGCGGAATGTGTGGGCTTTGCGAAAGACCGCCGTCATCGCCTCTTGCACCGCATCTTCTGCGATTGCACCATCACGAACAGTTTTTCGCGCAACGTTCCACATCCAGTCGCGACGGCGTTCGAGCAAAATCGCGATCGCATTCTTCTCACCGGCTAAATAGGCGCGCATCAGCTCTTCATCGCTGCGCACATCTGCCGACATGGAAAAACTCCCAACAGGTGCCGGTTGTGGCACATGCTGGGAGTTTAATTCCTATTAGAGGAAAGTTTCTAGAAAGTACCCTCGCCGGCAGATAGATAGCTGACGGTGAAGATGCGGGAAGTCATATTCTTCTGAGTTCCTGAGCGTAGAACGCGGATTCGGTAGGCGACATCGTGATCACACCAGGTTGGTGCAGTTCCGAAATCCCCTGCGCACAATGGGTTGACCGGCAAGAGCGCAACGCCTGTGGCATCAGTGCGACCTGAGTAAGAGAGAACCCATTCACCGCTGAGCTCATCGAATTCATCGAGGATGACACGACGGCTTACAGATGGAGGGGTTACTTGTACGCGCACCATTGGCATATCGGTGATCATGTCGTAATCCTCTTCAGCGAAATCGCGGTGCACGCGATCTGCGCCATCTTGCCAAGCCCAGCTAATTGCAGCTTGTGTCTTTGGGGTACCAAGTGCATTGGCAGGTGCAATTGATGCAACCAAGCCAACAACGAGGGTGAGAGCAGTAGCTGCTCGTGAGATTGATCTGTTCTTTACTTTCACGGCCATTCTCCTTCTATGTATTCGAATTTCACTTTCTGAAATTTCGTTGTGATGGCTTACATAGGCTTTGACGCAGTCGGTCTCAGAAAAGTTCCCTGCAGATTGTCGATGGAACTAAATCCGATACCCATCCGTCTTACTCCATGTAAAGCGAATAACCGAAACGCTTTTAAGGAGAAGAAAATGAGAAAAGTACTTGCACTTATTGGAATGGTTCTTGGCCTAGTTGTTGCAGTGCCAAACCAAGCATCAGCTATTACTTATGGAGATCTTGTGACCGACCCCGTCGCACAAGCGCCATGGGTTGTATCGATCTGGTCTTCTCCTACGATCGATGGCGATAAGAAGTACATCTGTACTGGAACTCTCGTTGATCCTCGCGTTGTTGTTACGGCAGCTAACTGTCTTAACGAGAAGGTCTTCTACTTCGCAAAGGTGGGCGCAAATACCCTCGAAGATGAGACTGAATTTGTCGCTGCCACCAACTGGATGGCCTTGCCGCGCTTTACCGCCAAGGCACCAATTAGCGATATTGCAGTCATGCATTTAGCTGGCACATATACCGGCTCATCAATTCCAGCTATTGCTAGCGAGGATGATGCAAGTGCAATTGCTCGCACCCGCCCATACATGATGTACGGATGGGGAAGTGATCAGAACAAGCAGACTGCAGATCTTCTGCGCAGTGCAACGTTGACCCCACAGGATTCAGTAGCCGGTCGTTACTACGGCAAGTACTTCAATAAAACTTTGATGATGGCTGCCGGTCGCGGTATTCCCGTTGAGAAAGTCTATGCAGGCGGATGTGTTGGAGATGCCGGAGCGCCACTAGTAGCCCAGGTCAATGGAGTCACAAAGCTCATAGGAATCACCAGCTGGTTTGCAAAGGATTGCAAAGTGGCAGCACCAACAGTCTTTGCCCGTGTTTCTTACTATGCAAAAGATATTGCTAAGGCAGTTATCGATGTGAAGGCTGCTGCCAAGTCAGTCAAGATCACAAAGAGCGTTGTAAAAGTCGATGCACCAGTGATGAACGGACAGCTCTATATCAACGGTATCTATCCGAACAATCGTTTCTATCACGGCCAGTTGCTTACAGCAGATGGCTGGTGGTGGGGAAGTAGCGTCGAGGCAGAGAGCATTCGTTGGTATGTAACAACGTTGCCGAATGCACCGATGACTCGCGTCGGTCGCTTGGTTGGTACCGGTCCTTCGATTTATCTCACCTGGTCCTTGTTGCAGCAGAACGCTGGAACTTACTTAGTTGCAGAAGTTTCTGGATCAATGGGTAACCAAGTGACAACAAATGTTGCAGCGGTCTATCTCAACCCATATTTGATCGGGTAAGCAAGGCAGACGATGCGGGTTGTTAGATTCTGTGGTTTAAGATTTACTCCATGGAAGTAACAACATGTCTATGGTTTAACGGTCGCGCACGCGAGGCGGCAATTTTCTACACGAGCATCTTTCCCGATAGCTCGATGGAAGATAATTGGATCGCGCCAACTGATACACCGGGCAATAAGCAGGGTGAAGAGATAGTCGTTAATTTCCGCATGTTTGGGCGCCCCTTCATTGGTCTTAATGGGGGACCGCAATTTCCATTTACCGAAGCTGTTTCATTCCAGATTCCATGTGCTGATCAAGCAGAGATTGATAAGTACTGGGATTTACTTCTCGCCGATGGCGGGCAGGAAAGTCAATGCGGATGGCTTAAAGATAAGTTCGGCCTTTCATGGCAGGTTACCAGCCCTGAAATGAGTAAGTACTTGGGCGGGCCAGATGCAGAAGGTGCTCAGCGCGCAACAAAGGCGATGCTTGAGATGCGCAAGATTGATTTGGCTGCGATGAAGGCTGCGCATTTAGGCTCTTAAAACAATCAGAATAAAACTTGTTGGTTAGACTCTGGCAAGGTTGTATATTCGATGTTGCTTGAGCTAGCTGATCGTGATGGACTTATTAAAGATTAATCGTCCATCGACTTGAACGGTGACTATCTTTTTACCTGGCTTGACTGTGTTCTTGCCAACTTTGCTCACGACGCCATTGATCTTCACAATCACTTGCTTACCTAAAGCGTTGGTGACTGTCACAGTAATCACGCGCTTGGCTTTGACGGCAGTTGCACGGGGAACTGGGGCTGCTGTCACCGTGACGGTGAAGGTGCGCGAAGCTGCGGTAAAGACATTGGTTGCTGATTGAGTGGCTGTGATTATGGCAGTACCCACAGTTAGCGCAGTGATTGTTGAACCCGAAATGGCTGCTACTGCCGCGTTGCTTGTTGAATAGCTCCACGCGCCAGGTGACTGACTTAATGGATTTGTGATCAGCTGCTTACTCCCAGCAATGATAGATACATTGCTCATTTGTGAAATTGTTGGCGAAGGCTTAACGGTAATTGATGCCTGCACGGTTTGAGATTGACCATATTTACCAGCCGGCTCTTGATAGGCCGAGATCACTGCGGTGCCAATTTTTATGCCAGTAATGACGTTATCAACAATCGAGACTATCGCTGGATCAGATGAGGTGAAGACCCACCGTCCGGCAGATGGAGATTGGGGAGTCACAGTCGAAGTGAGTTGTTCTCCAACGCCGACAAAGAGTGGTTGAAATGATCCGAGAGTAGGTGGAGTTCCGATCACGGTTACTTCAAAGGTGGTACTGCTTGCGGTGTAGGTCTCGGTTGCACTTTGAGACAAGGTAATTGTTGCCCGTCCTGCATTTTCGAATGCGAGGTTGCCATTATTGATCGCAACGATGGACGGCGCGCTTGAAGAGGCAGACCACGTACCAGTTGACAGTGATGTCGGATATCCAATCTTGAAAGCCGGGTCTCCGACAAGCTTGGTGATATCTGCGGGCTTTGCTAATTGCTGAATTCCGCGGATTATGACTTTGGCTGAAATGGGACCAACCGCTGCGAAATTTCCTGATGCAGGTTGGTTTGCCGTCAAGGTAACTGTTCCTGGCTTAAGGGCGATCAGATTGAGGCCATTAATTGATGCAGTTGCCGGATCTGATGTTGTGAAGGTCCACTGCGCAGGTGAGGAGGAGTTCGGCGATGAGAAGGGAACAACTTTGGTGGCACCGCTACCAAGTTCAACTGCAAAATCTTTAAAGGATCCAATTGTTGTGCTCGGTGTTACTGCTGAAACAGTCACCTTCATAGTTGTAGTGATAGATCTGTAGCCACCAAATGCTGTTTGCCGCGCAGTAATTGTGGAGGTCCCTGGCTTGAGAGTTAAGAGTGTGAATCCATCAAGACCGACTGTCGCTGGATTTGAACTGGAGAGGGTCCATGCTCCCTTTGAATTTGAACTCGGCATCACTAGCTGCACGCGAGCCACGCTATCAATTGACAAGGTGATGTCGCTAAATGATCCAAGAGTCGGAGCAGGGGCGTTGATTGTCAGAGTCATCGATTTTGACGAGGAGATCCATCGCCCGGTAGCTGCCTGAGTTGCCAGTATCTGGACGGAGCCGCCATCTCGAAGGGTGACGAGGTTGCCTGAGACTTTTGCGATCTCTGGATCAAGAGATTGATAACTCCATTGACCATCAGAGTTAGATGCTGGCGCAGTTAAGGTGAGTAGATTTTGAGAGAGGCTGACGCTGCGATCTAAAAATTCGCCGATTGTTGGCGTACCCGGATTAACGGTAAGGCGACTAAAGTCAGAGACAGAGTTATATTCAGAGTTTGCAGCTTGAACATAACGGATGACAGTGGTGCCAACAGTTTTAAGAGTGATGGTTAATCCGACAGCACTAGCCACGCGTGGGTCGCTGATCTCCACCGACCATGGCGCGACAGATTTTGAAACAGGTGGAGTGAGTGTGATTGTTCCCTTGTCAATTGTTGTGACTGTTGGATCTGGGCGAGATGAGATCGAATTGAGGGCTGCCTGAGCGCTAGGTGCCATACTCAGAGCGATCGAGGTAGTTAAAATCCCAACGACGGAGAGTGCAATTCCTTTAATTCTCATGGGGACATTATCAAATTCTCACCGCACAGGGCGAGGTTGCGACACCCAAAAATCTCAAGGGGTTTCCTGTGAATTGCTGCAGGGCTGATTGAAATATATGTTTAAGGCAATTAGCGAACTGAACGCAAGACCGCGGTGACTTTACCGAGGATCTCGCAGTTATCTCCGTTGATGGGTTCAAAGTCATCGTTTGCAGGGAGCAACCAGATGTGGCCATCTTTACGTGAGAATGTTTTTACTGTTGCTTCGCCATCGATCATTGCGGCAACGATCTCGCCCTTATTGCAATCCTTCTGAGAGCGGATTACAACAAAGTCACCATCGCAGATTGCAGCGTTGACCATTGAATCTCCGACGACTTTCAACATGAAGAGATCACCGGAACCAACGAGGGATTCTGGAAGTGGAACGATCTCTTCGACATCTTGTTCTGCTGTGATGGGACCGCCGGCTGCGATGCGACCAACGAGTGGAATAAAGCGGGTCTTATCCGTTGGGGCTGATGCTCCGACCATTGAATCTGGGAGGACGACTTCCATCGCACGGCCGCGGTTCTCATCGCGGCGGATGAAGCCTTTCTCCTCGAGGATATCGAGCTGGTATTTGACCGAGGCGGGGGAGGCTAGGCCTGCGGCATCGCCGATTTCACGCATAGAGGGGGCATAGCCCTGGGACTCTGTGGAGGTCTTAATGAAGTCAAGGATTGCGACCTGGCGGGCTGAGAGCTCGCCAGTGGGGGTTGTCTTTTTGCTCATGCACAGATGATTCCACAGGTTGGGGATAAATTCAAACATATGTTCGAAAATATCTTGCAGATGTCAGTGGGGGGAGGTATTGTTTTCCTATCGAACAAGTGTTCGAAAACCTTCCCCAAGGTTGTATCGCAGGAGTAAAGATCATGAGCACAGCGACAATCAACGCAGTAAGCGCTAAAACCCTTATAAATCAAGGCTTTTCGCAAGGGTTCAACTCGACCAATCCGTCCGGCAACATTGTTCTCAATCGCCGTGGTCGTCTTGCTCGCACCCTCGTGGTCCTTTCTCTTGCGATCGTCATGGTCGCCACCTTCGCCTTTAGCGCAGG
>Ga0079301_1001603_pt1 | contig 10334 bp, 9 predicted proteins | sample Wag4_2014_7_11_3_FD_74797 | JGI IMG/M metagenome (GOLD analysis project Ga0079301, IMG submission 74797) | Fresh water mixed with fracking chemicals microbial communities from Ohio, USA - Utica-2 Time Series FC 2014_7_11 | ecosystem: Engineered > Industrial production > Chemical products > Input...
GCGCTACATCAGATCGGTCGGCGAGCTCAGGGATCAACTGAGCATCTCGATGCAGTGGAGCCAGGTGAGCCCGGCCCTGCTCGAATCGCTCGAAATGGACCGGCTGCGGTTCCCCGAGATCTACGAGGAGCGGGCAGCCCGCTACCGGCTCGAGCCCTACCGGCTCAAGCTCAGCTACACCCTGCGGCGCCTGCAGCTGACCCACCAGCGCAATCAGCAGCTGGCTGAGGCGGGCTGGGAGTCACCCTGCGACGGCCATGCCGGCCTGGTGAGCCCCTTCAGCAACGAGGCCAGCGGCCTGGAGGGCGTGAACCAGAGCCCTGAGCTCCACTTCAGCTCGGCCGATGAATTCCGCGCCAGCCTGGAACTGATCCAGGAGAGCCTCGAAGCCACTGGCCTGAGCTGCGAACCGCTCCAGACCCTGATCAGCCAGGTCCACATCTTTGCCTTCTGCCTGGCCAGCCTGGACATTCGCCAGGAGAGCACGCGCCACAGCGATGCGATCGATGAGTTGAGCCGCTACCTGCAGCTGCCCGTCCCCTATGCCGACATGGACGAGGCCCAGCGCATCAGCTGGTTGCTGGCCGAGCTTCAGACCCGCCGCCCGCTGCTGCCACCCGCGGCCCGCTGGAGCGAGGCGACCGCCGAGACCTTTGCGGTGTTCCGCATGCTCAAGCGGCTGCAACAGGAATTCGGCGAGCGCATCTGCCGCACCTATGTGATCTCGATGAGTCACACGGTCTCGGACCTGCTGGAGGTGCTGCTGCTGGCCAAGGAGGCCGGCCTGGTGGACCCCCAGGCCCAGCGGGCTTCCCTGCTGGTGGTCCCCCTGTTCGAAACCGTCGAGGACCTGCAGGGCGCCCCCGCCGTGATGGAACGGCTGCTGAGCGAGCCGTTCTACAGGCGCCTGATCTGCAGTGGCGCCGAGTCGACCCAACCGCTGCAGGAGGTGATGCTTGGGTACTCGGACAGCAACAAGGACTCAGGCTTTCTCTCGAGCAACTGGGAGATTCACAAATCCCAGATCGCCCTGCAGCGCCTGGCCGACAGCCATCAGGTGGCACTGCGCATCTTTCATGGCCGCGGCGGCTCGGTGGGGCGCGGCGGTGGACCGGCCTACCAGGCGATCCTGGCCCAACCCAGTGGAACCCTCGGCGGCCGCATCAAAATCACGGAACAGGGCGAAGTGCTGGCCTCCAAGTACTCCCTGCCGGAGCTGGCCCTCTACAACCTGGAGACCGTCACCACGGCAGTGCTGCAGAACAGCCTGGTCAGCACCCCGGTCGACGACACCCCCAGCTGGAATGCGCTGATGGCGCGGCTGGCGGCCCGATCCCGCAGCCACTACCGGAGCCTGGTGCACGACAACCCTGAGCTGGTGGCGTTCTTTCAGCAGGTGACCCCGATCGAGGAGATCAGCAAACTGCAGATCTCCAGCAGGCCGGCCCGCCGCAAGGGCGGGGCCAAGGATCTGTCGAGTCTGCGGGCCATTCCCTGGGTGTTCGGCTGGACCCAGAGCCGTTTTCTGCTGCCGAGCTGGTTCGGCGTCGGCGCCGCCCTGCAGGAGGAACTCGACCAGGACAGCGGCCAGCTTGAGCTGCTGCGGGTCCTGTATCAGCGCTGGCCCTTCTTCAGGATGCTGATCTCCAAGGTGGAGATGACCCTGGCCAAGGTGGATCTGGAGCTGGCCCACCACTACGTGCAGACCCTCGGCAGGCCCGAGAACCGCGAAGCGTTTGAAGCGATCTTTGCGGTGATCGCGGCCGAATTCACCCTGACCCGCGATCTGGTGCTGCAGATCACGGGTCACACCCGCCTGCTGGATGCGGACCCGGCCCTGCAACTGGCGGTGGATCTGCGCAACCGCACGATCATTCCGCTGGGCTTCCTGCAGGTGGCCCTGCTGCGGCGCCTGCGCGAGCAGAACCGCCAGCCGCCCATGAGTGAGGCAGGCGCCAGCGATGGCGATGGGCGCACCTACAGCCGCAGCGAACTGCTGCGTGGGGCCCTGCTGACCATCAACGGCATCGCCGCCGGACTGCGCAACACCGGCTGACCCTGGACTCCCTGTTGATTCCATTTCGCCTCCATCCCCCCGCCCCGCGTCTGCGAGAGGGCTACCGCCTGCTCGAGAGCCCAGCCCTGGCCGCCGACGATCTCAACCGTCTGCTTGGGGTCTGTGGCGAGGCCCATCGCTCGGACGCGTGCTGGCAGCTGGTGCTGCAGCGCAGCACCTGGCATGTGGCCGTGTTCGGAGCTGACGATCGCCTGGTGGGATTCGTGCGGGTCACCAGTGACATGGCCCTCAACGCCAACCTCTGGGACCTCTGCGCCGACCCGGGGGACCCAGCCCAGGCCGAGATCTACGGCGCATTGGTGGGCTCGGTGCTGACCCGGCTGCGGCGTGATCTCAGTGGTTGCAGCATTTCGCTGGCAGCACCGGCTGACGCCCTGGACGCGCTGGCTCGTTGCGGATTCGTGATCGACCCAGGTGGAATCAGAGCCATGGGACTGACTCTGGAATGACCTGCTGTGAAACAACCCGCTACGGAAGGAGCAGGAGGTTTCGCTGATGCTTCCCCGTTCCGGCGGGGAAGCTCAAACGAGCATGGAGGGACTCGAACCCCCGACACTCAGAACCGGAATCTGATGCTCTATCCAACTGAGCTACATGCCCATCGCCGTTTCCGGCCGCCCTCACCCTAACTGCTGACCGCATCGTGGCGATTCGGCTGCAACGACTCGAGCTGTTGCGCTTTCGCAACATCAGCCAGCTGGAGCTCCAGATCACAGCGCCGCGGCTGCTGGTGGTGGGGCGCAACGGCGAAGGCAAATCCAATCTGCTCGAGGCGGTCGAACTGCTGGGCAGCCTGCGCTCGCACCGTGCCGGTCTCGACCGTGACCTGATCCAGCACCAGCAGGCCACGGCGCAGCTGCAGGGCACCACCACGGACGGCGATCGCTTGCAACTGGAGCTGCGCCGCAGCGGCGGACGCCAGGCGAACCGCAACGGCAAGCTGCTCGAGCGGCAGCAGGACCTGCTGGGCAGCCTGCGCTGCGTGGGCTTCAGCGCCCTCGACCTGGAGCTGGTGCGCGGCGAACCCGCCCTGCGCCGCCATTGGCTCGACCGGGTGGTGCTGCAGCTCGAGCCGCTCTACAGCGAGCTGCTGAGCCGTTATGGACGGCTGCTGCGGCAGCGCAGTCAGCTGCTGCGCCGCCAGCAGGGTCCCTGGAGTCACGACGCGCTGCTGGATGCCTTTGATGCCCAGATGGCCTTGCTGGGCACCCGCCTGCACCGGCGCCGCCAACGGGCCCTGGGTCGGCTCGAGCCCCTGGCCGCCGGCTGGCATGAACGGCTCAGCGGCGGCCACGAGCAGCTGGCACTGCAGTACCGCAGCGGCAGCGAACCCCCAGGCGTCGACAGCGAAACGGCCTGGTGTCAGACCCTGCAGGAGCAGTTGCTGCGGCAACGGCCTGACGAGCGCCGGCTGGGCCAGTGCGCGGTCGGGCCCCATCGCGATGAGATCGCGCTGCTGCTGCAGGGCAACCCGGCCCGTCGCTATGGGTCAGCAGGGCAGCAGCGCACGCTGGTGCTGGCCCTGAAGCTGGCCGAACTGGAGCTGGTGCAGCAGGTGGTGGGCGAACCACCGGTGCTGTTGCTCGACGATGTGCTGGCCGAACTCGACCCGGGTCGGCAGCAGCTGCTGCTGGAGGCGGTGGGCCAGGGCCATCAGTGTCTGGTCAGCGCCACCCATCTGGATGCCTTCAGCGGCGGCTGGCGGCAGGCAAGCCAGGTGATCGGCATGCGGGACGGCGCCCTGACCCAGGAACAGGGCTGACGGTGCACATTGCGGCCAAACACCGTATGGTGGGTGGCTTGTGTGCATCAACCCTGATGACCCAGACCCTCTCCAGCCTTCATCCCAACCCCGGATGGGCCGGCGACCTGTTCTCCTCCTCGACCTCCCTGGCAGCCCCCCAGGGCCCTGTCTCCGACACCGTGGGCAAACATTGCATCCTTGAGCTGTATGACTGCTGTCATGACAAGCTCAACGACGAAGCCTTCCTCAGGGACGCCATCACCGACGCTGCAAAACGGGCTGGCGCCACCCTGCTTCATCTGGTCACCCACCACTTCGAGCCCCAAGGCGTGACCGGGCTGGCGTTGCTGGCCGAATCACACATCTCGATCCACACCTGGCCCGAATCGGGTTATGCCGCGGTTGATGTGTTCACCTGTGGTGACCACACCATGCCTGAGCGAGCCTGTCAGGTGTTGATTGATGAGCTGCAGGCCGGCCAACACAAGCTCACCAGTTTCCGCCGGGAGACCCCGACGGCCATCGCCGACAGCGAACGGACGCCGGCGCTGGCGGTCTAGGTCGACGCCAGGGCCCGGTTGAGCTTGCCGCTGACCAGCCCCTCGAGATCCAGGCTGACCGCCGTGAAGCCGAGCTCCAGAAAGGCCTGCACCAGTTCCTGGCGCAGGCCTTCTTGCTGCAGGGCCGCAAGAAGCAGCGGCAGTTCAGCGGCGGCCAGCTCGATCCGGGCCGTCTCGCCCTGGCTGCGCACCCGCAGGTCGCGGTACCCCCGCTGACGCAACAAGGCCTCGGCCGCCGCCACCCGCTGCAACCGGGCCGCAGTGATGGGCTCGCCATAGGGGAAGCGGGACGCCAGGCAGGGCTGGGCCGGCTTGTCCCACCAGGGCAGCCCCAGGGCCCGCGACAGCTGGCGCACGCCGGCCTTGTCAAGACCGGCGGCGGCCAACGGTGAGCTCACCCCGGCCTCACGGGCGGCCAGGATGCCGGGGCGATGGTCACCAAGATCATCAACATTGACGCCATCGACCACCACCGCTCCTGGGCCGGCGGCGCCGGCAATCGGCGCAATCAGGCGATGCAGCTCCCGCTTGCAGGCATAGCAGCGGTCGTCGGGGTTGCTGGCATAGGCCGGATCGTCCAGCTCGGCGGTGGCGAGCTCCCGATGGCGCAGGCCCAGCCATTGCGCCTGCTGAGCCGCCTCAGCCCGCAGATGGGGGGCCAGCGCCGGTGACACGCCGGTGATCGCCAGGGCCTGATCCCCCAGCTGTTCCACCGCCAGGGCCGCCACCAGGGCGCTGTCGACCCCACCCGAGTAAGCCACCACCACAGAACTGTGTTGGGCCAGGGCCCTACGCACCTGGCCCAATGCCTGCTCAAGGGGCGCAGGCAGGCGCTCAAGCAGGCCGAACATGGCGTTGCCGCAGCAGAGAACTGACCAGCAATCCTGGCAACCTCTGCGGCCAGCGTGCTGCCCAGCCGATGCTGCCGATAGCATCGGGACAAGCCTGTGAACCGATGACGAGCACCCAGACGCCGCAACGGGGCACGGGCCGGGGCATCGGCATCCGCACGGCCGCGGGCAGCGACGAGCGCGCCCACGGGCAGCTGCATGTGTACGACGGCGAGGGCAAGGGCAAGAGCCAGGCCGCCCTCGGGGTGGTGCTCCGCACCATCGGCCTTGGCATCTGCGAGCAGAAACGCACCCGCGTGCTGCTGCTGCGCTTTCTCAAGGGACCTGGCCGCGCTTACGACGAGGACGCAGCGATCGACGCCCTGCAACAGGGATTCCCCCATCTGATCGATCAGGTGCGCACCGGCCGCGGCGATTACTTCAGCGCCGAGGAGGTCACCAGGTTCGACCGCCAGGAGGCGCAACGGGGCTGGGACATCGCCAAAGGGGCGATCGCCAGCAATCTCTATTCGGTGGTGGTGCTCGATGAGCTCAACCCCGTACTGGACCTGGGTCTGCTGGACAGCGAAGAGGTGTGCCGCACCCTGGCTTCCAAGCCAGACGGCATGGAGGTGATCTGCACCGGTCGCGGCGCCCCGCAGCAGCTGGTGCAACTGGCGGACCTGCACTCAGAGATGCGGGCCCACCAGGGCGAAGGCGGGCTGGATGGCATCGAGATCTACACCGGCGAAGGCAAAGGCAAGAGCACCAGTGCCCTGGGCAAGGCCCTGCAGGCGATCGGCAAGGGCATCTCCCAGGACAAGAGCCACCGGGTGCTGATCCTGCAGTGGCTCAAGGGAGGCAACGGCTACACCGAAGACGCGGCGATCGCCGCCCTGCGCGAAAGCTACCCCCACCTGGTGGATCACCTGCGCTCGGGCCGCGACGCCATCGTCTGGCGCGGCCAGCAACAACCGATCGACTATGTCGAGGCCGAGCGCGCCTGGGAGATCGCCCGGGCCGCCATCGCCAGCGGTCTTTACAAGACAGTCATCCTCGATGAGATCAACCCCACGGTTGACCTCGAGCTGTTGCCGGTCGAGCCGATCGTGCAGACCCTGCTGCGCAAACCCGCCGAGACCGAAGTCATCCTGACGGGTCGCTGCAAGCAACGGCCGGCCTATTTCGACCTGGCCAGCGTCCACTCAGAGATGGTCTGCCACAAGCACTATGCCGAGCGAGGCGTCGACCTCAAGCGCGGGGTCGACTACTGACGGCAACCGACTCCTGAGGTCAGCGGCGCGAACGGGCTTCGTGCAGAGCGTCCTCCAACTCTTCCGGGGTCAACGAGCCAGCCTCGGGGGGAGCGACAAAGCGCCCCAACAACAGGGCGACCAGCAGCGACACATACATGGTGCTGCTGATACCCAGCAACACCACAAACCGCTCCCCATAGACATTGGTCGGCAACACATCGCCATAACCCAGCGTGGACACGGTGATGTAGGAGAAATAGACGAGTCTCTCCAGAAGGCTCTCGTGATCCATCATGTGCCCCAGGCTGAACGTGGTGGGGTTGTGGTGCTGCATCATCGTGGCGATCACCCCACCAGTGAGGCCAAGGTGCACATAGCCACCGGCCGCTCCGGCAAGCACCTGCAGGTTGACCCGGGGGACCCGCGCCAGCATCTGCACCAGCCGCACCGCTGAAAAGGTCAGAAAGGCAGCGAGAAGAGCCATCACCAACAGATGGGACCGTTGCAACCCGGCCAGAGACGGCACGAGCAACAACCAGCAGCCCACAGCGGATAGCACCCCAAGCAGCTGAAACACCTGGGTGACCCGCCCTGAGAGCGGGCGGCTATCAAACCGCGGCAGGGTCCGGATCGACTGCACCACCAGCAGGGTCATCACCACCGGCACCACAAGCCGCTCCAACAGGGAGCCTGCAGTGTTGGCCCAGGGCAGCACCAGCACCGGCAGCAGGGAGGCGACCAGAAAGAGCACCAGCTGGTGCTCCACCGCCGCGATGTTGAGCTGGTGCTGGCGCCTGATCGCCTGACGCTGCTGACGCAGCTCTGACGGATGGGGCCTGGGACCCCTCTTCCAGGGCATCGGTCTCATCCGCCTCAGTAGCGGGGCACGCTGGGGTCGACGTCCTGACTCCAGGCGTCGATGCCACCGGCCACGTTGATGCCCTCGATGCCGTGGCGTTTGAGGGCGATCAGGGCCTTGGCGCTGCGGCCACCCAGCTTGCAGTGCACATAGAGCTGCCTGCCGGCTGTCAGCTGCCGCACCCGCTCGATGGCGGTGCCGTTCTCGATCTGATCCAGAGGAATCAGCTCGGCCCCAGGGATCACGGCGATCTCGGCTTCGGGGGGATTGCGCACATCGAGCAGCACCAGGCCGCTGGTGTCGCCAGCCAGCAGGGTCTTGAGCTCGCTGACGCTGATGCTCTCGACTGCCCCGGCTTCCTCCTGGCCGGGGGCGCTGCCGCCCACGCCGCAGAACTCCTGGTAATCGATCAGCTTCTCGATCACCGGCCGCTCGGGATTGGGGCGCAGCTTGAGCTCGCGGAATTTCATACCGAGGGCGTCAAACAGCAGCAGCCGCCCGCTCAGGGTGGTGCCGATGCCGGTGATGATCTTGACGGCCTCGGTGGCCTGAATCACGCCGATGATCCCCGGCAGCACGCCCACGACGCCGCCCTCGGCGCAGGAGGGCACCATGCCCGGCGGCGGCGGCTCGGGAAACAGGTCGCGGTAGTTGGGGCTTTCGGCCGTCAGGTTGAACACCGTGGCCTGACCCTCGAACCGGAAGATCGAGCCATAGACATTGGGCTTGCCCAGCAGCACACAGGCGTCGTTGACCAGATAGCGGGTCGGAAAGTTGTCGGTGCCGTCACAGACCAGGTCATACGGGCGGATGATCTCGAGGGCGTTCTCGCTCGTCAGCGCCGTTTCATACAGATCCACCTGGCAGTGGGGGTTGATCTCGAGAATGCGCGCCTTGGCCGACTCGATCTTGGGCTTGCCGACCCAGCTTGTGCCGTGAATCACCTGGCGCTGCAGGTTGCTGTGATCGACGACATCGAAATCGACGATGCCGATGCGGCCCACACCGGCCGCCGCCAGATACAGCAGCAGCGGAGAGCCCAGACCGCCGGTGCCGACGCACAGCACCGACGCGGCCTTCAGCCGCTTCTGCCCCTCCATGCCCACCTCGGGCAGGATGAGATGCCTGGCAAAGCGGGCCACCTCATCCGGGCTGAGCTGAATGCCGCTGGTGTCTGGAGGAAGCATCGGGTGCGGGATGGGGTGACCCAGGGTCACGCCAACAGATTCAACCGTCCATTGTCCATGGCAACCGCTGCGGCGTGGCGGGCGGATCGTCGGGTTCTGACGCCGGCAACCACCAGCACTCCCAGCACCACCGGGGAGACTGGGGGTCGTGGCCGGCGATCAGCAGCAGCGCCGGCGCCACGGTGAGTGCCCGATCGACCGCCGAAGGCACTGGCGCGCTGCGCGGATGGCTGTGGCCGGCTCCCAGCACCGCCAGCCCCCGCTGGCGAGCCCAGCGCTGGGCCAGCAGCTGCTCGCGCGGGTCCAGGCTGAAGCGACGCGACCGTTCACCCGGACGGGGCCAGACGTTGAGGCAGGGCCAGACCTGGTGCAGATACCAGCTGGGGCCGGTGGTCCCCAGCAACAGGGCGCAGCCCTCGGCCGGCTGAGCCGCGTCAAACACCCGGCCCAGAACGGTGAGCGCTTGCCGATCAACGGTCAGCCGAACTGGCGTGATGGCAGCCATGCCGATACGTTATGGACCAACTTCCCTGTATCGGCCAACCGGTTCCATGAGCGACATCACTCCCGACACGGTTGAGCAGAGCCAGGACACTGCTGCCACCGAAGGCGATGCCGCACCGGCAGCAGAAACCGGCACCAGTTTCAGCGAGCGCTACGGCGAAATTCTGAGCAAGGTCAACCAGACCCTTGACACGATCGACTGGTCCCAGATGGGGCGGATCGGCAAGGCCTCAGGCATCATCCTGGCCGTGATCGTCGCCCAGATCCTGATCAAGGGCGTCCTGGACACGATCAACCTGATCCCGATCGTGCCCGGGCTGCTTGAGCTGCTTGGCCTGGTGGTGGTCGGCCAGTGGGGCTGGAGGAACCTGACCACCAGCGAAAAACGCAGCGCCGTGATCAACCGGATCCAGACCCTGCGGCAGGAATACCTGGGCTGAGCAGGCGATCGATGCAGTCCTGGGCCCGGTGGCGATAGCCACCACCAAACATCAGGGCGTGGTTGAGCAGGTGATACAGGTTGTAGAGCTCCACACGACTTTGGGTGTCCGCAGGTAACGGCCAATCGGCCTCATAGCCGGCGAAAAAGGCCTCGGGAAATCCTCCGAACAGTCGCGCCATGGCCAGATCCACCTCGCGGTCGCCCCGGTAGACCGCCGGGTCGAACAGGGCTCCGGCCCCACCGCTGACGAGGGCTGCATTGCCGCTCCAAAGGTCTCCGTGGACCAGGACGGCCTGGCAGCTGTGGTGTTCCAGGCGCTCCAGTGCCAGGGCCAGCAACGCCTCGCTGTTGCGATACGGCTGGCCTTTGACGGCCGCCAGTCGCAATTGGTGGCCCAGCCGCTGCTGACAGAAGAATGCTCCCCAACTCGGCCACCAACCATTGGGCTGAGGTGTGGCACCGATCCAGTTGTCGTGGTCCCAACCAACACGTCCCTGCCCTGGACCGTTGGCCAGGCTGGCGCGATGGAGGCGGGCCAGCGAGCGGCCGAGCTGCTGCCAGGCCCGACTGTCGCCCGCAGCCGTCAGATCGAGCCAGGGCAGCAGCAGCAACGCCTGATCCCCCGCCCGGCCCACCGCCAGGGGCATGGGCACCTGGAGATCGTCAGGAGCCACCGCCGCCAGCGCCCGCAACCCGCTGGCCTCGGCCTGCAGCAACGGCAGGGCCGAGGCCCGGTTGGTCTTGAGGAACAGCGCACGGCCATCGGCCAACACCAGCCGCCAGGCGCCATGGATGCAGCCGCCCGCGACCGGCTGGCGGCTCTGCACCGACTGGCCCAGCTGCCGCTGCAACCACTGCTCTGGACACGCCTGCAT
>Ga0079301_1001605_pt1 | contig 10331 bp, 12 predicted proteins | sample Wag4_2014_7_11_3_FD_74797 | JGI IMG/M metagenome (GOLD analysis project Ga0079301, IMG submission 74797) | Fresh water mixed with fracking chemicals microbial communities from Ohio, USA - Utica-2 Time Series FC 2014_7_11 | ecosystem: Engineered > Industrial production > Chemical products > Input...
TTCCTACAGACAAGTGGTTCTTTACTTTCGGTGCAATGACTGCCAGTTTTCTCTGGTTTTTCTTCATTGGTTTTGGTTCCAAAATGGCCGCTCGATTCATGGTTAAGGTAATTTTTTGGAAAGTTCTAGATTTAGTCGTTGCGGCAATCATGTTCACACTTGCGACATATCTGATTTTCTATAGCTTTTAACCGATTACCAATGAGTATCGAACTTTGTCGCTAGGCTTGCCCTGTGAATAATTCAAATAGTGTTACTAGCTCAGAGGATTTTTCGAGATTTCTTGCCTCCCGAAGAAGCACTCGTGATTTTCTACCAACTCCTATCCCTCAAGAGATTCTTGATCAGATTCTTAGGGACTCTCTAACCGCAGCAAGTTGGTCCAATACCCGTCCCTTCAAGATTGCCGTGGCAACAGGAGACTCCCGCGATCGAATAAGTTCCGAGTTCTTATCCCGTTGGGCCGTTCTCTCGCGAATTTTGAGAAAAGGCCTAATCCATAAGCTACGCATTCTCTACTCTCGTTATGGACTGCCAACGAGTAATCGAAGTATCGGAAAACCATATCCAGCAGAGCTTAAGCCGCGATCTGAAAGAGTTGGTAGGGAACTCTATGAACTCTTTGGAGTAAAGCGAGGAGACAGAGTTGCAAGAGATCGGCAGTGGGCAAAGAACTATTCATTTTTTGGTGCACCCACAGAACTGTTTATCTACGTTCACAAAAGCCTGCACATATACGCCGCATCAGATGCTGGCTTGATGATGTCAAATCTAATGCTTTCTGCACACTCTTACGGTCTTGGCACCTGCGCACAAGGCGCCGTTGCAATTTGGGATGATGTAGTGCGACAAGAGTTTGATATTTCAAAAGATTACCGATTGCTCTGTGGCATAGCGATCGGCTATCCAAGTGACTCCCCTGTTAACTCCTTTCAAGCACATAGAATTGATATAGAAGAACTTGTTTTAAACCCTAAACATTCATAACAAATAGTTCACACGAAAATATTCGCTAAAGACCAGTTTCGAAGGCAGAGAGGTATACATGACACGAGCTAAGGTTTTAGAGTGGAGTGGAGTTGTTACTGCGATTGTTTACTCAATGCTCATTGCAGCAAACATTGGCGCTGAGTTCATTGGATTTACCCTTTTACTGAGCTCTTCTGTCCTGATTGGAATTTGGGCAAAGATCAGCGGACATAATGGAATCCTGTTTCTTCAATTTTTTTATGCAACTGCCGGCGTAATTGGAATGATTCGTTGGTTTAACTAACCAGCCATAACTTCATTGCTCTAGAGTATGAACATGCAGAAAAAAGCAAATACCTCGGTTCCTATTCACCCAATTCTTGAATCTCGTTGGAGTCCCCGAGCATTTGACCCACAGGCACTTATTTCAACAGAAGAGATGACGGCATTTTTAGAAGCTGCCAGATGGGCACCATCTTCATATAACTTCCAACCATGGCGCTTTATCGTTTCAAGGCGAGAGGATGCTAATTTCAAAAAAATCTGCGAAGCACTCTCTGGCTTTAATCAGGTTTGGGCTCCTACGGCATCGGCTTTGGTAGCAGTCATTGTTGAGCAAAAAACCGAAGGTCATATCTATCCCCCGATTGCGTTATTTGATACTGGGTTGGCTGTTTCACAACTTACTATCGAAGCTCACCATCGAGGATTTATTGTTCACCAGATGATTGGCTTTGATAAAGCAAAAATGAACTCAACATTTGATATTTCTGGGCAGCGTGATTGCATTGTGATTCTGGCAATTGGTCGACAGGGACCACCAGAAAATCTGCCAGAAGGGCAAGCAAGAGATAGAGAAGTTCTTCCACGTGAGCGCCGTCGGCTTTCAGATTTGATAATCGCTGGAGATCTTTAATCTCTTCCGGTTTGTGAATTCACAAACCTGCTCAATAACTAAGAACTGCTCTGATTAAGTACGATGGCAAATACCTATCTACTCTTGTTTTAAGATAACTCCCTCAATAAATGTGAGCGAATTTTGAAATATCAGTTCCTGGTCGTAATCCATAGTTGCCACATGGTAACTATTCATCAGTTCTATTCGATTCTTTTCTAATGATCCAATCTCCTTGAAAACAATTTCTGTATTACTAACTGGCAACGTGTGATCAGAGACAGAGTGAAAAAGTTGAACAGGTATCTTGATCGAAGGCAAATTACGCCTTGTTATTCGAAGCATTTTTAGAAGTTGATGTACGCCCCTAGTTGGTAGAGCGTCATAACCCCACTCTGTGACTCCCGGACGTTTAATGTCATCTCCAACACTTTTTCGAAGACGTTGGAACCTAGACAAAAAGTAAGCTAACTCTGCCGGCACACCGCGAACATGGATCATCGGGTTAACCAAAATCATTGCGACTATGTTTTTATTGTTAATCTTTTCATTTGCTAGGGATGCGGCAACATTAAGAATTGTGCCACCACCCATTGACAGTCCTATCAGGATCATTCTGTCGCAGGATTGCGAAGCTTGTTCAATTTCAAAGATCACCTTAGCTGGCCACTCTTGCCATTTGACTGTATTTAAATCTTCAACCTTTGTACCGTGGCCAGGCAACAATGGAACTCTTACGGTGTAGCCCTTTGAATTTAAGAACTCTCCCCAAGGGCGCATGGATGCAGGAGAGCCTGTAAAGCCATGCACGAGAATTATTCCGATTTTTGAATTCTCGCCATATCCGGGCGCTGCCCAATCATTTATCCAACCCTGCGGTGCACCTGTTATTGCCATACGTTGAGAGTACTGCTCAAGTTAATTGATTGCTCAGTATCGCCCATTGCTGTACTAATTTCTTGGCCGCTCCAGAATCAACGGCCTCTGCCGCTCTTAATAGACCTGTCTCAATTCGTTCATTTAAGCCAAGATCAGAGCGCCCTTCGTACGCAGCAATTGCCGCGGCGGCGTTAAGTAGAACAGCATCTCGATGCGGCCCAGTTTTGCCGGCAAAAATTTGCATGGTGATGCCGGCATTGCGTGAACTATCGCCTCCCTCTAGATCAGAGATTGGAGATCGCGGAATTTGAAAATCATCCGGATCTATCTTTCCAGTAGCGATGTTTTGGTTTGAGAGTGTGGAAATTGTGGTGGTCGATGCCAAAGTAATCTCATCTATTCCATCATCTCCCCTAAAAACAAAGCCATCTACACCCTTTTCCAAGAGCACCTTGGCCATTACTGGCATCATTTTTTCATTTGATACGCCAATTGCAGCCGCCTTTGGCGCCGCTGGATTTGCTAAGGGGCCCAAAATATTAAAGACAGTTGGCGTTCCCAACTCTTTTCTTGCATTTGCCGCAAAGCGCATCGCAGGATGAAAGACAGGAGCAAAACAAAAACCAATGCCAAGTTGTGCAAATGTTTCTTCTACACCCTTGCCCTGAAGATTAATTTTTATTCCTAAACTTTCAAGCAGATCGGCCGATCCAGATTTTGATGTTGCTGCACGATTTCCATGCTTAATCACTTTAACCCCTGCCGCGGCTGCAATGATGGCTGCAGTCGTTGAAATATTTATTGTGTTTGCGCCATCTCCACCAGTGCCGACTGTATCGACTGCCCTTTCTGTAATGGAGATTGGACTGGAGTATCGATACATCTGTGAAACCAATGCCCCAATTTCTTGAGGCGTTTCACCTTTTGCTTTAAGGGAGAGTAAAAATCTTTTTATGAGATCGTCTGAAGCGTTGCCTGTCAGGATTTCATTCATGCACCATTGAATTGATTCAACCGATAAATCGTGACCAGAATCTAGTTCACCTAGGAACTCTTGCCACATTAGTTCACTCATGTTGACTGTTAAGCAGAAGCTGGTGCTGCTCCACGCAACAGATCTGCCGCTGTTTTTGCAAGAGTAAAGGGATCAATTGGATGGACTACAGATGCCTCGGCCAGTGACCAGGCAGCAAGCCATGAATCTTCCTGCCTGCCTGTAATCACCAAAACAGGAGGGCAGTTGAAAACTTCATCCTTTAGTTGTCGCGCTACACCTAAACCACCCTCTGGAGATGTTTCTCCGTCGAGGATAAATAGATCAGCTCTAAAACCTCCTGAGAGATTCTTGGTATCTATATAGGCTCTCAAAGCTGGGGCTGTAGCAAACTCATGGAATTCATGTTCTGGAAGGTCTTTTGCAGCACGCTTTCCTAATGCAGAAATTACTGAGGCACGAACAGTCGAATCATTTGAATAGACAATGATCTGTTTTTTAGTGTCAGCCATGGGTAAAAGTCTATTGGCAGAATTGCCAAATCTTGCCCATTTTTTCGATCCTACAGAAGTTCACATCTAGTGATCGGTTTCACCCTATCCGGCTGGAAATCGATGGGGTTTGAGGGGTAGCCAGGCAGACGCGAGCAGTATTTTCGGGAATAATCTCCCCCATGACCAGCAACGTTGACCATCACAAGATTACTCGTCCCAATGCCGTAGCGGTGGGGACCATTGTCTGGCTCTCAAGTGAGTTAATGTTTTTTGCCGCTCTCTTTGCAATGTACTTCACCATTCGAGCAGTGCAAGGTCCAGGCATCTGGGGTGAATCCACTGTGCTTTTGGATGTTCCATTTGCAGCTTTTAACACAACTATCTTAGTTTTATCCTCTGTGACATGTCAGTTTGGTGTTTTCGCTGCAGAGCGCTTCCAAAATCGTAGAACTGGAACAATTTTTCAAATCAATAAATGGGGAATGCGTGAATGGTTTGCTCTAACTGTTGTCATGGGAGCATATTTCGTAGCCGGACAGGTTTATGAGTACGCGGTTCTGGTCAGTGAAGGTTTAACACTCTCATCAAATGCCTACGGATCAGTTTTTTATGTCACAACAGGTTTCCACGGCCTGCATGTGATTGGTGGATTAATTGCTTTCTTGATTGTGATGGTTCGTGTTGCTAAGGCTCGTAGATTTACTAGTCAGCAAGCAACCACTGCAATCGTAGTTTCTTATTACTGGCACTTCGTCGACGTTGTATGGATCGCTCTTTTCTCTGCGATCTATCTCATTAAGTAGCAAAGGAAAACTGTGAAACGTTTATCACGCTTTCGCCGCCACAAGGCAGCAGCACCTCTCCTGTTGATTATTGCCCTTCTTGGAATTGGTGGGACTTTTAGTGTTGCAAGTGCTACTACAGCTAATGAGACAAATGCCGTTGAGCGTTCAACATTAATTGAAGAAGGTCGACAGATCTTCTTAAAGGGTTGTTCTTCTTGCCATGGACTAAACGCAGAGGGTGTTTCGATTGCTCCATCTTTGATTGGCGTTGGCGCGGCATCAGTTGATTTCCAAGTTGGTACAGGACGTATGCCAATGGCCGATATGAGCACGCAGGCGATGAGAAAAGCTCCCGTCTACACTGAAGAAGAAGTAGCCGCGTTAGCTGCCTACGTTGCATCTCTTGCCCCAGGTCCAGAAATTCCAGGTATGGAACTACTTAATTTTGAAAGAGATGGAAGTACTGCAGAAGGTGGCGAACTATTTAGAAACAACTGCGCCATGTGCCATAATTTCGCCGGTCAAGGTGGAGCATTAACTCAAGGCAAGTACGCACCAACTGTCATGGGTGTATTACCAAAACACATCTACGAGGCAATGATTACTGGCCCACAGGCAATGCCAGTCTTTAATGACAAGACAATCACGCCAGAGGAAAAACTTTCAATTATCAAGTGGATTAAATCAGCTGAGGCAGAACCAAATCTAGGTGGGGCCTCATTAGGAAGAGTTGGTCCAGTTACAGAGGGTCTACTTGCTTGGACGTTAGGTCTTGGCCTACTTATCGGTGTTGCTGTTTGGCTTGCAACGAAGGCGAAGTAAAAAATGAGTAATCAACTAGAACCTATTAAGGATCCTGGTCTTCCAGAACACGTTTATCGCAAAAGCGATACCGATCCAAAAGCCGCCGATCGCGCAGAGCGCCAAGTTGCGGCAATGTTTGGGATATCGGCTTTAGGCACTGTTTTGCTTGTTGTTTCATACGTTTTCATCCCTGATGACATTTTTATTTTCATTCCTATTATGGGAAATCAAAATGCTCACCAGTTGGGCCTTGGTTTAGGAATGGCAATCTCATTATTCTTTATCGGTCTTGGTGCTATCCACTGGGCAAAAACTTTAATGCCAGATCATGAAGTCGTTATGCAACGTCATGAATTTCGCTCACCTGATGAAGACAGAAAAGATTTTGTTGACACAGTAAAGGAAGGTGCAGCCAACTCTGGTCTTGGACGTCGCTCTTTGATCAAAAGATCACTAGGTGCAGCACTTGGACTATCTGCCATCTCCCCTATTTTGCTATTGAGAGATCTTGGTCCTTTGCCGGGTCCGGAGCAAAAAATGACCAACTGGAAATCTGGTACTTACCTAGTAACCGATCCCGGTGATCGACGCATTAAGGCCTCTGATTTAGAAGTAGGCTCCGTGGCTCAAGTAATGCCCGAGTTTGCCAATCCTAAAGATCGCCACTTGGACGACATTGCAAAAGATGCCCTTTTGCTGATTCGCCTTCGTCCATCAGAGTTCAACTTAGAACCAGATCGTCTTGCAATGACGCATGAAGGAATCATCGCCTTTTCAAAGATTTGCTCTCATATGGGTTGCGCAGTTGCCTTATATGAACAAACAACTAAGCACCTTCTGTGCCCATGTCACCAGTCAACCTTTGATGTGACTCGCGCAGCAAAGGTGATATTTGGACCTGCGGCCAGACCACTTCCGCAGTTAGATATCACAGTGGACAATGAGGGCTACCTCATTGCTCGTAAACCATTTTCTGAACCAGTAGGACCTAGTTTCTGGGGGCGTGAAAAATAATGACAGTTGAAGCAAAGTTGGGCCAAGTAGCTAATTACGTTGATGAGCGCACCGGCGCGGCTGCCTTTTTAAAGAAGAGCTTAAAGAAGGTATTTCCAGATCACTGGTCGTTCTTGCTCGGTGAAGTTGCGCTCTACTCATTTGTTATTTTGTTGCTCTCTGGAACTTTTCTGACTTTCTGGTTTGACCCATCAATGCGTGAGGTTGTCTATGAAGGTGATTACCAACCATTAGATGGCGTCAAGATGTCTGCAGCTTATGCATCTGCATTACATATCTCTTTTGAAGTTCGCGGTGGTTTGTTAATGCGCCAGATTCACCACTGGGCTGCACTTATCTTTATGGCAGCAATCGTTTCCCACTTACTGCGAGTCTTCTTTACTGGAGCATTCCGCAAGCCTCGTGAAGGCAACTGGATTATCGGTATCGGGTTGTTAACGCTAGGAATCGTCGAAGGATTCCTAGGATACTCACTTCCAGATGATCTTTTGTCAGGTACAGGTATTCGAATCGCTGAGGCAATAATTCAAGCACTTCCTGTTGTAGGTTCCTATCTTTCTTACTTCGCCTTTGGTGGCGTTTTCCCAGGAGAGTTATTTATTCCTAGAATTTACATTGTTCACGTTCTTTTGTTGCCCGGTGCCTTCTTGGCTCTAATTACCGTGCACTTAATGTTGGTTTGGTACCAGAAGCACACACAGTACCCAGGTCCAGGAAGAACTGAAAAGAATGTTGTTGGGTATCCGCTGATGCCTATGTACATGGCCAAAGCTGGTGGTTTCTTCTTTATTGTCTTTGGTGTAACTGCATTTCTTGGCGCAGTTGCCTCAATTAACCCGATATGGCTTTATGGTCCATACAACCCCGGACAAATTTCGGCAGGTTCACAGCCTGACTGGTACATGGGCTGGTTAGACGGCTTAGTTCGTATGGCACCGCCGATTGAAACTTACTTCTTCGGCTACACAATCTCATGGAATATTTTGATTCCAGGTTTAATCATTCCAGGAATATTGTTTACAGGAATGGCGCTCTATCCATTCATTGAAAGCTGGATAACAGGTGACAAGCGCGAACACCACTTGTTGGATAGGCCACGCAATGCTCCGAACCGCACTGCGCTGGGCGCGATGTCATTGACTTTCATGCTAGTCACACTGATTAATGGTGGAAACGATTTGATTGCTACTCACTTTGACCTATCGATTAATCAAATTATGTGGGGTACTCGAATCGGGGTTTTGGTGCTGCCACCCCTTGCATTCATCATTACGAAAAGATTATGTCTTTCACTTCAAAGAGCAGATCGTGATTTAGTTCTACACGGCCGTGAAACTGGTCGCTTGCTTCTAATGCCAAACGGTGAGTTTGTGGAAGTTCATGAGCCGATCTCTCCAGAAAAGGCCTACATCCTTACCTCGCATGAGCAGCTGCCGGCTTTGGATCTGCCAGAAGTAGATGCCCGTGGAGTTAAGCGAGCAGGGACATTAAAGAACAAACTCCGTTCACGTTTGAGTAGAGCAAATGCAGAGGCAATTCCAAAAGTATCTGCAGATGATCTAAAACAAATCGAAAACCACTAACTCTCGCATATTCTCTTAAGTGCGACCAAGGACTTTGCGATCCACTTTGGATTGTGAGCCATAGCCCCTGTTTTTTTAAGCCACCAACGCGCAAATGGGGCTATGTGACTGGCATCAAAAGACTCAGTCACTTGTGTGCTGCCATTACCTAAATCCTGTAGCTCATATGTCCAGGTCCACTTCATTAGATGACACCATGAAATCTTCTTATTGTTTTCAAAAGCAACAACTGTATTTTTGATTCTATAAGGCATTTTAATCTTCATTGACATTGAAAATTTTGCCCCAAGAAAGAGTCGCTCAGGGCCTGAAATGGCCTTCTTTACAGTTCCTGAACCATCAAATAAATGATGAGCTTTTGGATCTGCCAGTAGATCAAATATCTTTGCAGCTGGCGCGTTAACTGTGATTCTTGCCGCTGCTGTATTGGGAATCTCGGTGGGAAGTATCTGTGCTCTAATCTGACTCATTTCTAGAACACCCCAATCATTAAGTAGATATATGGCTATGGATTAAAACAAGATAATTTCGGTAACCAATGTGAGGCAAAACTACCGGGCACAATTAGGAAACTAGAGGCTTTTCGTACTCAGTAACCATTCCAATAACAGAGACAACTAATGCGCCCAACCCAATAAGAGTAAGCCACCAACCAATGATTAATCCAAGGCCAATTGTGCATGATGCAAGAGCCACTGGAAGCGGCCACCATGAATGCGGACTGTAGAAGCCAAGTTCACCAGCTCCATCTGAAATCTCTGCTATAAAATTATCTTCAGGAAGGGTTACACCAATCCGTTTCTGAGTAAACCAAACGTAAAAACCCACCATACCTGCCAAAGCACCAGAAAGTAGCAAGGCGACAATTCCTACTGGCTCTCCTCCGACATACCAATATGCAACAGTTAAAATAAAATAGAAGACGCTAAGTCCGCCAAAAAGTTTCCACGATGCCTTCATCTTTGATTAGTGCCCTTCTGACTTAACGTGTGGGTGGTGAAGGTCAAAAGCTGGACGTTCGCTTGAAATGCGCGGCATTGTCAAGAAATTGTGACGCGGTGGAGGGCAAGAAGTTGCCCATTCAAGCGAAGCGCCATAACCCCAAGGATCATCAACCTCAACAAGTGGGGCCTTCCGAGTAATCCAAATATTAATTGCAAAAGGAATCATTGAAAGAGCCAACAAGAATGAGCCAATAGTTGAAACGGTGTTCATGTATGTAAAACCATCTGTTGCTAAGTAATCGGCGTAACGTCGTGGGAATCCCTTGATTCCCAGCCAGTGTTGGATGAGAAAGGTTAAGTGGAACCCAACGAACAGTGTCCAGAAATGAATTTTTCCGAGAGTTTCATTAAGCATGCGACCAGTAAATTTTGGCCACCAGAAGTAAAAGCCGGCAAACATGGCGAATACAACGGTGCCGAAGAGAACGTAATGGAAGTGAGCCACGACGAAGTAACTGGCAGAGACTGCAAAATCAAGTGGCGGAGAAGCCAAGATAATTCCTGTAATTCCGCCGAACAAGAAGGTAACTAAAAAGCCCATAACCCACAACATTGGAGTTTCAAACGTCACATGGCCGCGCCACATTGTGCCGATCCAGTTAAAGAACTTAACTCCCGTTGGAACACCAATCAAGAAAGTCATAAATGAGAAGAATGGGAGTAGAACTTGCCCAGATGCAAACATGTGGTGGGCCCAGACAGATACCGAAAGCGCAGCGATCGCAATCGTCGCAGCAATCAAACCTCTATACCCGAAAATAGGTTTGCGGCTAAAGACTGGCAAAATCTCAGACACAATTCCAAAGAATGGCAACGCAACGATATAAACCTCAGGGTGACCAAAGAACCAGAAAAGATGCTGGAATAGCATCACTCCACCGTTATCGGGATTAAAAAGATTGGTTCCATA
>Ga0079301_1001607_pt1 | contig 10322 bp, 9 predicted proteins | sample Wag4_2014_7_11_3_FD_74797 | JGI IMG/M metagenome (GOLD analysis project Ga0079301, IMG submission 74797) | Fresh water mixed with fracking chemicals microbial communities from Ohio, USA - Utica-2 Time Series FC 2014_7_11 | ecosystem: Engineered > Industrial production > Chemical products > Input...
GGCCGCTCCTCTCCTCGTCCCCCTGCTCAGCCTCCTATTGACCGCCCAGTCGCCGAGTGCCTCGGACGGCCGTGGGTCCCTGCAGGAGTATCTGCTGAAGGCGCGTGCCCAGCGAGATGCGCTGTTGTCGACCCTGCGTGAGCGCACCGATGCAATCCTGAGAGAGATTGATGCTGCATCCGTCGCTCGGGATCAGGTGGCGTTGACGGCTTTGCGTGAGCGCTTGGTGGCGGTGGGGCCCGAAGCGACACCGCTGTTGTTGCCGCGCCTGGAACCAGGCGTTGCAGGCAACGATGCGCAGAAGTTGGCGGCGCGGGTCGTCGCGGGCGCGCTCGAAGCGTTGCAGCCGCGCAGCTTTACCGAAGACCTCGTGAAGATGGCCCAGAACTCCTCGCCGGAGGGCCGCATCAATGTGATTCGTGTGCTCGGTAGCGCGCCGGACAATGCGCTGGCGGCTTCGGCGCTTGGAACATTGTGGCGCAATGGCCCTGCGGAGTCGCGCGGTGCTGCGTTGACGGCGTTGGCGCGCATGGGAGGTCCCTTGGCGGATCAAACCATCGACGAGGCGTTCAAGGATCCGCGCCCCGAGATCGTGCGGGCCGCGGTGGATGCGGTGGTCGAATCCAAGAGTGTTGCGCATGCGCCACGCATCTTGGCGATTGTCAAGAATCCGAACGAGGCCGGGCGCAACGTGGATGCACTCGCGCGCTACTACGCGGCGGTGCCGGATGCTTTGAATGAGCAGCACATGCTGGCAGTGATCTCGTTTGCCAGTGATCCGGCGCCGCGGCCCGAAGACCGTCAGCGTTTGCTGGAGGCGCTGGCGCCGCAAGCGAAGTCGTTCACATCCGACATCAAGAAGTCGCTGCGCAAGTTGGCGGAAATGCCCGGCGCAACGACGCGCGAAGCGGCGCTAGTGTTGCTGGCGGTAAGCGGCGATGGTCGCGCCAAGCGCGAAGTACTCGCTGACTATGACGATCAAATCCAGCGCAATCCGGATTGGGCCCAGTCCTTCGAAGCGCGCGGTGCGGCGCTGTATCGCATGCAGGAATGGAAAGAGGCGCGCAAGGATTACGAGAAGGCGCTGGAGCTTTCGGCGCGTGACTTGCGCGCCAAGCAAGACACTGCGGCCATCGGTATCGCCCGCTGCTACATGCAGGAGGGCAAGGTCAAAGACGCGGCGGACACCTTGCGCAAGTCGCCGGTGACGCCCAAGCAACTGGCGGAGCTAGCGCGGGACCCCCTCTTCGCTCCGATGCTTGAGAATCCCAAACTGCGCGAGACACTCTTGCCGCGCTAAGAACCCGCCGCCACAGGCGCGTCAAGCATTTTTGACACCGACGGCAGTCACCACGACTGGCGACCAGAACAGTGCGTCTGCGTTGCTGCGCCGCGCGGCCCAGTCCGTCAAAAATTCTTCCCATTCATCAGCAGAGATCCAACCTGCGTCGCGCAACTTGGCTGCGTAGCGTGGAAAGAAACTGTCTGCCCAGCGAAACACGGCGCTGGTGGGACCACCTGCCCGCACCACAGGTGTGTATTCCTGCTCACGCACCCCCGCAGCGTTCCACATGGCTGGAACTTTGGCGGCAACAAAGGCGTCGCCGCCGTGATGCTGATACATCGCACGCAAGCCGCGCACTACTGCGGCAAAGCCACGCGACGGGGGAGTCAGCGCGATGCCCTCGTGGTGATAGTCCTGCAGCGCGATGACACCGTTCGGCGCCAGCCAGCGGGCCACACGCGCGGCCTCGCGGCTGGGATCGGGCACAAAGCTCCAGAACCACCGTGCGTAGATATAGTCAAAAGACTGCGGGGCGAAATCGGCTTCTTGAAACCGCGCCTGCACGCGCACGATGTTCGTCAGCCCCAGGCGCTGGCCTTCCTGGGCAAGGTGTGCTTGCCATGCAGCCGAGGCGTCAAGCGCCACGACTTGCCCTTGTGGCCCTACGCGGCGTGCCAGCTCGAGGGTCACAAAGCCCGGTCCACACCCCAAATCAAGCACGCGCATCCCCGGCCGTACGGGTACACGGTCGAACAAGTCCGTAGCCAAGTCACCCCAAACATCATGCTGAATGCGCAAGCGCTCCAGTTCGACCTGATCTACATGCAGCGGATAGCTGGAGGCGTCCGGAGTGGTACTCATGAGCGAGATGCTACGCTGCCATCCTCACAGATGACGAGCCTCTCCGTGGATGATCATGATCGTGGCCGTGCTGGATTGACCTATGTCTATCCAGTTGTCTCGCGCCGTGCTGGCGGTGTATCCGTAGGCATCAACCTCAACACCAACAACGCCTGCAACTGGCGCTGTGTGTACTGTCAGGTGCCGGGACTAGTGTGGGGTGACGCGCCACGCTGCGATCTGACGCTGTTGGAGCGTGAACTCCGCACCTTCCTGCACGATCTGGTGCACGGGGATTTCTTGGCTACGCGCGTGCCTGAAGGTGCCCGTGAGTGGAAGGACATCGCCATCAGTGGCAATGGCGAGCCCACCTCGTGTGCAGACTTTGGCGCAGTGATCGACCTTGTGTCCAAAGTACTTGACAGCATGGGCCAGCTCGGCAAGATCCCGATCGTGCTCATCACCAACGGTTCCTTGGTGCATCGAGAGCCGGTGCTCGCCGCTTTGGGCCGTTTGGCGCAAGCTGGAGGGCGCGTGTGGTACAAGCTCGACTCCGCCACCGATGCGGGTGCAGCGGCGCTGAACAGCAACCGCGCTGGATACGAACGCGCGCGCAGGAACCTGGAGCTATGTGCCCGCGCCTGCCCTACTTGGCTGCAGACGATGGTGCTGGCCCGTGAAGGCCGTGAGCCTAGCAGCGCCGAACAAAACGCCTACCTCGATCTCATCGTCGAGCTGGTCGCCAAGCATGTGCCTGTGCAAGGCGTGTTGCTGTATGGACCAGCACGGCCGTCGCACCAACCTGAAGCAGCCCACCTGAGTAGCCTTCCCGAGGCTTGGATGCGAGCCTATGCACGCGCCATCGAGGTGCGCGGACTGCCAGTACAACTCTCGCTCTAGATGCTTGACCTGCGGGGCTCCTTCTGTGTCTGATGCTGGGCGTATGGATCGCTCCGTCCTCAAGACCCTGCGCCACGAGTGGCGTGCTTGGGCTTGGGTGCTATGCATCCTCAGCGTGCACTTCGCAGGCCTTGGGCACCGCGCGTTCGAGCGCCATGTGCTGTGCGATGATCACGGTGAGTGGGTGCACGAAGAGGTGTGCGACACCGCTTCCAGCGCGGACCATGAGCATCCTGCGCACGAAGAGACTCCGCTCGACGAGAGCGAAGCGCCTGAGGAACATGAGCACTGTTTGCTCGTGTCGATGGCGCGACTGGACAGTGGGCCTACGCCAGCTGAACCAGTAGGTTTCCCGCAGCCTCTGGTGTGCGTCGCTGCGGTTGAGCTCCCGTACAGCCTTGCTGTCTGGGGCTCGGTGCCTTTGTTGTTGTTAGCCCCCAAGCAGTCGCCGCCCGCGGCCTAACGTCAAGTATTTGTGACAGACGTTAGGACGACCCTTTGGTCCGCGGAAATGCCGTGCCTGCAAGGTGCAGGCAAGGCCCATGCGCTGTGTGCGCACTTCACACAGCTCAAGCACACCACCCAAGCTACTGCTATGCGTATCACAACCACCTGCAGCCTCGCCGCTGCACTCGCCTCTGTTTCGGCCACTGCCCTCGCTCAAGGCGGCGGCTTCTCCACCCCTGGCATGCCTACGCGTTCCGCCATGCCGGAACAAACCAAACAGGAAGCATCTAGCGGCCAAACCTCTGGCTTCACAAGCGTCTTCAACCCCGCCTTCGCCTTCGTTGTCGACGGCATCGCGGATCATGTGTCCGGAGATGTAGACGAAGAAGGCTTCGGTCTAGCACTGCGCTCGGCGGAACTCTCTGCCAAGTCGTGGATCGATCCGACTGCGTGGGCCTACATGATCGCAGTCGCCGAAGAGGAAGGCCTCTCTGTCGAAGAGGCCGCCATTCACTACAAGGGCCTTGGCGACACGCACACGATCCGCGCCGGCCGCTTCTTTGCGGACTTCGGCAAGCAAATGCAGGCGCATGTACATGACTTGCGCACTGTTGATCGCCCCCTCCCGTTGCGCGCGTACTTGGGCAGTGAGTTGGGTGGCGATGGTATCCAGTGGGATGCGTGGACACCGTTGGGCGACGACGGTGCCATGCGCTGGTCGATCGGCGTGTTTGCAAGCCTTGTTCCGCATGAACACGGCGCAGAAGGTGGAGCCGAGGTGGAGCGCCACATCGCCGACCGCAAGGATCTCGGCGACATGAACTTCGCGGCACGCTTGACCTCGTTCCGCGACATCGGCGAACACTCCACTTTCCAAGTGGGTGCATCGTTCTTGGCCTTACCCGAGTACGCCGCCGAGTTCGATGGGCTGGATGAAGTGGAAGGACTCAGCCAAACGGTCGTCGGTTTCGATGTGACCTACGGCTTCGGTGAGGATGGCGGATCCAAGTGGACTCTAGGTGGTGAGTACCTACTTGCCTCGGGCGACACGCTGCTGGGCATCGATGATGCTGGCACGGCTGGCGATCCGATCGATGACACCATCACCGTAGGCGATGAAGGCTTGGGTGGCTTCTACGTGTTCGCAGACTGGGCATGGGACCCCACCAATGCGGTTGGTGTGCAGTACGCACAAGCCGATGTGGCGAATGACGGCGCAGCAGCCGACGCGGAGGAGATCGACCTTTATTACACGCGGCACTTCAGTGAGTACCACCGCATCCGCTTGGCCGTCACGCAGGCTTCATTTGCCGACGACGACAGCACGCGCATCGCGATCCAGTACACCGGCTTTGTGGGTGCACACGCCCACGGCGTGAACTGGTGAGCAACATGTGTTGGCAACACCTGTGGTGGAGCCTGTGCATCAGTTTGTGCGCCGCCTTGCCTGTGCAGGCGGCGGACAAGCTGCGCGTAGTGGCTACCATCCCTGATCTCGCGGATATGGCTACCGCAATCGCGGGCGATGCCATCGAAGTGACCGTGCTGGCCAAGGGCAGCAGCAACATGCATGCAGTCACAGCGCGTCCATCGCACCTCGTGGCGATGCACAAGGCTGATGTGTTCGTGCAAGTGGGCTTGTCATTGGAATCGAGCTTTGTGCCAGGCCTGCTCGAAGGCTGCGGTAACCCACGCGTGCAGCCTGGAGCGAAAGGCTTCATCAATGTCTCCGAAGGCTGGACCGCGCTGAATGTGCCGCAGGAGCTCTCGCGTAAGGATGGCGATGTGCACCCACATGGCAATCCCCACATGAACCTCGACCCGCTGGCGGGCGAGTACATGGCCAAACGCATCTACGAAGGTTTGCTGCTCAACTTGCCGCAGGATAAGGCGCGTTTGGAAGCGCGCTATGCCGACTACACCAAGCGGCTAGCCGAGGCCAAGCAACGCTGGCAGCGCGCGGCCAAGGAGTGGAAGGAGCGGCGTGTGGTCAGTTACCACTCGGACTACGACTATGTCGTGCGTGCGTGGGGCCTGACCTCGCTGGGCAACATCGAAGAGAAGCCCGGCATCGCACCGACTCCCAATCACTTGGCGGCACTCACGGCAAAGCTCAAGGCACAGCCACCCGTGGTTGCGCTGGTGGCTCCATGGTCGAACAACACGACCGTGGCGCGCGTGGCAGAAGCCTCATCGTGTACCGTGTGCGAGTTGCCCAGTCGTTGCGATGCCGACGGACGTTTGTCCAGTTGGATTGACATGATGGACGAGCTCCACGCACGCTTGGCTAAGGCGTTTGGCACGCCATGGCCAGTGGAGGCGGTCACGAAGTGAGCGACAGCACGGCAGGTATCCTCGTCGAATTGCACGCAGCCTCCTTTGGATGGAGCGGCCGAGCCGTTGTAGGCCCGGTCGATGTGGCGGTGCAACGTGGGGATTACTTGGCCGTGCTGGGCCCTAACGGCTCGGGCAAGTCGACGCTGGCGCGCGGCTTGCTCGGGCTCTTGCCTCCGCTTACGGGGCGCTGCACGCGCTGGACGGAACGCTTGGGCTTTGTGCCGCAACGCGAAGCTCTGGATCCTGTGTGGCCGATCACCGTAGAAGAGGTCGTGCGTACCGGCGCGGCTGGACGGCTGCACGGCCTGCGCTCGTTCTCACGGACCGAACGCGAGACGGCGCGTGCTCGCATGGCCGAAGTAGGCGTCTACGAACTGCGCAAGCGGCCCTTTCACGCCTTGTCTGGTGGTCAACGCCAACGAGCCATGATCGCGCGCGCCCTGGTGTCCGAACCTGAGCTGTTGGTGCTGGATGAACCGGTGTCCGGCGTGGATCGCGAGGCCACGGCGGCGATCCGTGAGCTGTTGCGCGCGCTGGTGACTGAGTGCGGGTTGACACTTGTGGTCGTAACACACCAGACCGAGTTGGTGCGCGGAGCCGCGACGCGCGCCATGTGGGTGGATGGTGGCAAGGTACGCGAGTTCGACGCGCACATGCTGAGTGAGTTGCGCGGCCTCGATGAGCTGTGGACCACGCGCGGAGGTCGTCGCTGACATGGACGACTTTGGCTGGCTCGACCGCTTGGACTTGTTCAAGTGGGCGCTACTCGCAGCTGTCAGCGCAGGACTTGTGTTGCCGCTGATTGGCACGCAACTGTTGTTGCGCCGCACGAGCTTTCAAGCCATCGCACTGCCGCAGTTCGCTTCGGTAGGCATGATCGCTGGCTACGCGGTGTTGCCTTGGTGGATCGATACCTTTGGCTTAGGCGGCCTCACCGTGGACCAAGCCTTGGAGGATCCGCACGCTGGCACGAACTGGCACCTTGCTTGGGCAGCGCTGGCGGTGTTCATGGGGCTGTATGGTTTGGTGCGCGCAGGACGACGCGGGCAACCCAGCCTCGAGCCTGTGCGTGTCGCAGCTGCCTTCGCAGTGGCGAGTGCCCTTTCCTATGTGTTGGGACGCTTGTCGCCTGTAGGACGCGGCCATGTGGACGAGCTGCTGCTCGGCGAACTCTTGGGCGTAGGAGTGCACGAGTTCGAAACGATCGCCGTGGGACTCTTCGTCGTCGCAGCCGTCTTCGCTTGGACGCGGCACGACTTGCTGGCATGTGCGTTCGATCCCGAAGGGGCCCAAGTTCTGGGCAAACCCGTGCGGCGCTGGGAAGTCTGTCACCAAGCCTTGGTCGGAGTCGCCGTTTCCATCGCCACCTTGGTGGTGGGCCCCGTGCTGGTCTTTGGTCTCTTGGTGTTGCCGCCACTGGCGGCGCGACCGTGGGCACACTCGATGGATCGCTTCTACGGCTTGTCCGCTGCACTGGGACTGTTGGCTGTGCTGCTCGGCACCGTGGCGAGCTTTGAGCTCGATCTGCCACTGGCACCGGCCATGGTCGCGGCGGCGGCACTGTTTGTCGTGCCGCTGGCCTTCGTTAAGCGCACTTGACGGTCAAGTGTCTTTGACAAGCTCCACGAGCTTGCGCAACGACTGCTCCGCGGTTTGCCCGGCGGTATCCACGACAGCATCACAGGTGCTGTACAAGCCATCGCGCCGCTGCAAGATGGCTTCCAATTCCGCCATGGCACGCGGCCGGTTGGTCATGGGGCGCATGTCGCCTTGATCCACCACGCGCTGAAAGTGCTCGCGCGGCGAGGCTTTGAGCCAAACGGTCATGCAACCGTCTTTGAGCCGCTCAAAGTTTGGAGCACAGGTCACCAACGACCCTCCGGTGGCCAGTACACAGCGTCCGTTCGCAGCCAAGGTCGACTCCAGGGCCTCGGCTTCGTACCGGTGGTAACCCTCTTCCCCGTGCGTCGAGAAGAGTTCGGCGAGCGACATGCCCGCCAAGCGTTCGACCACTTCATCCAGTTCGATGAACGGCACCTCGAGTTCCAGCGCCAGGCGGCGGCCAAGCGTCGACTTGCCCGCACCACGCAACCCCACCAGCGCAATGCGCCCAAGGCGCGGCACCATGTCGAGACTCGCCAGCAGAGCGCCGGGGGCGATGCGCAACTCGCGCGTCAGCGCCAGCAGCGTGAGCACCGACAGGTTCGCGCGCCCCGCCTCGACCTCGGTCAGGTGGCGCCGCGACAGGTCGATCCGGCGCGCCAGCTCCGACACCGAAAGCCCCGAATCGGTGCGCGCTTGCCGCAAGCGACGACCAAGTTCTTTGAGTACCCGCTTGGAGAGCTCCATACGCTTGGCTATAGTGTGGGCAGCAAAGTGAACAGATGCAAGACGATTGGGAAGTAAATATCTCAATCCAAGCCTTGCGTTCCACCGTACGACCTCCTGAATCCCCCACAGCTATGGCCGCCACCACCTACGACCGTCCGCCGGTACGCCTGCAGACGCACCCCACCTCCTACAAGCACTGGAAGCTCAGCGTCAGCCCGGACGGTGAGATCGCCACGCTAACGATGGCGGTTGACCCCCAAGGCGGCGAGCGTGATGGCTATGAGCTCAAGCTCAACAGCTACGACATCGGTGTCGATGTCGAGCTGAACGATGCGGTGCAGCGCATTCGCTTTGAACACCCGCAAGTGAAGGCCGTCGTGTTGACCGGCGGGTTGGATCGCGTGTTCTGCGCTGGCGCGAACATCGTGATGCTGCGCAGCAGCAGCCATGCGTTCAAAGTCAACTTCTGCAAGTACACCAACGAGACGCGGCTTGGCCTGGAGGACGCTTCGCGTCGCTCGGGCATCAAGTTCCTCGCGGCCTTGAATGGCACGGCGTCCGGTGGCGGCTATGAGCTCGCTCTCGCCTGCGATGAGATCTTGTTGGTCGACGACCGCAACAGCGCCGTCAGCTTTCCCGAAGTGCCGTTGCTGGGTGTGTTGCCAGGCACTGGCGGCCTGACGCGCATCACGGACAAGCGCATGATTCGCCGCGATCGTTGCGATGTGTTCTCCACCATCGCCGAAGGCATCAAGGGCAAGCGCGCCGTCGAGTGGAATTTGGTCGATGGCTTGCTGCCGTTGTCCAAGTGGAAGGAAGGCGTGGCCGAACGCGCCAAGGCTTTGGCTGCGAAAGCAACCACGCGCAAGCACGAACCGGTGCAGTTGGAAGCGATCGAGCCGGAATGCACGCCCATCGCCCACGGCGAGAAGTACACCTACACCTATGTTTCGGTCGAGCTCGACCACGCCACGCGTGTAGCAAAATTGACAGTGACTGCTCCGGCAACCTGCGCGCAAACGCGGGCCGAAGCGGTGGCGCAAGGCACCGCGTGGTGGATCATGCGCGCCATGCGCGAGCTGGACGACGCCGTGTGTCGTCTGCGCTTCAATCATCTCGATATTGCCTTGGTGTTGGTGCGTTGCACAGGTTCGGCAGCGACGCTGCACACCACAGATGCGCTGCTGGCCGGTGAAGACCACGGTTTCGTGGGCGAAGTGCAGCATCTTGTCCGCCGCGTGTTGAAGCGCGTCGACCTGTCGGCCAAGAGCTTCTACGCGGTGGCCGATGGTGGCACCGTGTGGGTGGGCTCCTTCTTGGAGATCCTGCTCGCGTGCGATCGCAGCTTTGTGCTGGTTGACGACGATGCAGCCGTCCAGTTCGGGATCACAGCCGCGAACAGCGGGCTGTATCCGATGAGCAACGAGCTGTCGCGCTTGGCCACGCGCTTCCTCGGCACTCCGGACAAGGTGGGCCAAGTCCTCGCGGCAGGCACTAGCTTTGACGCAGCGACAGCGGATGAGTTGGGCTTGGCGACCTACGCGCCCGATGCCATCGACTGGGATGATGAACTGCGCCTGGCGATCGAAGAGCGCTGCGCGTTCTCGCCGGATGCGTTGACGGGCATGGAAGCCAACTTGCGCTTCCCCGGCCCCGAAACGATGGAAACAAAGATCTTCGGCCGTCTGTCCGCGTGGCAGAACTGGATCTTCCAACGCCCGAATGCTGTCGGTGCGCGCGGCGCACTGCAGTGCTACGGCACGCCGAACCGTCCGGAATTCGACCACCTGCGCACCTAGTGAAGGAGACCTGACATGGCTGGTATCGACTACTCTCAAAAGATCCCCAACAACGTTGAGCTCTCATCGGACAAGCGCTTGCAGCGCGCGCTCGAAGAGTGGCAACCCAACTACATCGAGTGGTGGAAGTCGATGGGTCCCACCGACTTCAACATGAACGATGTCTACCTGCGCACCGCCGTCAGCGTGGACGCGGACGGTTGGGCGCACTACGGCTTCGTCAAGATGCCCGAGTACCGCTGGGGCATCTTCCTCGAGCCGCAGCAAGCCGGCCGCAAGATCGGCTTCGGCGATCACATGGGCGAAGACGCGTGGCAGCAGGTGCCGGGTGAGTACCGCAACTGGCTGCGGCGCTTGATCGTGACCCAAGGCGACACCGAGCC
>Ga0079301_1001608_pt1 | contig 10308 bp, 10 predicted proteins | sample Wag4_2014_7_11_3_FD_74797 | JGI IMG/M metagenome (GOLD analysis project Ga0079301, IMG submission 74797) | Fresh water mixed with fracking chemicals microbial communities from Ohio, USA - Utica-2 Time Series FC 2014_7_11 | ecosystem: Engineered > Industrial production > Chemical products > Input...
ATATTATTCCTACTTTTTGTAAATAACCAGCCGGGTTATTGATTTTATCCCCAGCAAGGAAAGAACAGCTGCTCGGCGCTTAGTAGCTACGCTCAACCACACAGCTTTCTTCATCCTACTCTACCTTAACGGAAAAAGGACTGGAGCACCTATCGAGAAGTGACTTCGGATTTATTTCTACCCGCCCAAAAATGCCTTCCAAGCGCTCAGCCCCCCATTAAACGTATTCAAGTCCACATACCCTTCCGTCCCCTTTAGCTTACCCTTATGGGAATGCTGCCAGAAGGTCCACTTTGATTTTATCTCAGGAGGATTACTAAAGGAACAAATCCAGATCGGCTGATTGGGAAAGGAGGCCGCCAAATACGTTTTATAGCCACTTTCATTAGAATACAGCATGATTTTTCTTCCTGTTCGCTTTTCTACCTCCCGAATGAAAACAGCGATTTCATTAATCACCGAGCTTTTGTTCTTCTTACCAAAATTACCCCACTCCTCTACATCTAGCACCAATGGCAAGTCCAGTTTTTTCTGCCGAATAGCAGCGAGGAATACTTCCGCTTGGGCGTCTCCCGGTTTATTAAACCGAAAGAAATGATAAGCTCCAACAGGAATCCGTTGCGCTTTTACCCCTTTATAATTTGTTTCAAAACTAGGGTCTGTATAATTGGCTCCTTCTGTTGCTTTGAGATAAACAAAGTCAATCGATTGTGCTTTTAGTTGTTTAAAATCAATCTTGCCGGTATGGTTAGATACATCAATGCCCGTGATAGGGTATTGTTGCTTATCAATTTCAATCCCATGTGGAACAAAAAACAACCAGTAAAGTGCTATCAAACCCACAGCCCCTATTGCTAAGAGTACCGTTAATGCGATTAGACATCCTTTTTTCATACGAGGGAAAGTAAATTTGGACGCATTCTTAGAACAGCGGTTTATCGTAGGTGAGAAAGCGGCCTACTAGATCGTATTATTTCTTCGAAAAGTTAGAAGGACCATTAATATCGATGATAGGGCCCAAAAAAGTAGGCGTTCTGTTGACCATTACATCAAAAAAGGACTTGATAGAGGCAACATATTCCCTAATTGTGTTTTTTCGATAGCCTGCATAACTCCCTCTAGTGGCAGAGTACCCTATGCAATCAATGCCTAATTGATTTCCGATATACACGGCCCGATCCAGGTGGTAATTCTGGGTAACTAGTACCGCCTGCTCTACCTTAAATACATTTTTCGCACGAAACAGGGTGGAGTACGTATCAAAACCGGCATAGTCGACAAAGATAAAATTACTATCTACCCCATGTTCGACGCAGTATGCCTTCATCACAGCTAATTCATTATACCGCCGACTGCCGTTATCGCCTGATAGCAACAGTTTTTTTACTTTTTGAGCCTCATACAATTGGATTCCAGCATCTAGGCGATCCTTCAGATATTTACTCGGTTTATCTCCTTTAATTCCCGCACCGAATACAATACCCACCTCACTTGGTGGTACTTGCTCTAGATGTCGCAAGCAATACGGATTTGCCTGCGATTTAACGTAATAATTAATCGCTGCGAACAGGAAACTGCCTAAAAATCCAAGCAGTGCCAATCCCATTATCCAACGAAGCCATCTATTTTTCATGGCAAGTGGTTGCTGCGGCTTAAAATCTTGTTTGGGGTTGGTCATAATATCGTTTAAATTGGAGACAAAAAGAACCGGCGAAGCTAGCCCGCCTATAATAATGTGTTTAGAGCTTTGATTTTTTCCAGTATAACGCCCCATTACGACAAAAAAATCTGCTAATAGTCAACATGGAAAAGGGGAGGCGTGAAGGAAGCGTTATTCGCTGTACCTGTGATCCCGTTTACACTTTGGACTACAATAGCCATCAGGTCCTGGGTAGTTACAGTTGATCCTCCACTCCGTCCGGATACGATTATTTTCAAGATCAAAATAGCGCCGACCTTCAAAAATCATTGAGAGCGCACCAATAAAAGATGCTAGGCTCTCCTCTCCACGTAGCCAATTAATATCGGGGTATTCCTCTATTTCATAGGATCCAGCCTGAACTTCTCTACCGCACCATTCGCAGACTTTCCCTTCACATATCACCTCCTTCTCATCGGGTGGGGCGCTCTTATAAACCTGAATGGCTCGTTGATTACCGAGAGAATCCACTTTTGTGATGGTTTCTATGAAATGGTACGAATAAATATTTCCATCGCCCCAATTTATTTGTTTGGTGGTTGGTTCTGAGAACCGACTGTTGCGATCTTTTTGATTCCAACTATCTCCACTACTAGAGAGATTGTCCTCACAACCAACTAGGACAAAAATCAGAAAAAAGAAAACCAAAGGGAAGGCTTTTGTAGGTAGTACCATTTAACGGAGTCAATGAGGGTGAACAAAATTGGAGAAAGCCCTTATCCAATTGGCACTTGCATGCCTTCTGTACTTAAAGCTAACGCCAACGGCACACAAATCTACCAAAGCAATCCGCACGTTGCAACACTAAAATAACAACCGGTCAAACAAAATAACCAGTGGTAAAAAAGACCTGTTTTTTGGTAACTATTTTTTCAGAAAAGCGGAAAACGCTCTTGCTATTTTCCAAAAAGCTGTGAAAGCTGCTCTTTGAGCTCCTCCATGGTACGTGCTATCATTAGTTGGCCCATGGAACGCCGTTGTTGTTGTTGTTCCAATTTTTGGATAGCGTTTTCGGCGGATGCTTCTGTTGGAAATTGGGGTAACAGCAGGGTTTTCCCTTGCTTCAGTGCATGTTTAATGGTTTTATAGGTGCCACCCTTTTCCCGCCACTCAATCGGAAGAACCACGTTTGAAAAGGCTGTTGTCAGCCGGTTTCGTTCCAAAAATCGATGCTTTGTTAGTGGTAATCCAAACGGGAGTTCGGAGACTAAAGTACCCCCATGATCCAAAATACGGGCACTAAGCTCCTTGTTTTGAGGCGGGTAGATAGAATCAAGAGGTCCTGGCAGTACGGCTAATGTGTAAACTCCCTGATCCACCGCCACTTCGTGTGCAATGGTATCGACTCCCAATGCGAGTCCGGATACGATACCAAAGCCCTGTTCAATCAGCGCGCGGGTCACTAAAACGGTTTTTTCATCCGCCGATGCGCTACAATCCCTTGGGCCCACCACAGCTGCTAAGTTAGGTTTCCAATTTGTGCTGCCCTTCACATACAAAACGGGAGGAAAGTCATCGATCAATTGAAGCGCCGCAGGATACCGATTTGAATAATAGGGGATAGCCTCTACTCCATTCGCCTCCATCATAGCGATGGAATGGCGGGCTTTCTCCAAACAGTTATCTACGACTTCCTTGCTGAAATCAGGTAGCTCAAAGATAAACAAGCCGCCCTGCTTCGACATCAAACCCAACAGAGCATGTATTTTGGGAACATTATGATGTGTTAAAAAACTAAGAAAAATGAGTTGTTCTAGTGTTGGTGATTTCATACCATGGCTTTGGGCCTGTGATCGTTAGCAAATGCAACTAATACCCTGTTTGGAAAGCAAAGTACAGTTAATTAGGGTATAAAAGTAGAAAAATGAACAAAAAAATAGGGAACAAATGATCAAAACCCTTCTGACAGGAAGTATGGCTGGCGATTAGCGGCACCACACAAAGTCAAAACGGCATTGAACTGCTCGTTCAATACCGTTTTGAAGTGTATCAGAAATTAAGAAAGAGTCTAGGCGACTTCTGCCCCCCGGTTGATGGCCATTTCCAGGGCCTTCTCCAACTGTTCTGCTTCTGAAAGCAAGGTATTATCAATCACCATTGCGTCATCTGCTTGTCGGAGCGGGCTATCGAGCCGGGTGGAATCTAAGTGATCCCGCTCCAGCAAATTATGGCGAATGCTATCCCAGTCGGCATCGATTCCTTTCCCTACAAGTTCTAGGTGACGACGGCTCGTGCGCACATCAGGATCAGCAGTGAGAAAGAGCTTTAGTTCGGCATCCGGGAAAACCACGGTGCCGATATCACGTCCATCCATCACCATACCACGCTGTTCGCCCATACGTTGTTGTTGCCGCACCATTGCCCGACGAACGGCTGGAATAGCGGATACGGGACTGACGTGTTCGCTCACCCGCATAGAACGGATAGCATGTTCCACATTTTGTCCATTAAGAAAGGTGGTATTCTCCCCATTAATACGTTCAAAATGGATTTGAATATGTTGAAGTGCTTCCTCTACCGCTGCAGCTTCATGGTAATTGACCAAATTATCTAGAAAGTAGAGAGTAACAGCCCGGTACATGGCGCCAGAGTCTCCATAGAGATAATTCAACTTTTTTGCTAGGGCCTTCGCCAAGGTGCTTTTACCACAAGAAGAAAAACCGTCGATCGCAATGATAATTGGCATGGTTAGTCGTCATCTTCCACCACTCCGGTGGGGTTACTTTTCCACATGAGGAAGGCTTTCAAGAAAGGGTCCAGGTTACCGTCCAACACGGCATCAGGGTTATGGGTTTTATGTCCAGAGCGCAAGTCTTTGACCCACCGATCGTCCAGAACGTACGATCGGATTTGACTTCCCCATTCAATTTTATTTTTCCCTGCCTCCACCTTATCTTTTTCTTCTTGCCGCCGTCGAAGTTCGATTTCATACAGCCTACTTTTGAGCATTTGCATCGCTCGGTCCCGGTTTTGGTGTTGGCTTCGCTCTGCTTGGCATTCTACGATCACACCGCTGGGCAAGTGCCGTAATCGAACGGCAGAGTTAGTCCGGTTTACGTGCTGTCCGCCGGCACCAGAGGCGCGGAACACATCCATTTCCACATCTGCTGGATTGACATAGATTTCGATAGAATCGTCTTCTACCAAAGGGTACACGAACACGGAGGCAAAAGAGGTCTGGCGTTTGCCCTGGGCGTTAAACGGGCTCACGCGCACGAGGCGGTGAACACCGTTTTCGCCTTTTAGCCAGCCATAGGCGTAGGGGCCAACAACTTCGATGCTGGCGGACTTAATGCCCGCCGCATCGCCTTCTTGTTCAAATAATTCATTTACTTTAAAACCAGCCTTTTCTGCCCACATTTTGTACATACGAAGAAGCATAGCAGACCAATCACAGGCCTCAGTACCCCCGGCTCCTGCGTTGACATTCAACACAGCGGACATCTCATCCTCTGTTTGATTTAGGGTACTTCTAAATTCCGCGTCTGTCAGAATGTCGGTGGTATGTTGGTAGTGTTGCTCTACCTCCTCCTCCGTAGTCATTCCTTCTTTTTGGAATTCAAACAAGCCCTCGAGGTCATCCACTTCTCTGGCGAGGGCTTCGTATTCCTCAATCCATTTTTTGTGGACGCCTATTTTACGTTGTATGCCTTCTGCCCGTTTGGGGTCGTTCCAAAATGCAGGGTCTAGGGTTTGGCTGGTTAAGTCTTCTAGATCTCTTTGTCGGTTATCGACGTCAAAGATATCTCCTTAAGACGGCCAGCCGATCTTTTAACTCCTTGAGTTGTTCGATCGTCATAGCAAAATTTTATACGGGTGATTAAAGAACTTCTACGTAGAAAACCAATTCGGCTTTAGCAGGGATGGTTCCGTCTGGGGTGCCCTGTTCGCCATATCCCAACTGATACGGAAGGAAAAAGAAAGCTTTTCCACCGTGGTTCAATTGTTGAGTGCCTTCGTCATAACCTGGGATCATTTGGCCCATACCCAACAAAAAGCTAAGTGCTTCACCGCGCTGGAAGGAGTTGTCAAACATCTTACCGCTGGTAAGGGCACCATAATAGTGGGTTTTTACTTGTTCTCCTGTTTTCAAGGCTGCTCCATTTCCTTTTTCAAGGGTCAACACCTTTAATCCAGAAGGCAGCGTTACCAGCTGATCTTTTAGTCCACCGCTGGTGTAGGCCTTAATGGTTTCATTTGCCTTTGCTTCCACTTCCGCAAAGCGAGCCATGGATGCTTCTTGTTCTTTCTGTTGTGCTTCTTTAGAAATTACGTCTACCAACAGTACTTCGTAGCGAACAAACTTTTCCTTTTTAAGGCTTGCAGGAAGGTTTTTTTCGATTAGCGAATCTACTTTTTGATAGATGGTAAGGCTATCGCCCTTTACCGCCATGTAAAGTCCATCATAAAGCGGTGGTACGCGGCGGCCCGCCTCCATTTGAGACAAATCAGGCATCATCAATTCGCGAGGTTCAGGACTTTGTTCGCGGGTACTCTGCATGATGGAATCACCAACGAACGTTGTCACGTGCACCCGCACGAGGTCGCCGGGCTTTGGAGTTTCCCCTTGATTTTTGGTATGGTTAACGAGGCGGTAACCGTGTTCAGTTTCAACGCCTTTGGACATCTCGTCGCAGGAGGCTGCAAATAGAAGGCCACTGAGGGCCAAGAAAGGGAGAAAACGCATTGTTGTTGAGTTCAAAGTTGAAAAAATAGATTGCAAGCGGATAGCTTACTGGATTTCGATGTAAAAAATTAATTCCGAGTTGCCCGGAATTGGTCCGTTATCTTGTTCCCCATAAGCAAGGCTGGGAGGAATAAATAAATAAGCTTTAGCTCCATGGCGCAACTGCATCACCCCTTGGTCAAACCCCGGAATCATTTGGCCAACGCCAGCTGGAAATTCAAGCGCTTCGCCACGCTGGAAAGAATTATCGAACATCGACCCATTGGTTAAGCATCCATAATAATGCGTCGCAATAAGTTCTCCTTCCTGTACGGGCGTTCCTTTTCCAGGATCTACTACCAAATACTGCAATCCTCCCTCTACTTTTTCAAGCTTCCCAGCCAGCTTTCCATTGCGATAATCAGCTGCTGTGAGGGCTGCAGAAGAGGCAATGGCTTCAAAGCGTGCCTGGAGGGCTGCTTTTTGAGCTCTTTTTTCTGCCCCGCTCAATACCTTTAGTAAGGTTACTTCGTAGCGCACATCCGTTGCACCACGCAGCGTTGGTGGGAGGCTGGATCGGAGAAAGGAGTCCAGGGCCATGTATACGGTTGCACTATCACCCACCCCCATCAATAGGGCAGCATCGATAATAGCTGGCATACTCGGGCTGGCATTGAATTCTTCCTCTGAGGGAAGATCCGTTTTGTACCCATCTGGGGCAAACTTCCTGGAAGCTTGCATTAAGGAGTCTCCCACATACACTTCAATATGTACGATAATATCATCCTCAAAAAGGGGCTTTTGTCCTCCCTTTTGAACGTGGTGGACAAACTGAAAGCCATGCTTCGTGGTGACCGGAGCGGTCTGTTGTGCACACAGCTGGGAGGTTCCCACTAGCAGTAGTGCGATAAAAAATTGCTTCATGTTGTTTTAACTTTTGTAGATGGCTTCTTTATACGCTGGTAACAGATCCTTTACTTTCTGCAGCGTGGATTTTAAGCTATCGAACGAATAAGCGCCAGCTGCATTTTTATGACCACCGCCATTAAAGTGCTTTCGGCAAATTTCCTGAACGTCTAAATTGCCCTTTGATCGAAGGCTTAGTTTGACAACAGAGGGTTGATTATGAATAAAGACAGCCAATCGGACTTCCTTAAGTGCTAATAAGTAGTTCACAATTCCTTCTGTATCCCCCCTTTTTATATTGAAATCATCATAATCCCGCTTAGACAACCAGATGATGCCAGTCTTGTATTCGGGCAGTATTTCCATGCGGTTAATTAAGCAATGTCCCAACAACCGTAAGTTTTGTTCTTTCTGAGAATTAAAAATTCGATCCTGAACAGCTGTCAAATCAACACCTCGCTCCACCAAAGAGGCCGCAATTCGAAGGGTTTCGGGGCTAGTTGCATACTTGAAGGAGCCGGTATCGGTAATCAAGCCCGTCATAATAGCTTCTCCCACTTTTGGACTTACCTTGAGACTATCCCCCATTGCCTGAATAAATTGAAAGACCAATTCACAGGTACTGCCCGCATCCGGATCAGAGATCATAAAATCAGCAATAGGCTCCGGGTACAAATGGTGATCAATCATCAACACCTTTGCCGGCACCTGCCGCATATATTCACCCATTCGGTCTATCCGGCTCCAAGCATTAAAATCGAGCAAAACAAACAACTCCTTTTTCTGTAGGACTTGCTTACACTCTTCCGTTGAGATATCCCAAATCAGGGAATCTCCCGCACCAGGTAAGGTTTCAAACTCCTCTGGATAGTCGGAGGGGAAAAGCACATGCACCTTATGGCCATATTGCTCCAAGTAAAAACGCATGGCTAACGCAGAGCCAATAGCATCCCCATCCGGATTGCGGTGGGAAACGATCGCGACATTCCGCGGCAAGGTAAGGAGTGCTCTAAGTTCCGATGAAATCTGCATATTGCTCAAAACAGGGGCAAAAATAACAGTAATTAACTGGTATTACACTACGCTGCAAGATATTATTTTTTTAAGGAAGGGCTTAGGGATGCTTTTTGAAATAAAATCTTGCAGTACCTTTGCAGCCTATTTTTCAACAAATAAACGAAGATTAAAAAGCATGTCTGGTAATCGTACCTTTACAATGATCAAGCCTGATGCGGTTCGCGCAGGAAATATTGGCAATATCCTTCAAATGATCAATGAAGCTGGCTTCCGTATCGTTGCTATGAAGCTCACAAAATTGAGCATGGAAAAAGCAGGTGAATTCTATGAAGTGCACAAAGAGCGCCCTTTCTACGGCGAATTGTGCGAGTTCATGAGCAGCGGCCCAATCGTTGCGGCCATCCTAGAAAAAGAGAATGCCGTTGAAGATTTCCGCAACCTGATTGGTGCAACCAATCCAGCGAACGCAGCCCCAGGCACCATCCGTGCTAAGTACGCTACTTCTGTAGGCGAAAATGCCGTTCATGGTTCCGACAGCGATGAAAATGCAGCCATTGAGTCTGCTTTCCACTTTGGTGGTGTAGAGATGTTCTAATTCTACTTTCCTTTCGCTCTCGCAGGCTGTTTCGTAACTAATTGAGCATCTTTTTGTTCCTTTAGTACAGAAACAGCCTGTTTTTTTTACACCGCTCAATACTCCAACCATGCGACTGCTAACTGCCCTTCTCTTCTCTTGGATACTCGCGGGCACGCTGAATGCACAAGCTCCTGTTCGTCCCAAACTCATTATCGGTATTACAATCGACCAAATGCGGTACGATTACCTCTATCGATACGCCAGCCAATATGGATCTGATGGGTTCAACCGACTGCTGCGCGAAGGGCTTTCGTTTGAAAGTACCCACTACGATTTTCTCCCCACCTATACTGCGCCCGGACATGCTTGCATCTACACCGGAACTGGCCCCGCAGGCAACGGTATCATTGGTAACGAATGGTGGGATCCAGAGTGGAATGCCAAACGCTACGTTACTTCCGATAAGCGTTACCAAACCATCGGGGCAGAAGGAAGAGCCGGACAACACTCGCCATCGGTCCTACTTAGCACCACAGTTACGGACGAGCTACGCTTGGCTACCAATTTTCGTTCAAAAGTGGTTGGCATCTGCATCAAAGATCGAGGTAGTATCCTGCCAGCAGGCCATATCCCCAATGCCAGCTACTGGTTTGATGACCAATCCGGCAATTGGATCACTTCTTCCTATTATCCTGATAGCTTGGGGCTTCCAGAATGGGTACAAGCTTTTAACAACCGTAAATTGCCAGAAACCTACTGTAGCCAAATATGGGACCGTTTGCCCGGGGTTACGTATGAACAAAGTTTTGCCGATTGGAAAAAATACGACCGGGGGCGATACGCCGTAAGCTTGACAGGTGGATTTCCACACAATATCCCAGCAATCAGAAAAAAGATGGGCTTGGGTGTCATTCGATTCACCCCCTTCGCCAATACTCTTACCGTTGATTTTGCGCTCGAAGCACTACAGCAAATGCAACTGGGCGAAGATGCTTTCCCTGATTTATTGGCCCTGAGCTTCTCTGCCCCCGATTACGGTGGCCACCAATTCGGGATTCACGCAGAAGAAGTAGAAGATATTTACCTGCGGCTAGACCGAGAAATTGCGCGCTTACTCAACTACATCGATCAACGCTACGGAAAAGATCAAGTACTCATTTTCGTATCAGCCGACCACGGAGGAGGCGAAACCCCTGCTCACCTGAAAGATATACGCATCCCTGCAGATGTCTTTCCTGAAAGCAAAGTCGATTCTGCACTCTCAGCACACTTTAAAAGTAGATTCCAGACAGACCGAACGTTGATCCACAGTGTGATGAATCAAATGGTGTGGCTGAACCACCAACTCATCGATAGCCTCGGACTAGATCGCCAACTCCTCATTCAATTGGCTAAGGACTATTTGCGGAAAATGCCCGGTGTGTATACGGTTTACTCTGCGGA
>Ga0079301_1001611_pt1 | contig 10301 bp, 14 predicted proteins | sample Wag4_2014_7_11_3_FD_74797 | JGI IMG/M metagenome (GOLD analysis project Ga0079301, IMG submission 74797) | Fresh water mixed with fracking chemicals microbial communities from Ohio, USA - Utica-2 Time Series FC 2014_7_11 | ecosystem: Engineered > Industrial production > Chemical products > Input...
CTATTATATTAAATTAAACAATGAAGGAGAAACCCTTAATTGTTCCGTGTCCTTGTAAGAAATATTGATAAAACTTTCTTACAGGATTATACGGAGTTAACGATTTCTGTAACCATGCTTACTGGTATTAACAATCATTTGCTCTACTGCTCTACGAAAATTGGGATCAGTACGATATCTTGGATCACCAATGGCAGCTTTTTGTTCAGCTAAACTCTTGAATACCTGTAAGGATTGAGGAACTTGAGAGGGATTAACCCGATTTGACATAGCCTGAGGTTCCTGAACTCGGGGTTTTGTTTGTGGTTGTGTCTGTTCGTACTCTGCCTTTAGACCCAGGAGAACATTCTTATATGCACCCTTGATCTGTAGCGAACGATTAATAGCGGAAACTTCATCAGCACTCTTGGCTTCTTGAGCCCACTTGAATAGACGCTTAAGGTTGTCGCTCCCGCCCACAACCGATGCAGCATCTTCCCAAGATTGCTTTGCTAATGCTCTACGACCTTGAATCATTTGCTCTATGATTACATCATCAGCACCCATCTTAGCCTGGATCTCCTTACGGGTAGCAGCACTTACGGCACCCGATGAGTCAATTTCCTTGCCCCATCGAAGCCAATCTTCTGCGCTAACCTTAGGTGTAGACCCAGGCTGAGGAGTAGGTGGTGGTGTAATCTTGAGGTCTTCAGGAATGCCTGATAGGTCCTCTACTGGCTCTGGCTGAGCTGGAACAGACTGAGACGAGTCCCCCACATAATTAGGATTGTTCGTCCCGTTTTCATTATACTGCTTCTTTAGGGAAGCAATTTCCTGTCTTGCTTGGGTAAAACCCTTGCGAGCTTGTAACAGACTGTTAAACCAATCCTCTGCCGACTTAAAATTACTGGGAATCTTCTGGCCCTGATCTTGGACATACTTCATAAACATAGCACGTTCATGTGCGTCCTGAGGGTTTTCGGCAGGGGTGGTATTAACTAGCTCTGGCTGAGTCTCTACAGGTTGAGATTGTTCAGCATTGTTTGTATCTAACATTTAAATAACTCTCCTTTAAGATTGTTCGTTACTTGGAACGAGTCTTATTTTTCTTAGTTGGTTTAGGTTTCTTCTTAGTATCTGGACTTGGTCCAGTCCGTGACTTGACATAGTCAAGATCTACTTTACGGTTCTTTGGAACATTGTACATATTACTTCTTCTTTGCCTTCTTGCCAGCTGTCTTCTTCTTTCTGACTGGCTTCTTCTTCTTTACAGGCATTTCTTCCTCTGGCATTTGTGGACCCATTCTGGATTCCATCATGCCGGGGCCTAGTCCGGTTTCCATTGGCATACCCATTGGCATACCTGGCATTCCCATTCCTGACATTCCTCTGTACATAATTACCTCATTTCTTTTTACGGATTAAACTACGACCAGTTAAATGATAATTTAAATCTCTTTGAATAATAGAAGCAAAGTTTAAACCACCCAACCTAACTGTAGTTGAAGTAAGCGAACCACCAACATATTCAATTGGCTTAAGGCTTACAGGGCTTGCGGTATTTCCTGCAATTGCCTGGGTTAGAATTTTCCAATAACCCTTCCAAAGAAGGCAAGAAGCATTTGTAGCTGCGCTACCCCAAGTACCTGAAATACCAGTAGGGTGTACAGTATCAATGGAAGCCCCGCCCGCATAAAAATAATTTGTAGAACCACCAGTTATATCTAGATCCCAACCCTGCTCATTAACTGGACTGTAACCCCCAGCACTTGTTGTAAATGTACCACCTGTAATAAAACCTCTATTAAGGATTTCATCAAAAGATACAAAAGAACAATCAGGATTTGTAGCAACAAAAGAAGTCATTAACTCAGTTAAGCCAGATAACATTGCACTATTTGTAGCAGCTGTACCTGTTCCGGTTGTAAATGGAAGCGTAAAACTAACAAGCAGGGGATTAGTAGAGCATTCTGGGTTTTTTGTACAGGCAATTGCCCAAGCTTCTTTTACTTTTTCATAAAGATTTCGGAGATAATTAAACACATTATTGGCTGTATCCCCAGCATCATTAGTTCCTAACATAATCATTACTGTGTTTGTACCCTCAAACTCAAACCGCTTAGCTAAAGTATTAACAGTTATATCACCGTCAGCTTGTGGACTAAGGTTATCTACTGAGAAAAATAAAGAAGTTGGAGTAGCATTTCCTGAGACTTGTTTTGCAGAATAACCAGCATTACCGTCAACACTAATCTGTAATCCAGTTGTCATTAGTTTATTATGGATTCTAATTACCGGGTTAAACACAATTTTATGCCGATCAGCATCAGTAGTATTAGTAAGAGTAATATCTGTATCAGCGCCATCAACAAGGAAATACCAAGAGGTTGGGCTATTTGCACTAACAGAAGTATTTTTTTGACTGAAGGTTCCAACAGTTACAATATTACTAGAATATTCATCAAATGATTGGAAATTAATTGTTGCGGTAATTGCATTATTTCCATATTTACCCTGATGGAAATATAAAGGAACAAAGAAACCAGCCCACGAAGCTTCATTTTCTCCAGTTGCTACGGTTCCGTTATGAACAATAACACGAACAGTATCTAGTGTTTCGATTTTTCTTGCAACATTTAGTAATAACTTAAACTCTAAAGCATTAGCTACTGGAGTTGCTGATGCTGTAAATGAAGCAAGAGTATTTAAATTACCTGGGGCATGTAAAAATCGCCCATCCACATCATCAAAGTATGTACCAGAGTCTTTCAAATACCCCTGCCAAAGCAAACTACCACCACCAAAAACTCCATTTGTTACTGCACCATAATATCTACCAGTTGTTGTAGCTCCTGTAAAGTTTGTTCTATTAATTGCAGTAAATTTTGAAATTGTAGAACCTTGGTATAGTAAACGTTGGGCTACTAAACTTGATGAAAGGGTTGGAGCTTGAGCTGTATTAATAGTAGTAGCCGTGCTATAGGTTGGAATAGGAGCACTTGGGGGATAATATATTCCAAGACCACCAAAATTAAAAGGAGTCTCACCATGTGTTTCCCACTCTCTAAATAAATGTGGTTGTATTCCTTCGCTAACTCCACTACTTACAAACCCACGCCAAGCATCTGGATTCCATTCTCGATAAAGAGCTTGAAATAAGTGGTTATTACCAGGTTTAATAAGAGAATCGCCAATAATACTTAGATTACAAAACCCACTTTTTACACGTTGAGCAAACTCTTTTAAGTTAAATGAAGCATAAACAAGTGTATTGTTAGCTGCATTAGAAAATCCATTATCGTGAAAAAAGGCTGTGGGGTAATTATAGTTAATATCGTCAAAACAATAATCGTCTGCAACAACACTAGATGCTTTAATAAGTGTAAATACTTGATTACCAGGATCACCAATACTGGGAATCTGATTATTAGTAAAGTTTATTCCACTTGGGTTTAGCAAGGTTTGGAAAGATATTGGTGTAAATCTTGTTACGGTAGAATTAGTAAAGTCTTTATATATACCACTTGCAATAGCTAGGGCTTGTTCTTTAGAAATAATAGGCATTATTTATTCTCCATTATGAAAAGGAAGCGTTTGGTGAAATCTTATAAAAGGCAACTTCATTGGCAAATGCTGAATTATCTTGACGAGAAATAGTCGGTGTATGGCCTCTAGTCCACAAACCAATAACTTCTCCAGTTGGTACGACACATTCAAGCCCACCCACAAGAATATGGGTATGGGTGTGATCTTTATTTGTAGTAGACCCAAATGCAAAATGTGTAGTTCCATTTGGTACGGTTGCACTACCAGCATTAGCTATTGTTTGATAACCGAGTGGAATTAAAATACCATTAATTGGAATCATCGTTTACCTCCGCAGCCGCATGACATCTTGGGCTTCTTCTTAGTACCTTTTTTCTTTGCCATTATTTTTTTCCTTTCTTTTTAGATTCCCAAGATACAGGCTTAGAACTTTTCTTTGCCTTTACTCCCTTGGATGTACATTGTGCTTTGGTTGGTCGGCAAGCGGGATAAGAGCCACCGGACTTGGCAGACTTTCGACCACATGGTCCGCCCGTCTTACAGTTTACCCAGCCCTTACCATTGTTCCGCTTGAACCAACCATGCAAGCCTTCCTTCTTTTCTAAGGAGAAGTCAGCCATTACTTCATACCCTTCTTCATCGACATCTTCTTACCAGTCTTCTTTGCTTCGGTCTTGGCCATAGCCTTGCCCTTAGCTGTGTATGGAAATGATTTCTTACCTACCTTTGGCATTTGAACGCCCTCCTTTCTTGGTCTTGTTGCCCCAGTTCTTGGCCCCTACCTTACGGCATTTGACCATAGAACCCGAGGCGTAAGCACTAGGCTTACCACCATATGCCTTCATAACTTTATTGTAACATGCGTCTTTTGGCATAGATTCTAATTCCTAGGTTATTTGAACCCCTTAAGGGTCTTTGCAAGGTTGCATTGACGCTTGGTTCTGGTTGACAGTTTACCACCCTTGCAGTACTGTGTGATTGATTCACCAGCAGCCTTGGCTTTCTTAGTTAAAGCGCCAGGTCTTTTGATGGCTCCCTTGATCCAATTCTTTTTACTTGCCATTATCTCTCCTTAACGAATCTGTGGTTGTAATCTTAGGGAAAAGAAATCAATCTTAATATCCCTAGCAGTTGTTGTAGTTGGGATAACTTGGAAACCTATGTTAAATAAATCCCCTGCTTGTAAAGCTGTAGTTAATACAGTTTCAACCCCATCATCAACAGTAAACCCTACATCGGTACTATTTATTCTTCTGATCTTAAACTTATGCCAATTTAAATCGTAAGTCCATTGCTGTACCGTAGATACAGGTAAGCTAGACCTAATGGCAACTGGAGTATAAAATGCATTAGAATTGGTTCTTTGAAAGTATAAACCAGTAACAGGAGCTAATGCCCCCACATCAACAAATAAACCAAATCGTATAATATGATCTGCATTTGTGGCTACACCGCAAACTATAAAAGTAGCTTGATCAAACTGATCCCATCTAAATAAACCGGTAGTTGTGGCTTGACCTAAATACATACTAGCTACTTGATTAGCTGTAGTACCTGATCTCCTAAGAGTTATTCCTGGATGATTGGCTTCAGCATTGGCAGTTTGAATAGAACCGTTTGTAAAGTTCCATTTAGCTTCACCAGTTTCGCCTGTTTCATTGGATTGTGCAATAAAATCATCGCGTATTACTGGATAAGTAAGTTCTGATATTTTATCATCATAATACCCAAGAATATCTGTTAATGTATGGGTATGGCTTGTAGGGGCTTTATCAGCTGTTAAAGTTGAAATTGTTGTCTCAGCTGTTCCAAGTCTAGAAGCAATACTAGCTGGATTAGCAACATCGGTTATATCAACCACTTGTTTTGCTAAGCTGCTTGGAATTGTTACATCTAGATTATAATTCAATAAGTTCTTTGTTTCATTGGAATATGAAGACAAAGACTCTAGGTTCTTTTGGAGTTGGGCAACAGAAGTCCTGAGGTCTGATTTAATTGTGTTGTCTGAGGCTGAGGTAGCAGCAGCTTCTCTTGCAGCCAGTCTCCTAGCCAACGCGCTCTGCTTAAGGTCACTCATCCCTTACACTTTCGACCCTTAGGGCAAGATGCCTTGGAGCCTCCAGGACCAGCCCAGAGATTCTTACAGGCCCAATACTTAGCCGACAGTTTGTTGGTAGCGCCAGCACAATTGTGTCTAGCCTTAAAGGACTTACGGGCTTCTGGACTATAGTTATGGCCATACCCCTTGGCTCCAAAGTGGACAATCTTTTCTTGACCATTGGCACAAGCCTTGACCATTTTCTTTTTACCTGGTGAGGTAGATGGTCTTGGTTTATTGCATGGCATGGAATCTTTACTTGGTCTCTTAGCCATTTGGCATTCCTCCCCCTAGTAATTGCATAGCCTGTTGGCTGATTTCTGGTGGGATGTTTGCACCACCAGTATTTAGAATATCTTGCTGAGCAGCACCACCAACGGCATTTGCCGCAGACTGAGCAAACATCTTTTGCATTTCCATTTGTTGCTGGGCCTTGGCCATTTCCATCTTTTCCTTCTTGATTTCTTCGGCACTACGGACCCAATTGTTAGCATCAAAACCCATAGCGGTAATCAAGGATCTAGCATAGGCTTCCCATTTGAAAGAAGAAGCAGCTTCTGGTGGTAGGTTGCGAACCATTTCACCCATTTGCAATAGCTTGGTAATATCCGACTCTCGGCTTAGGGCTTGGAGACCAGTAAGGATTTCGATATTAAGAATACCATTGTCGGCATCAAATTGTTGAGCCATACGCTGGTCAATTTCATTATTCTCAATCATTAGGTAGATTGTTCTTTGGATAATTGGAATCATAAAGTCTCTGGCAATGGCAGAGAAGGTACCACCTAGGATTGTTTCTAGCTCATTACCTACGGCTCGGACGGCTGTAGCCGTGACCCGGTCACCTGTAGGCATGGCGGCAGTCTGTAATAGGAAGCCTTGGCCGACTTCCTTTCTCATTGACTCAACGGCTGAGGTTGAGACCTGTAGTTGTGGGTTCATGGTTTCGCTGGGGGATATGGTAAACACATCTGACTTCCTAGCAGCAACCCATTGACCATTCTGTGCTACAGAAAGATCATCAATCTCGGTAATGCCAGCTGGATCTACACCCATAAAGAATGTAGACCCAGCGGCCATACCTTGAATCAGGGCTCGACTATAGGATTCCAAGGTACGGATATCTGAATAGATATCTTCTACATGGGATCGACCATAGTCTTCTCCTGCAATACTGGCCCATCTTAGTATAACATATGGAAGGACATTATAAAAGCCAGTATCAATTATCTTACCATCAAGTTCTTTATCTACTTGCCAGATGTCATCATCGTTCTTAAAGACACGAATATAGACAGTCTTGTATCCTGATTGGTGTTCCTCACCAGAAATAAAGTCATAGCTATTGGCTGGTTCTTCATTACTTGGTGAGATAAACTCAAGGTAGATAAACTCTTTGATGCTTCCGTTTACATCACGGCGAACCACAAACTGATCAAGACGAATGACTCGGAAAGAATAATCATTTTCCATGACAACAAGAACATCACCAATAACAATAAGATGTTGCATAGCTAGGTATGACATCTCTCTTAGATTATTAGAGATCAGTTTACGATAAACTTGAAAGGAAAGTTTATTGAGGTATTCTGAAATCTCTGGAGTGGGTTCTCTACCATTCTTAAGACCAAAGCTAAAGAATGGTGTGTCATTCAGTGGAATAAGAACACTGAGGATCTTACTTGCTAGGGATGTTACTCCTCTTGATTGAATAGAAGAGTAAGTTTGGATGAGGTTATCCTCTCCAGTCATAGATTCAAATGGTAGCAAAGTTGGTACGGTTAATGCAGAGCAAGCCCTAGCCTTGTTGAGCTTGGTATCTCGCTTTGCATCCAGTACCATCCAACGATCCTTGATTGTTCTTTCCGAGTTCATTGTCTCTCCTTATTCTGGCCTATCTGTTTGTTCGTAATCAGGACGTTCAATGGTTGGCATGTCTAGATTAAAACCACCGCCAAAGTCACTAGAGTCTTCCTGCGAAGTCTGACCAGTCATTTCTCTAAATAGAGAAGCTTCTCGTCTTTCTTCTGTTACTCTAGTCTGTTCCTTTTCAGTAGCCATTGATTGGCGTCTAGCAAGTTCGGATTGGCGTTCCCGCTCCCGCTCTTGGCGAAGACGATCTTCAGCTTCTTGTTGAAACTTTAGTTGCATCTTCATTTGACGATTCATCATTTGCTCTTGTTGTCGCATCATTGCTGCTTGGTCTACTTGTGGAGCACCTCCACCGCCTCCCATTCCCATTTAGTCCTTCCTTTCTTGAACCTCAGCTAGGTGTTTGATCTTGAGCATTAGTTCTATCTGACCCGCCTTGAATCCCCGGTCGTAGTCCTTTAGCTTTAAGTCGCTTGGGTTCAGTTGAATTGTCTTTTCCAGAAACTGGATCAGTTCCCGGGATATTCGTAGATTCTCTTTCATGTGAACTCACGTTATCGTTAATGTATTTTAAAGTTAGAGAAAGATCGGGGTCATTAATCAAACCCTTCTTCCATCTCATCATCAATAGATTTAGTCGATTCATTCTTGGCCACCAAAATATTAAGTTGGAATTGCTTGTCCTCTGGAGTAATCTTATTCTCCTTGAGAAGAAGCTGGAGATTGTCAAGAAATATACTCACCATTGCTGTATTATTAAACCCGACATCAAGGGATGCTTGGTTTAGCTGTACCAGTTTAACTGTTTCGGCTAACGCCTGATCCATATCATATTCGGATTCAACAAACATCTTTGGCATAGTACACTCCTTACGTTAGTTCACATCCACCAGCTGTACAAGCAAGGGCATGCGAAGTCTTAGTTCCATCCTCTGTCTCATATTGAGACAACAAGGACCAATCAACAAACTCTGGCATCTTACTCGCAAGTTCATTATACTTCTCTTCTGAGATAGCTTCGAATGGTGTATGCTCATAGGTGTTGTTGTCCTTAGGTAGGAATGAAACACCTGAAACCATTGCCCAATGCTTCCATAACCAACCACCGATATGAAGGAAATCTTCATCCAAGTAGTTAACGGTTACGCTTGGCTTGTGATCGCAATACCATAACTGATATGCCAGCCAAAGATTAAGGTGACCAATTGCATTGATCTGATCTTCGGTAATACCAAAGTCTGCCTTGATTGGGAACTCAAATACAACCATTGTTTCTGGCTTGTAGAAGAATGGTTGCCAAGGAATGCCAGCATCCTTCATAAACTGGGTCATGGGTGCAGTAGCATCCATTTGCATACGGCGAATATAGAACTTGCTAAACCGAGGGTGAAGACCAGAAGCAGTACCAGCAACACAGCTAGTGGTCCCTTCTGGCTTGATGCAAGTAATAGACTTAGAATGGTTAATCCCAAGATAATCTGACCATTTCTCATTGATCTTTCGTGCAACAAATCTCAAAGCCTCTAATAGTTTCTGTAGTTCTCCCGGACCATGACCACCATTGGTAAGATTATTATCAAAGATACCAGTCATGGATACACCAAGCAGTCGCTCTTCTTCACAATTATCCTTGAATGTTTGGTTACCATTCTTAGCAAAGTATGTAAAGTTAGTAAGGGCTGATTGCAGGGTACCAAGGATGGTAGCATATCTAATCTTATCAATTAGTTGTGGTGCCTGGTCTTCAGGTCGTACAGCAATAGTACTTAGGTTACAGAATTGATTTGGTCGTAAGATAATTTCCGAACAAGGATTTGTTCCGTACTCAATGTCTGGATTTCTTCCGGACTTAGCTGCAATCTTTTGCATGGCTTCTCTGTTACAAATACCTCGCTCTCCTGATCTACTATTATATAGCGAAGACCATTCTGACATGAAACTACCCATGTCTGGCTTGCTGGTATAGACAGCGGAGTTGTTTGCAAGAGATCGGTGGATGTCTTTCTCCCACCAGGGGCCACTCTTGGCATGAGCCATTTCATAATCCGAGAGATCTGATAACGAAATGAGAGCCGAACGACGAACGCCACCAGATATAATTGAATCTGCAATTTGGCAAACAAGATCATGTACCTCAATTGGCTTAAGTTGACGGCCTTGAGCATTGTGGAATACCTTGGCAGTAAACTTAATAAGCTTAATAAACGGTTCTGGACCAGAAGCACGACCACCAAAAGTCTTAAGGCGGGCACCAGCTGGCCGTAAATTACTTACGTCAACGTTAAAATGCTTACCATTATATAGGTTTGTCACAAAACTCTTATAAGCCTCGGCCCATCCTTCCCGTGAATCTTCTACAAGAATAGAATCATTGATTCTTGAAATAGTTGGGACGCTTGGAAGTTTAGAGATATTAGACTTCTCAACCGAGAACCCAACACCAGTACCGCAAGCAAGGGTATACAGGATATTAGATAGATCTTCTACCCCTTGGATGGCAATGTAGCAGCAGTTGTAAGCAGCCACATCATCCTTATCTAGGGCAGGACCAGCCGTCATAAGGGCTCGCATAGAGCCAAAGACTTGGCGATCCTTCATGGCTTGACGTACTTGGCCAAGCTCTTTCATCTCATCTAATGGCAGAATCTTGGCAAGATCAAGCCGCTTGATAAGATAATCAAAGTATCTATCTACGGCCTCATCCCATGATTCCCGTCTATTCTCATCTGGTAGCCAGCGACAATACTTATCAACGGCTACAAAGTCTTCAAAGATCTTACTCATGTTCTATTGTTCCTCTCTCTAA
>Ga0079301_1001615_pt1 | contig 10292 bp, 6 predicted proteins | sample Wag4_2014_7_11_3_FD_74797 | JGI IMG/M metagenome (GOLD analysis project Ga0079301, IMG submission 74797) | Fresh water mixed with fracking chemicals microbial communities from Ohio, USA - Utica-2 Time Series FC 2014_7_11 | ecosystem: Engineered > Industrial production > Chemical products > Input...
CCCTGCTGCAGGCCGCGCTGGCTGCGGGAATCCAACCGGATCAGGCACGTCAGCAGTGCCCTCGCCTGCTGGAAGTGCCCTTTGATTCGCACCGCCGGCGCATGAGCGTGGTGGTCAACAGCGGCGAGGGACCACTGTTGATCAGCAAAGGCGCTCCCAGTGAGGTGCTGCAGCAGTGCCGGGCGCCGGGCGGCGACGAACGGCTGCGAATGCAGGCCGCCGCCGACGGCCTGGCGGCTCGGGGACTGCGGGTGCTGGCCCTGGCGGTCCGCCCTCTGGCCCCGGACTGGTCGAACCACAACGGTCCCGCCCTCGAGCAGGACCTGAACCTGGTGGCGTTGCTGGGGCTCTATGACCCGCCGCGGCCCGAGGTGCCTGCTGCGATCGCCGCCTGCCGCCAAGCCGGAATCAAGGTGACGATGGTGACCGGTGATTCGGGCCTGACAGCCCAGGCGATTGCCAGTCAGATCGGTTTGCTGGATCCGCCGGCCGAAAGCATCGACCATCCGGCTGCCGATCCGGTGCGCGTGATCGAAGGCGATGCCCTGGATCACCTGAGCAGCGTGCAGTTGCGGTTGCTGCTCAGGCATCGCCAGCGTCTGGTGTTCGCCCGCATGGCCCCCGAGCAGAAACTGCGCCTGGTGGAGGCCTACCGCAGCCTTGGCGACGTGGTGGCCGTCACCGGCGATGGGGTCAACGACGCCCCGTCGCTGCGGGCCGCCGATGTGGGCATCGCCATGGGGCGCAGCGGCACCGATGTGGCGCGCGAGGCCGCCGACATCGTGCTGCTCGACGACAACTTCGCGACCATCGTCGAAGCGGTGCGCCACGGCCGTGCGGTGGTGGCCAACATCAGTCGCTTTCTGACCTACGTGCTCGCGTCGAACGTGGCTGAGATGGCCCCGTTCGTGGCGATGGTGACCCTGCAGGTTCCCCCGGCGTTGTCGGTGCTGCAGATCCTGGCTGTGGACCTGGGCACCGATCTGCTGCCCGCCCTGGGGCTGGGGGCCGAACCGCCTGAACCGGGGGTGATGCGACAGCCCCCCCGCCGCCGCAACACACCGCTGCTCAACCGGGCAGTGCTGCTGCGGGCCTACCTGGTGCTGGGACTGGTTGAAGCGCTGGTGTCGATGGGGGGCTACCTGCTGGTGCTGCCCCAGAACCAACAGCAGGCCTCGACCCTGACGTTTGTGCTGATCGTGGCGGGCCAGGTGGGCGCGTTGCTGGCCTGCCGCAGCAGCATCCGTCCCTTCTGGCAGCTGCTGAGCCGGGCCAATCCCCTGTTCTGGGCTGGCCTGCTCAGTGAGCCGCTGATTGCCGCGATCCTGGTCCTGGTGGCGCCGGTGGCCGCGGTGTTCGGCATGGAACCGGTTCCCCGGCCCTGGCTGGGCTGGATCGCACTGGCGCCACTGGCGGTGCTGCTGGCCGACAGCCTGCACAAGCAGCTGAATCAGACCGCTTCGGTGCTGAGCTCGCGCTTCAACAGCGCAAACAGGTAATCAGGATCGCGGTACTGGTTCGGCAGACAGGAATGCAGGGTCTCCAGCCGCTGCCAACAGACGGTGCGGCGCACCTTGTTGATCGTTTTGCCTTCCCTGATCAACAGCCTCAGGGCCTTGCAGTAAAGGGAATAATTGGCCTCGAGCTCACCGATCGTGAGCGATGCTGCGTCCGGACTCATCTGATCAATCCCGGCGTCTGAACGCCCTTGCTGGCCTGGTTGGATCCACTCTCGGCTGAGACGCCTCCCCGGCGATCCCCCCAAACGGGGACAATCAACCCCGCAGCAACTTCATAATTGCACCATGCCGCAGCGGACCCCCTTGAGGACCGCCTGCAGACGGTTGTTGACGTCAAGGGTTCTGAGCAGACGTTTGGTGTAGGTCTTCGCGGTCTCTTCACTGACCACCAGGGCCTGGGCGATCTCGCGGTCGCTGAGACCGCTGGCCAGCAGGTCCAGCACCTCGTATTCGCGCGGGGTGAGCCGGGGACAGCTCAGGTAGGGCAGCCGGCCCGAACGCAGGGACGGACTGCGGTAGGCGTGACCGCCCATCACCGCCAGCACGGCCGCCTGCAGGGGACGCTGATCGCCGATGAAATCGGCTTCGGCCACCACCGCCTCGAGCCAGGGAGCGTCGTCGTACTCGGCCGGGATCACATCCCCCAGGGCCAGCACCACCACCTTGAGCTGGGGCTGCAGCGCACGCGCCTTGCGCGCCAGGTCAAAGCCGTTGCCCTCCTCGAGAAAATCGGTGCAGATCAGCAGCTCGTAGGGCTCCTTGGCCAGATACCCCAGGGCGCTGCCTTCGTCGGTGACGGCGCATCCGATCCGGCCACGGTCCTGAAAGCTGTCGCAGACGGAGCGCAACAGAAACCGCCCCTTCATCGCGATCGCCACCTTGCCGGCAATGGCGACCGAAAGCAGCAGCGCATCGAGGGTGGTGCCCTCAAGGCTGGCCAGAAAGGGGGTGAGGTCCATGGAAACTCCGATGAACCTCCGGTCGGCACGGGGCCTGCCGGGGCCTTCAACCCTAGATCTGCAGGGATGGCTGCCCTGCCATCAGCAGATGCGCGGCAGCAGCTCGCCGCTGAAGGGCGCCAGCAACCGCTGACTGCCCAGGCTGGTGCGCAGCCGCACCTGCACCGCCACACCTGATGCAGAACGGACCTCGCCGATCCAGCGGCCGCCGCTGGGGGCCAGGATCGCTGCGGCAGCAGCGGCCTGATCGGCCGGCAGCGCCAGCACGAACCGTCCCTCGTTGGCCAGGTGCAACGGATCGAGCCCCAGCAGCCGGCAACAGGACGCCACCCCCGGGGCCAGGCTCAGGGCCTGCTCGTCGAGCCACAGATCGCAGCCACTGGCGGCGGCCAGCTCCAGCAAGGCACTGCCCAGACCGCCCCGGGTGAGATCACGCAGCGCATGCGGGGTGATCCCGGCCCGCAGCAGGGCCTCGACCTGGGGCCACAGGGGGGCGCAGTCAGAGGCCACCGGCGGATCCAGCTCGAGCCCATGGCGCGCCGCCAGGATGGCCAGCCCATGGCGGCCCAGATCGCCGCTGAGCAGCAGCTGGTCGCCGGGGGCGATCGCCGCCGGCCCGATGGCACCTGGGCTCTGGCACACACCGATGCCACTGGTGGTGATGAACACCCCGTCGGCCTTACCCCGCTCGACCACCTTGGTGTCACCGGTGACGATCGTGAGGCCGCACTCACGGGCCGCCGCCGCCATCGAGGCCACCAGACGGCGCAACAGGGCCAGGGGCAGGCCTTCTTCAAGAATCAGGCTGACGCTCAGGTGCAGGGGGCGGGCCCCCACCATCGCCAGGTCGTTGGCGGTGCCGACCACCGCCAGGCGGCCGATGTCGCCGCCGGCGAACTCGAGCGGTTGCACCACATAGCCGTCGCTGCTGAATGCCAGGGGGCCAGGGGGCAGCTCGAGCCGGGCCGCGTCATCGGCCAACAGCGCCCGATCGCTGTACAGCACCGCAAGGTCGCGGGCGATCAGCTCCTGCATCAGGCTGCCGCCGCCGCCATGGCCCAGCAGGATGCGGCTCATCGGCGGTAGCGGTAATAGGCCGCGCAGGCGCCTTCGCTCGAGACCATCGGCGCGCCCAATGGGCGTTGGGGCGTGCAGGCACTGCCAAAACTGGGGCAATCGGCGGGGCGGCAACGGCCCTGCAGCACAGCGGCGGCATGGCAGGGGGCCCCAGGATCGGGCGTGGCCGATCCCGCCCTGGCATGGCCATGGCCTGAATCCCCAAGGCCAAAGCGGCGGGCGGCATCCAGGTGGTGGTAAGCCGGCCGCAGCCGCAGCACACCAGAGGGGATGGCACCCAACCCTCGCCAGGGGCCGTCAGCCGATGCCAACACCTGCTGTATCAGCACCTGCGCCGCGCCATTGCCGGCCGGACGCACCACCCGGCCGTAGGCGTTGAGCAGCCGTGGGGTGCCGGCGGTGAGCATCTGCTGGCACAGCTCGAGGGCCGCCAGCAGCTCCTGGGGTTCAAAGCCGCTGATCACCACGGGGATCCGCCAGCGCCGCACCAGCTGCTCGAGCTCGGCGCCGCCCATCACCGCCGCCACATGGCCGGCCGCCAGAAACCCCTGCACCCGGTTTCCCGCTGCCGCCAGCACCGCCTCCATCGCCGGCACCACCCGCACATGGGCCTGCAGCAGGGTCAGGTTGCGCACACCCAGACGGCAAGCCTGCAGCACCAGCAACGCCGTGGCAGGGGCTGTCGTCTCAAAACCGACCGCCAACAGCACCACCTGCCGCTCGGGGTGTTGGCGGGCCAGCTCGAGAGCCTGCCAGGGGCTGGTGATCAACCGCACGTCGCCGCCGGCGGCCCGGGCCGCCAGCAGATCGCCGCAGCCCTGGGCCCCCGGCGAACCCGGCACCCGCAGCATGTCGCCATAGGAGCAGAGGATCACGTGCTCCTGCAGGGCCAGCTGCAGGGCCTGATCGATGCAGGCCGCCGGCGTCACACACACGGGGCAGCCTGGGCCGTGCACCAGCTCCATGCCGTCCGGCAACAGCTGGTCCAGTCCCCAGCGCAGGATCGCGTGGGTCTGGCCGCCGCAGACCTCCATCACGGTCCAGGGCTCACTCATGGGACCGGCAGGGCGGCCAGGGCGCGGTAGAGGGCCCAACGGCGGTCGACGGCGCCCTGGGCCTCGGCAGCCTGGGCCGCGGCCCGCTCGGGTTGGCTCTGCTGCAACTGCCTGAACCGGTTTTCAGAGGCCATCGCCTGGGCCAGCGGCAGCCGCGGCGCCGGGCAGTCGAGCTGCAATGGGTTCAGGCCCCTGGCGCGGCGACGGGGATCAAAGCGATACAGCAACCAGCGCCCCGACTGCACCGCCAGCTGCTGCTGCGTCATGCCCTCGCCCATGGCGATGCCGTGGGCGATGCAGTGCGAATAGGCCAGGATCAGCGAGGGCCCCGGGTAGCTCTCGGCCTCGAGAAAGGTCCGGATCGTGTGCTCGTCGCGGGCTCCCATGGCGACGCTGGCCACATAGACGTCGCCATAGGTCATTGCCATCAGTCCCAGATCCTTCTTGGCGGTGGCTTTGCCCGCCGCCGCGAAGCGGGCGACAGCGCCCAGGGGCGTGGCCTTGGAGGCCTGGCCGCCGGTGTTGGAGTACACCTCGGTGTCCAGCACCAGCGCATTGAGATCGCGGCCGCTGGCCAGCACGTGATCGAGGCCGCCAAAGCCGATGTCGTAAGCCCAGCCGTCACCCCCCACCAGCCAGACACTCGTCTTGACCAGGGCATCGGCGAGGTGCAGCAGACGCTCCGCCTGGGGCGTCCCGAGCTGCTGCAAGCGCGCCTTGAGGGCCGCCACCCGCTGGCGCTGGGCGACGAGGCCGGCTTCATCGCTCTGATCAGCACCGATCAGGTCCTCGATCAACGCCGCGGGTAACGGCAGATCCGCCAGCAGGGCCAGGGCGGTCTGGCGCCGTTGATCGAGGGCGACCCGCATGCCGAAACCGAATTCGGCGTTGTCTTCAAACAGGGAATTGCTCCAGGCCGGACCGCGGCCTTCGGGATTGGCGCACCAGGGGGTGGTCGGCAGGTTGCCGCCGTAGATCGAACTGCAACCGGTGGCGTTGGCGATCAGCAGGCGATCGCCGAACAACTGGCTGATGAGCTTGAGGTAGGGGGTCTCACCGCAGCCGGCGCAGGCCCCCGGAAACTCGAACAACGGCTGCTGCAGCTGCTGCTGGCCGATCTTGCGGAGGTTGAGGCCGGCCCGCGGCACCTCGCTCAGGGACAGGAAGAAGCTCCAGTCGCGCCTGGCCTTGGCCCGCAGCGGCCGTTGCGGGGCCATGTTGATCGCCCGGCGTGAGCCATCGGCGGGATCGCTGACCGGGCACACCGCCACGCACAGGGCGCAACCGGTGCAGTCTTCGGCTGCCACCTGCAGGGTGAACCGCTGGCCGGCAAAGGCGTGGTCACGCGCTGCCGCCGTGACGAACCCCGGCGGTGCCGCCGCCAAGGCCTCGGCCGGCGCCACCTTGGCCCGGATCACCGCATGGGGGCAGACCAGCACGCACTTGCCGCACTGCACGCACAGATCGCTGTCCCAAAGGGGAATCTCGCTGGCGATGTTGCGCTTTTCGTAGCGGGCGGTGCCCAGCGGCCAGGTGCCATCGCAGGGCAGGGCGCTGACCGGCAGCTGATCCCCGCGCCGCGCCAGCATCGGCAGGGTCACCGCCTGCACAAACGGGGGCGGGGGCGACTGGGCGCCGGTGACCAACCGCAGCTGGGGGTCTGGGCTTGGCTCTGGTTCTGGCTCTGGTTCTGGTTCCGGTTCTGCTGGCCAGGCCTGCCAGTCGAGGGGCTGCAGCTGCTCAAGGCTGGCGGCCAGGGCCGCCAGGTTGGCTGCCACCACCGCCTCGCCCTTGTGGGCGTAAGTGGTGCGAATGGACTGGGCCAGGTGTGCGATCGCCGGCTCCCGGGGCAGCACCCCGCTGAGCACCAGGAAGCAGGGCAGCATCACGGTGTTGATGTGGGATCCCACGCCGGCCTGGCGCGCCACCGTCTGGGCATCGATCACAAACACCCGCAGGCTCAGCGCGCGGATGCGGCTGCGCATCGCTGCCGGTAACCGGTCCCAGGTCTGGGCGGGAGCGTAGGGACTGTTGAGCAACAACACCCCCCCGGGTTCGATCCCGGCCAGCAGGTCCAGCCGAGCGACAAAGTCCCACTGGTGGCAGGCCACCAGGGTGGGCCGCTGAATCAGATAGGCCGAGCGGATCGGGCGCGGGCCAAAGCGCAGATGGGACTCGGTGACCGTGCCGGCTTTGTGGGAGTCGTAGACGAACATCCCCTGCACCTGCAGGTCGGTGGCTTCGCCGATGATCCGGATCGCTGCCTTGTTGGCGCCGACGGTGCCATCGGAGGCCAGGCCGTAGAGGATGGCCCGCACCTCGTCGGGTGCCTCGGCCAACGAGGGTTCGCAGACGAAGGTGTTGTCGACGACCAGGGAGTGATGGGTCAGATCGTCATCGATCCCCACGCTGAAATGGTTGGCCGGCTCGGGCAGTGCCAGTTGATCGAACACCGCCTTGACCATGGCCGGAGTGAACTCTTTGGACGCCAGGCCATAACGCCCGCCCACCACCCGGGGCAGGGGGCGCTGATCGCCATGCACCGCGCGCCACTGTTCGGCAATGGCGGTGACGACGTCGAGGTACAGCGGTTCGCCGGGGGCACCGGGGTCTTTGCAGCGATCGAGCACGGCGATCACGCGGGTGCTGGCCGGCAACGCCGCAACCAGCAGTCGCGCCGCCAGCGGTCTGAACAGGCGCAGCTTCAACAGCCCCAGCCGCTCGCCAGCGGCCCCGAGCCTGGCCAGGGTCTCTGTGGCGGTCTCGCAGGCCGACCCCATCAGCACCAGCACCCGCTCTGCATCGGCTGCACCCAGGTAGTCGTAGGGCCGGTAACGGCGACCGGTCAGCGCCGCGAACTGCTCGAGCACCGCAAGCAGGTGGTCGGGCACCGCCTCGACAAACCGGTTGACCGTCTCGCGCGCCTGAAAGCCGACATCGGGGTTGTGGCTGGTGCCCCGAATCACCGGATGCTCGGGGGTCAGGGCGCGACCGCGATGGGCGCTGATCGCAGCGGCAGGGATCAGCTGCCGCAGCACCCCATCGTCCAGGGGCGCAATCGCCTGAATCTCATGGGAGGTGCGGAAGCCATCGAAGACATGCAGAAAGGGCAGGCGGCTGCGCAGGCTCAGGGCGGTGCTGATGGCGGCAAAATCGCTGGCCTCCTGCACCGAGGCCGCACACAGCAGGCCGCAGCCCGTGCCCCGGGTGGCCATCACATCGCTGTGATCACAAAAGATCGACAACCCCTGGGTCGCCACGGCCCGTGACGCCACATGCAGCACCACCGGCGTCAGCTCGCCGGCCAGCTTGTACAGGGTGGGGATCATCAGCAGCAGCCCCTGGCTGGCCGTGAAAGTGGTGCCCAGAGCACCCGCCTGCAGGGCCCCGTGCAGGCTGCCGGCGGCGCCGGCCTCGCTCTGCAGCGCCACCACCGCCGGCACACTGCCCCAGAGATTGGGTCGCCCCTCGGCGGCCCAGGCATCGGCCGATTCGGCCATCGGCGACGCCGGGGTGATCGGATAGATCGCGATCACCTCATTGAGCCGGTAAGCCACCGAGGCCACCGCCCCGTTGGCATCGACCGTCAGCCGCCGCGCGCTGCTCATGGCTCGTGCTCCACCAGGCTCAGGGCCAGGCCCACATGCACCAGCACGCGGTCGCCGACCCGGGCCTGGGGCAGGGCGGCCAGGCTCACCCATTGCCTGACGCCGTCGAAATCGACCCGGGCCCGCAACCAGAGGGGATCGCCATCCGGCTGCGGGGTGATCGCCACGATCGTGCCGCTGGCAGCCAGGCACATGGGATCCCCCTGACGATGGCCTGATCCCGGTTTAAGGAGCAGAGTCACCGGCGATGGCCGCCGCCGCACAACCGCCGCCGATCCGGGCCGCCAGCAGCTGCCCCAGGGCCAGGCCGCCGTCGCCGCTGGGCAACTGCTGGGCCCACAACGGCACCAGACCAGCGCGGCGCAGCGCCGTGAGCGTGCCGTCCAGCAGCAGCCGGTTCTGAAAACACCCCCCGCACAGCACCACCACCGGTGCCTGGGTTTTGCCCAGGATCTGGGGCTGGTGTCGCGCCGCCCGCACCGCCCAGCCCGCGGCCGCGGTGATCAGGGCGCGGTGAAACCCCAGGGCGATCGCCGCTGTGGGCACGCCGGCCGCCCGATCGGCCAGCAGGGCCGCCAGCAGTGGCTGCCAGTCCCACCAATGGGGCAGAGCCGGCTCTGCAGAGGCAGGCCGCAGCGGCAACCGGTAGGCCTGCACCGGTGCTTGGTCAGTGGCAGCGGCGGCGGCGCCTTCGAGCAGCAGCCCGCCCTGGCCCTCGTGGCTGAGCACCTGCACCAGATCCAGCAGTGAGGCGACCGCGTCAAACAACCGGCCCACGCTCGACGTCAGGGGGCTCTGGCAACCCGAGGCCAGGGCCTGCAGCAGCAGCTGCCGCTCGCCCGGTGCAAAGGCGGCCAGGGTGGCCGCGGCCCCGCCGTGCTCCAGAGCTGCCGCGCCCGCCCCGGCCAGCAGCCCCAACGCGGCGCGGCGGGGCTCGCGCACGGCCAGGGCAGCACCGGGCAGGGCAAAGGGCCGCAGGCAGACGTCCCGCGTGACGCTGCCATCGCCAGCGATCAGCAGCCCTTCGCCACCCCACAGCGGCACCGGGCCGGTGCCCTGGCCCAGCCCGTCAAACGCCAGTGCCAGCGCCGGCGGCCGGCGGCCGTGTTCGGCCAGCACCGCCAGGGCATGGGCCTGATGGTGCTGGACGCTGCAGTGCTGCAACGCCGGTTGCGCCCGGCACAGGGCCTGGGCCCACTGGCGGCTCAGGTAGCCCGGGTGGCCGTCGCTGCAGACCGCGGCCAGCTGGCCCGGGCTGCGCGCCAACAGCTCGTCCAGACCCGCCTGCCAGCGGGCCTGGGTGCAGGCGCCCGTCAGATCGCCGAGCGGCGGCGCCAACCAGACCTGCTGCCCCAGGGCCAGGGCCGGGGCGCTTTTGAGATCGCCGCCCAGGGCCAGCAGGGCCGGGCCGGGGACCGGCAGTGGCAGGGGCCTTGGGGCATAGCCCCGGGCCCGGCGCAACAGCTGCGGCTGCCCGTCGATGCAACGCAGCACCGAATCATCGAGGGGCCGCGCCACGGCCCGGTCGTGCAGCAACACGCCATCGGCGATCGGCGCCAGGGGATTGGCGAGCCAGTCCAGGGCTTCAGCCAGGGTGTGGGCCAGGGGCTGGCCGCTGCGGTTGCCGCTGGTGGCCACCAGCGGCACAGCCGCCTCGGTGGCCAACAACCAATGCAGGGGCGACGCCGGCAGCATGATGCCCAGTTCGGCGCACCCCGGCGCCACGGCCTCACTCAGCGGGCAGGCGTCCCCGGCGCAGCGGCGCAGCAGCACGATCGGGGCCTGGGGGCTGTGCAGGCAGCGCCGTTCCGCCGCACCGATCCGCAGCCAGGGCTCCAGTGGCGCCGGCTCGGCCAGCAGCAGGGCCAGGGGCTTGCTCGGCCGGCCCTTGCGGCGCCGCAGGCGGGTCACAGCGGCGGTGTTGGTGGCATCCACCAGCAGCTGAAAGCCGCCGACCCCCTGCAGCGCCAGGATGCCGCCGGCCCGCAGCAGGGCCACCGCCCGCCCTAGTGGATCGGCCACAGAGCCAGGGGGAACTGGCGGGCCGATCCACTGCAACCGCGGCCCGCAGCG
>Ga0079301_1001621_pt1 | contig 10274 bp, 8 predicted proteins | sample Wag4_2014_7_11_3_FD_74797 | JGI IMG/M metagenome (GOLD analysis project Ga0079301, IMG submission 74797) | Fresh water mixed with fracking chemicals microbial communities from Ohio, USA - Utica-2 Time Series FC 2014_7_11 | ecosystem: Engineered > Industrial production > Chemical products > Input...
GGCACGCGTCACACGCTGATTTTCATGCGTTGAAAGTTCCGCTACGGCGTGCGGCAACTGGTCGCGGGCCACTAGGGCTGCGGGAAATTCTGCAGCGTAAGCGCGCATGGCGGGTGTTTCGAAAGCGGCGGGCGAAACGGCCACATAGCCGGTATCAATGCCCCATTGCGCCGCGAGGCTCGGCGTGGTCAGGAACTTGGCGAAGCGAACGGCGGCTTCCCTTTGCGCGGGGGTTGCCGATCTGAAGACATAGATGTTCCCGCCGCCCGTCGGGCTGCCGCGTCGAAGCCCAGCGGGGAGCATGGCGACACCGAAGGGAAAGCCCGCATTGCGCCGCACATTCGTAAGGTTGCCGGTAGTGGTCCACATCATCGCAGCTTTACGCTCAAAGAAATCGCGTGGCGTTGTGCCCCATTCGACGATACCTGACGGATGGGCGCCATGGCGTCCGGAGAGATCAACCCAGTATTGCAAGGCCTCGGCAACGCGGGGATGGTCGAAGAAGGTGCGGTTGCCTTCAGGGTTCATCAAGCGCACGTCATTCTGTGTCGTCAGGCCCTGAAACAGCCAGTACGGAAAGCCGGAAGACGGGATCTGGAGACCCCATTGGCTGACCTGCCCGCCTTCGCGGCGCGTGAGGCGTTGCGCGAAGCTGACCTGCTCCGCCCAACTTGCCGGCGGTGTTTCCGGGTCCAGTCCTGCAGCGCGGAAGGCTTCTTTGTTCCAGTACAGAACAACAGTCGAACGCTGGAAGGGAATGCCCCAGGTCTTGCCACCGGTGCGGCTGTTCTCCAGAAACCCGGGAAAGAAACTATCCAGCCAGGGGCGGTCTGCACCGGGCAATTCATCCCAGGCCAGAATGGCGTTCTCACCAATCAAGGTGAAGATATCAACGGAAAGCAGGCAGGCGGCCTGCGGGGCATCGCCGCCACGCAGCGCGGTCAATACACGCGTCAGGGTATCCTGATAGGAACCAGAATAGATCGGCTTGACCCGAAAGCCGGGATTCGTGCGCGCGAATTCCTCAGCGTAGCCATCGATGATTCGCGTGATCGGCCCGCCCACCGCGATGGGGTAGAAAAAGCTGATTTCGGTCGTGCCTTGGGCGTGAACCGCCGGGGCAGCAAGTGGCGCTGTCAGCAGCGCACCAAGGGCTGAACGTCGGGTAATGGACATTGGCAATCTCCAGCTTGGGGGTTTCAGGCAAGAACGACTGAAGTGAACCGAAACGACTCCAGCAGGCGCTGGCCGGTCTGCGCATCGAAGAAATGCTGCGCGGCCGGCAGACGCAGCCGGATGGCTTCGCCTGCGGTGATGGTGTGATGACCCGGAACGCGCGCCTGGAGTGTTTCACCGGCATCGCCGATCGCGCAGGACAATACGGTTTCCGCGCCGAGAAACTCTGCGGCAAGCACACGTCCTGGAACACCTGCGTTTTCGGTTGGCGCTACATCCTCGGGCCGAACACCAAGAATGGTGTCGGTCGCTGCAAGTGAGGCGATGACCGGACCATCAGTTCCCCGCACCACGGCCCCATTGGCACCGCGCCCCAGGCGCAGCAGAGACATGGGCGGTGTACCGATGAAGGAAGCCGCAAAGACTGATGCAGGCTTTGCGTAAATCTCCGCCGGTGAGGCATCTTGCTCAATACGACCATCACGCATCAGCACAACCCGATCAGCCATGCTCATGGCCTCGGCTTGGTCATGCGTGACATAGATCATCATCATACCGATGCGGCGCTGCAAAGCGTGAATTTCGCGCCGCATTTCAGCGCGCAGCTTCGCGTCAAGATTCGAAAGCGGCTCATCCATCAGGCAAATCGGCGCCTCCGCAACGATCGCCCGGGCGAGCGCGACACGCTGTTGCTGTCCGCCGGAGAGTTGATTCGGTCGCCGGTCAAGCAGCGTGGAAAGACCCAATGCCTCGGCCGCCTGTGCCAGACGTGCTTCCCGCGCGGATTTTGATACACGCCTGGCCTTGAGACCGAAGACGATGTTCTCGGCCACCGAAAGATGCGGAAACAGGGCATAATTCTGGAACACCATCGCGATGCCGCGCTGCGCGGGCGGGAGCGCGGTGACATCCCGCCCACCAATCAGAACGCGGCCCGCACTTGGCGTGTCGAGCCCGGCGATGATGCGGAGCAGGGTGGACTTGCCGCAACCAGAGGGGCCAAGCAAGACGACAAACTCACCCTTTTCGGAACCCGTGGTGATGCCATCCAAGGCGCGCACCGAGCCAAACTGGCGCGCAATACCATCAAGAAACAGGTCCGGCTGGGATGAAGGCAGACAATCCATGGGTGCGCGGTAGGGATAAAATGTGACTCCGGGGTGACAGTGTCGTTGCAGGGCCGTGAAACATACGGGGCAAGAGCCTTCCCTGCTTCAAGCGGCATTCTTCAAGCAACGGACAAGTGGCCGGAACGCAGGAGCAAGTTGCGATCATGGCGTGAAATTTCTTGGTTCGGTCATACTTGCTTCATGAGGCGGTCATACGGGTCGAAGAAATACGACGCGTTCGAAGGAGCGTGATCAGTGTCTGGAATTCGGATTGAGGATGTTACCAGACGCTTTGGCGCGGTCACCGCACTTGATCGTGTTTCGCTTTCCGTTCAGGCGGGCGAATTCGTCGCTTTGGTTGGGCCGTCGGGCTGCGGAAAAACCACCCTCATGCGCATCGTGGCCGGTATCGAACATGTGGATTCCGGACGGGTGATCATCAACGGCAGCGATATGACACGCAAGCGCGCGGCGGAGCGCAATGTCGCGATGGTCTTTCAATCCTATGCGCTTTACCCGCATCTGACCGTGCGCCAGAATATCAGTGTTCCCCTTGTCATGAAGCGTCTTTCCATGGGGCAGCGCTTGCCCTTGATTGGCGGCTTCTGGCCTGGCGCAGACGCGGTCCGGCGTGGCATCACCAATGATGTCGGTAAGGCCGCATCCGCCCTTGGTCTTGGTGAGTTGTTGGACCGGCGGCCCGCGCAACTTTCGGGTGGTCAGCGCCAACGTGTGGCGCTGGCGCGCGCCATTGTCCGCCGACCAGCGGCGTTTCTCATGGATGAGCCCCTGTCCAATCTTGATGCTGCGCTGCGTGTGCAAACACGACGCGAGATTGTGGATATCCATCGCCAGACCGGTGCGGCAACGCTTTACGTGACGCATGATCAATCGGAAGCGCTGACCATGGCGGATCGTGTCGCGGTGATGCAAGCGGGGCGTATCCTCCAGATCGGTACGCCAGAGGAAGTTTACGGCAACCCCGTTGATCTGCGCGTCGCGAGCTTCATCGGCAGCCCACGGATCAATACGCTGCCGGTTGAGGCGGATGCGGATGGCCAGCTTCATCTGGGTGATGTGCTGCTCATGCGGCACGCCCCCAGGGGCCCTTTGACCTTTGCCATTCGCCCGGAAGATTGTGAGCTTGCCGACGCGGGGATACCCGTACGCGCTGAAGCCATGGAGTTTCTGGGCGAGAACTTCCTGCTTCATTGTCAACATCCTCCGAGCGGGAGAACGCTGGTGCTGCGGCTGCCGCCTGGCGCGCCGCGTGCACGCCCCGGGGAATTGCTGCATATCGGCTTCAATCCAAGTCGCGCCCTATTGTTTGACGCGGAGGGCCGTCGTCTCGATCCGGATCTGCGTGTCTCCCAGCAGGAGCACGCTTTTGTCTGAAACGCTCACCGGGCCATTGCGGCGTCAGCGCAGGCCGGTGGGCGAGGCTCTGGCAGGCATTATGCTGACCTTGCCGGCAGCGATCTCCTATTTTTTGCTTTTATTGCTGCCAACACTGGCGGCCATCATGCTCGCTTTCACGGATTACGAATTGGGTGCGCCCGCGATTGGCTGGATCGGCGGGGAGAATTTTGTCGAACTTCTCGATGATCTCGGCTTTCGTCAGTCTCTTCGCAATACGATGGTCTATACAGCGATTGTTGTACCATTCTCAATCATCGGGGCATTGGCACTCGCGCTGATGATCGAAGCGCTGACGCGTGGCAAGGCGCTTTTCCGGGCAGTATTCTTCCTGCCGGTGGTATCCCTTCCCGTCGCCATGGCAACGGCCTGGCAGTATCTTCTCCATCCCACGATCGGTCCACTGAATGCACTGCTGCGCGAAATTGGCGTGAACGGACCCGCCTGGCTCACGTCGTCGGACACCGTGTTGGTCTCGCTTGCGGTCATCGGCATTTGGGAAGCCATCGGCTTCAACCTGGTGCTTTTTCTTGCCGGCTTGACAGCCATTCCCCGGGAATTGCGGCAGGCCGCGGAAGTGGATGGTGTTGCTTCTGCCTGGGAGAGGTTTCGGCTCATCACCTGGCCCCTGCTGGGTCCGACGACACTTTTTGTTGTCACGATCACCATGATCCGTGCCGTGCGTACTTTTGATAGTGTGGCGGTACTCACCCAAGGCGGCCCAAACCGCGCGTCGGAAGTTCTGCTTTACACCATGTATACGGAAGGTTTCACCTATTTCCGGTTGGGCTATTCGGCTGCGATTACCTTGATTTTCTTGCTCATCGTATTGGCGCTGATGCTATTGCAGACCCGCATTCTTGACCGTCGGGTGCATTATGGCTGAACCGCGCGCCCGCCTTGCCGAATTGCTGCGCTGGTTGCTGTTGGGCTTGCTCGGCTTGATGTTTCTGATGCCCTATATCTGGATGGTGTCGGCATCCTTGAAGCCCTTGGATGAAATCTTCCGGGCATCGCTCAATCTGATACCAGAGAATGGCGGAACGCTCTCGAATTATACCAAGGTGCTGTCCGAGGTACCGGTCGCGCATTATCTTTGGAACGGCCTGATTGTGTGTGCCGGAATCCTGTTTTTCCAGATCCTATTTGCGGTGCCGGCAGGTTACGCCATCGCAAAATTGAATTTCCCTGGACGGGATTGGGTGTTTGGTGCGGTCATGCTTGGGCTGCTTGTCCCTTACCATGTGCCGGCCTTGCCGCTTTACGTCGGCTTCAGCGCCCTTGGGTTGCTCAATACCTACACGGCTCTGATCTTGCCCTCGGTCATTTCCGTCTTTGCGATATTCCTGTTCCGGCAATTCTTCAAATCCTTGCCGGATGAACTGATACACGCAGCGCGACTGGATGGCATGGGGGAAATGGCGATCGTCTGGCGCGTCATTCTGCCTAATGCATTGCCTGCGGCAACGGCCTTCGCAATTTTCTCCGTCGTCGCGCATTGGAATGATCTTTTCTGGCCACTCATTGTCGTGAGCGGTCCCACGCATGCGACGCCTGCTTTGGGTGTTCTTTATTTCCGGACTGAGGAAGCAGGTGATGATTTCGGCGCATTGATGGCGGCTTCCGTCATCATGACCACGCCCCTGGTATTGGCCTTTCTCCTTGCGCAACGGCGCTTCGTGGAAGGCATTGCAACCACCGGCCTCAAAGGCTGAAGCATTCAGAGAAGGAGTCATTGGCATGGCCAAGATTACCCGTCGCGCATCGCTTGCGTTGCCTTTTGCACTGGCGCTACCGGCGATTCCGAAGGCACAAGGGGCCGTTGAGATCACGGTGCATTACGCGCAGCCCTTCATTTTCAAGCCTTCCTATGACGCCATTACGGAAGCTTTCGCGCGTCTGGAACCCGGCATCCGCATCAATTACGTCACCACGCCGAATTACCAGGAAGGCACGCAGCTGCTGCTGCGCCAGGCGGCCACCAACCAGCTTCCGGATCTTTCGTTCCAAGGGCTCAATCTGCTCCGCGTCTTTGCCGAGCGGGGCATCGCGCAGGATCTCGGCCCGCTATTGGCGCGGGAAGGGGACCCCGTCGCGCAAGGCTATACGCCTGCGCTTTTGGAACTTGCGCGACACAATAAATATCAGGCGGGGATTGCCTATGCGGCCTCCACCGCCATCAGCTTCATCAATGCGGATCTGGCGCGGAAATCCGGCTTTGATCCCGATCATCTGCCCACGGATTGGGATGGCCATCTTCGGCTTGCGGCGGCAGTCAAGGAAAGGACTGGTGGGCCCGACGGCATGTGGTTCGCGTGGAGCGAATGGATGTTCCAGACACTGGTGCTGAGCTACGGCGGCGCCATGATGAAGCCGGACGAAAGTGACATAGCCTTCGATGGTGCTGAGGGGCTTGCCACGCTGAAGCTGCACGAGAGAATGGTGAGCGAAACCGCAATGCCGGCGCTGAATGCCAATACAGCCTCTCAGGCCTTTGCGGCCGGGCGGCTTGGTGCATTCTATTGGACAACGGCTGTCGTCCGGAATTTCATCAATAGCGTCGGGCAGAACTTCGATTTCCGGACCTATCCGCTGCCGGTTGCGCCTGGCGTCGCGAATGGCACTTTGGCGACTGGTGGTGCGGCAGGCATGATCACCGCGCGCGATCCGGTGAAGCGCGATGCGGCATGGAAGTTCCTGCGCTTTGCAACGTCGCCGCAGGGCCAGGCGTTGATGGTGGTGAATAGTGGCTATGTGCCCTGCAACCAATTGACCATCGACGACCCGCGTTGGCTGGCGGAATTCTACCGGGACAATCCACGCTTCCGCGCCGCGGTCGCACAGATGTCACGCATGGCGCCGTGGTTCGCCTTTCCAGGTGCAAATGGCGTTCGCATTACCGAATCCATCACCAACAATACGTCACGCGTGATTGAGCGTCGGGCCTCACCGGAAGTGGCGCTGGCCGATATGGGGCGGGAGGTACGGCGCCTTCTGCCGCGCCGCGGTTGAGCCAGTCAGTCAAGCATGAAGGAGAATAGCATGAAATTGAACCGTCGTTCCGCGCTTGCTTTGCCGGTTGCGCTTTGCCTTCCATCCCTGGCCCGCGCACAGCAGGCAACGGACATCACCGTTCACTACGCACAGCCCGCCATCTTCAAGGCTTCCTATGACGCGATTTTGGCACGCTTTGCCGTGCTGGAGCCGGCGATCCGCGTCAATGTTGTGACGACACCGAATTACGAGGAAGGGGCGCAATTGCTGCTGCGTCAGGCAGCAACCAACCAACTGCCAGATCTTTCCTATCAAGGGTTCAATCGCCTGCGTGTTTTCGCTGAACGCGGCATCGCCAAGGATCTTGCGTCTTTCCTCTCGCGCGAAGCAGACCCGGCGAAAGCCGGCTACACGCCAAACATCCTTCGGCTTGGTCATTTTGGCGGCATGCAGGCCGGCTTGCCTTATGCGGCGTCCAACCCAATCAGCTTCTACAATGCTGACCTGTTTCGGCGTGCCGGCTTGAACCCGGATGCCTTCCCCAGGGATTGGGACGGGATCATCGCTGCGGCCAAAGCCATCCGGTCCCTTGGGGATGGGACCGAAGGTCTATACTACAATTGGGGCGGGGATGATTGGATGTTCTCTGCCCTGCTGTTCGGCTTTGGCGGCCAGATGCTGACTGATGATGAGCGTGACATTGCCTTTGCCGGCGCGGAAGGTCTGGCTGCGGTCCGGCTTCTGGACAGGATGGTGAAGGAAGGCGGGATGCCGAACTTCAATGCCGCGTCAAGCCAACAGGCTTTTGTGGCCGGCAAGCTTGGCATGACCTTCCGTTCAACGGCGACGTTACGCAATGTGATCAATGGGGTCGGCAGTAATTTTGCGCTGCAGACTGGCCCCATGCCGGTCATTGACCCGGTGCGGGGAAGGCTGCCCACCGGTGGTGCCGCCGGCATGATTACCGCGCGTGATCCAAGCAAGGCTGAAGCTGCGTGGAAGTTCCTCCGCTTTTCGACAAGCGCGGAAGGTCAGGCGCTGATGGTCATCAACACCGGCTATGTGCCGATGAACCAGGTGGCGATTGATGAGCCCCGCTGGCTGGCGGCCTTTTATAGGGAAAATCCACTTTTCCTTGCGGCCGTTCGGCAATTGCCCATTTCAATCCCCTGGTATGCCTTTCCTGGGGCCAATAGTGTGCGCGTCACGCAGACCATGGTGAATAATCTGGCGCGCATCACCGAGCAGCGCGCCACGCCGGAAGCCGTCCTCGCCGATATGGCAACCGAGGTTCGGCGGATGCTGCCGCGGAGGAGCTGAGCGATGCTGTCTATCCTGCAACTCTCCGATGCGCATTTGTCGCCGCGCAACACCTTGTTTCGTGGCAACATGGCAAGGGTGCGTGCCATGGTGGAGGCAACACCGCTGGATTTGGTCGTGGCCAGCGGTGATCTTTCGCTCGACGGTGCCGATTCCGACGAAGATCTAACCCTGGCGGCGGCGCTTCATCGCGATTTCGCAGCGCCATTGCTGGCCTTGCCGGGGAATCATGATGTTGGCAGCCATGTCCATACAATGCCGCGGCAGCCCGTTGACCATGTGCGGCTTGATCGCTTCAAGGGCATTCTTGGTGCGGGGCATGGGCTTGTGGATCTTCCCGGTTGGAGGATCATTGGATTGAATTCTGAGGTTATGGGAACGGAGCACACGGAAGAAGCACTCCAGGCCACCTTCATTGCCGAAGCTGCCGCGAGCGCGGGGGAACGGCGCATTGCGTTGTTCCTGCATAAGCCCATCTTCGTGACTGACATGGACGACCCAACCTTCGACTATTGGTCTGTCCCGCCGCATGCGCGCAGCACACTGTCGCCGCTGCTTGAACATCCTGGTCTCCGTCTGGTGGCGAGCGGGCATCTGCATCTGCACCACCAATTTTCCCGGGGGCGCGTTTCATATATCTGGGCGCCGCCGCTATCCTTTATTGTGAGTGAGGCCGAGCAAACAGGCCTGCCTGGTGCGCGCCTGACGGGCGCTTTGCTGCACCGCTTGCATGCGGATCATGTGGAAACGGTACTGCTGACATCGGAGCAGATGGAAGCTCCTTTCATCAGTGAGATCAGGCATCTTACCTATAACCGGCCAGAGTGATGTTCTTTTTGGTCGGCATGTTCAGCATTCAAGCAGGTCCCTGAAGGGCGTGAAAGCGCCCTGAAGGCACCCAAGTGGCTTCCAGCATCGGTCCAGCGCATACCCGCACCCCGGTGCACCAGTCAGGCATGCGGATCCTGCCTGATCGCATGTTGCGTGTTGCCAAACGATTCCATTTGTCGGGAAGATGCGGTAATCATGTGGCCGACATGAATGGCGCCACTGGCACCTGACCACCGGAGCCGAACTATGAAGCAAGCCTTTGATCTTGTTGTGGTCGGTGCAGGTATTCTGGGCCTTGCCCATGCGCTGCATGGGGCAAGGCGCGGCCTCAAGGTTGCGGTGCTGGATCGTGACGCACAGGCCAATGGCGCGAGTATTCGCAATTTCGGCTTTGTGACCGTGACTGGCCAGGCGGCGCATAAAACCTGGGAACGCGCACGCCGCGCCCGGGATACTTGGGCGGAAATCGCGCCCCTCGCCGGCATCCCTGTGCTTCATCGCGGCCTGTTGATGGCGGTAAGGCGGCCCGAAGCTGTCGGCGTTTTGCAGGAATTCCTGGCAAGCCCGATGGGGGAAGCCTGCCGCCTGCTGCAAGGTGCGGACATCCCACACCCCCTGCGCGGGCGCGACCTGCTCGCGGCATTGCATAGCCCGCATGAGCTTCGGGTCGAAAGCCGAGAGGCCTTGCCGCGCCTCGCCGCCTGGCTCGCGCAATCGCTGGGTGTGCAGTTTTTCTGGCGCACCGCGGTGGAAAGCGTAGCCTCTGGGCAAGTCACCGCCACCCAGGGTGTTTTCTTTGCGCCGCGCATCGTGGTTTGCCCCGGCCCTGATATCGCAACCCTTTTTCCCGATATCTTTGCGCGCCGCTGCGTCACGCTGTGCAAGCTGCATATGCTCCGGCTGGCAGATCCCGGTTGGCGCCTGCCCGCTGCCATCATGAGTGATCTTGGGCTGCATCGTTATCGTGGCTATGCGGATAGCCCATCCTTGCCGCAGCTGCGTCAACGCCTGCAAGCCGAGCAAAAGACAGAGCTTGACAACGGCATTCATCTGATTGTGGTGCAAAGCGCGGATGGTTCGCTGGTGGTGGGCGACAGCCATCATTACGGCCTGACACCTGATCCCTTCCAGCCAGAGGCCGTGGATGCGCTGATCATCCATGAAGCCCAGCGCGTGCTTGATCTTCCGGCGCCGCGCGTGATTGAAAGATGGACAGGGCTTTACCCTTCCGGTGCCGATGATGCGTTTTTTGAAGCCCCCATGCCGGGGGTGCGCCTGGTTTCGGTTACCTCCGGCACGGGGGCGAGTACGGGCTTTGGCATTGCGGAAGAAGTGCTGGCTGATATGGAAGCAAACCCATGACGCAGAAAATAAAGGGCGTGATCCTGGATTGGGCCGGCACCGTGGTAGACCATGGCAGCCGCGCGC
>Ga0079301_1001622_pt1 | contig 10271 bp, 10 predicted proteins | sample Wag4_2014_7_11_3_FD_74797 | JGI IMG/M metagenome (GOLD analysis project Ga0079301, IMG submission 74797) | Fresh water mixed with fracking chemicals microbial communities from Ohio, USA - Utica-2 Time Series FC 2014_7_11 | ecosystem: Engineered > Industrial production > Chemical products > Input...
CGCGGAGCATCGGCTGCTCCTGCGCATGGACAACGCCGACGAGCGGCTCACGCGGCTCGGCGCGGAGTGGGGCATCGTCGACGGCGCGCAGCTCGCCGCGTTCGAGGCGCGCATGCGCGCAAAGGACGAGCTTGTCCGCGCGCTTTCCGAGATGCGCGAAGGTGGCGCGCGGCTGCTTGATCTCGCGAAGCGGCCCGATGTCGAGCTCGCGTGGCTCGCGGCGCGCGTCGAGTCCGTGCTCGGTGCGGTCTCGCCCGCGCTCGTCGACCGCGTGGTGACCGACGTCCGCTACGAGGGCTACGTCGTCCGCCAGAACGCGGAAGTGCGCCGCCAGGCCGACTACGACTCGGTGTCGATCCCGGAGTCGCTGAATCCGAACGAAATCCGCGGCCTCCGCCGCGAGGCGGTCGAGACGCTCGCGCGCTTCAAGCCGCGCACGCTTGGCCAGGCGAGTAGGCTCGCTGGGATCTCGCCCGCGGACATCACCGTCGTGGCGATGTGGGTGCGGCGAAGTGGGAGGGCCAAATCTCACTGATTGCACCGAGCTCGAGCGCAATGAACTCCAGATCCGACGAGGCTGATTAGATTCTGTTTCCGCACTTCCCCCCCGCGGCGAACCGCGGTTCATCGCTGAGATTGGACATATGCTCTTCGATCGAACCTAGCACCGAAGGACCTCTCGATTGAGCACCGAACTACTCGACTTACCTCGCAGCGTTCGAAAGCCAGCCTATTTGCTTGCGCTCCATGTTTCGGCGCATGCCTCCAGCATCGGACCGGACCGATGGGGGCTTACCTATTCCGGTCGCAGCTATTTGCGGGTAAACGTCGGCTGGACGGAGATTCTCACCCTTACAAGTGACGGGCTCCGACTGATCCTCGACCGTGAAATGGCCAAGGAGCAATGCCCGCGGATTCGGCTCCACCTAGGCAACAACCCGAAAGGGTTTTATCCCACAGTTCCCGGTTCCGCGCTCATCGAATGCAAGCTCACTCCTAGCGCATTCCTGTGGGATCACCTGCCGCAACTGCTGCCCGCGATCGATCGATCGGTCGAATTCGCTGCCCGCAGGCGTGTGAGCCGAACAGTTCGCGCTGGCCACTGCGAATGGGCCTATCGGAAGCTGCAAGAGGCTGTAGGCGGCGGTGATCTTGCTTCCGGACTGACCAACTCTCGAAGCACTGAGCCAAAGACCGCAAACGCCGGCCTCGCCCTGATGGAAGGGGCACTGAGGCGGGTTGTTTCCTCCCGACCCGAGCGACGACGCGAACTACGGCAAGCGTGTGTCGAGCACTTCGGATTCACCTGTGCGGTATGCGACTTTTCTTTCGAAGAATCGTACGGACCGATCGGCAGGAACTTCATTCACGTCCACCATCTCACTCCGCTGGGTTCCGTCGGCAGAGTCTCCCCAGACCCTACGCGCGATTTACGACCAGTCTGTCCCAATTGCCATGCGATGCTGCACCGCTGTGATCCGCCCTTGGCGATCGAGGAACTGCGAGACCTCCACGAGACTCAACGCCAACTCGGCGAAGCCCGACGTCGACGACCGTAAGCAACACGACAGTCAGCGGCTCGATGGCTAACGAGCATTTTGATGTCGGTCCACAGCGCAACGGCCCGATCTGCGATCGGCTAGCCATGAAGAGCGATCCTCTCCCGGCAGCGCCGAGGGATACTGGCCCGCGCGAAACCCGCTCAGCACATGCCTTCGGCGATGTCCACGAGCATCCGCACGCCGTAGCCCGTCGGGCCCGCGACGCACAGGTCGCTCGCGCTCTCGCTGTTGCCGACGCCCGCGATGTCGATGTGCGCGAAGGGCACGCTCTTGTCGACGAAGAAGTCGAGGAACGCGGCGCCCTGGATCGGGTGCGCGAGGCGCGACGGGTTCGAGTTGATGATGTCGGCGTGCTGGCTCTTCATGTGGTCCTTGTGCTCCTTCCAGAGCGGCAGGCGCCACACCTTCTCGCCGGTCCGGTCGGCGGCGGACTCGATCGCGTCGCGCAGCCGCGCGTCGTCGCAGAAGTAGCCGGCGCTCCAGCAGCCGAGCGCGGTGACCACGCCGCCCGTGAGGGTCGAGAGCTCGATCATCGTGGTCGGCTTGTACTTCTCGCAGGCGTACGAGATCGCGTCGGCGAGCACGAGCCGCCCCTCGGCGTCGGTGTTCGTCACCTCGACCGTCGTCCCGTTGTACATCGTGATGATGTCGTCGGGGCGGTACGCGTTCGAGCTCACCATGTTCTCGGCGGCCGGGAACAGCGCGACGACGCGCAGCGGCAGCTTCGCGTGCGCGATCGCGTGCATCGCGCCGAACACGGCGGCGCCGCCGCACTTGTCGTACTTCATGCCCTTCATGCCGTTGTTCACCTTGAGCGAGTAGCCGCCGGTGTCGTAGGTGAGCGTCTTGCCGACGAGCGCGAGCGTCTTGCCGCGCGCCTTCGCGCTCACGCGCTTCGGCTTGTACTCGAGGATCGCGATGAGGCTCTTCTCGTCGCTGCCCTGCCCGACGGCCACGATGCCGCCCATGCCGAGCTTCTTCGCGTCGTTGAACGAGATCAGCTTGTAGGTGAGGCCCGCGGCCTTCGCGAGCTTCCTCGCCTCGCCCGCGAACCAGTTCGGCGTGCAGATGTTGGGCGGGGTCGCGGCGATGCGGCGCGCCTCGTTCACGCTCGCGCCGACCTCGAGGCCGCGCGCGAGGCCCTCGGCGAACGCGCCGTCACCCGCGTCGAGCGCGAGGTTTCCCGCGCGGGCGGCGCGCGTCGTCGCCTTGCCGTCGAACATGTCGACGCGCCAGTTGGCGATCGCGAGGCCCTCGCCGAACGCCTGGCCGAGCTCGCGCTGCTCCTTCGCGCCGAACGCGCCCGCGAACGCGAGGCGCACCTTCGCGCACTTCATCCGCTCGAGGCCGCGCACGAGGCGCGCGCCCGCGGTGCGGGCCGACTTCGCGTTGAACTCCGCCTTCTTGCCGAGGCCGAGGATCACGGTGCCGTCCGACGCCGCGGTGGTCTCGCCGAGCTCGGCGCGGAAGCTCGCGCTCGCGAGCGCCGCATCGCGCGCGGCGCTGCGGTCGCCCTTCGCGAGCGACTTCTCGTCGGAGTACACGGCGAGGACAACAGGCGCCTTCGGCGCACGCGCGGTCGTGATGCGGTCGAACATGGCGGGCGATACTACCGCGCGCCGAACGGCGTCGCTCAGCCCGGGTCTTCCCGCCGGGGAGTTGCTCAACCCCAGGACGAGAGCAGCACCGCGAGGTCGCCGCCGCCCACCACGCCGTCCGCGTCGAGGTCGGCGATCGGGCTCGGCGCGCCCCACGCGGAGAGCAGGATCGCGAGGTCGCCGCCCCCCACCGTTCCGTCGCGGTCGAGGTCGGCGGGCGACGCCTGGAACGGCGGCACGAACACCACCTCGATGCGCGGCCGCAGGATGGCGTTGCCGTTCTCGCTCGCGCGGATCTCGATGCCGTCGTCGTTGCCGTTGATGATCTCGGGCAGGATCGCGAGTCCGTGGTTCGGCTCGCCCGCGACCCACGCCGCGACGGCCGCCGTGACGTCGACGCGGCGCATGGTGTCGCTGTCGGGCTGGTTGTCGCCGCTGAAGACGGCGATCGCCGGAGTCATGTCGGCGGGCACCGAAAGCCCGTCGCCGAGCGAGTTCCAGGTCGAGGACTCGTCCCAGCCCCGTCATGCGGTGCACGAGGAAGTCCGGGTTGTAGAGCGGAGTGTCGATGTCGTCGGGCACGTCGATGACGAGCGTCGCCGAGACGACCTGCGCGCCGACGGGCACCTGGCCCGGACCCGCGCCCACGAGACCGTCCCAGCGGAGGAGTCCCTGCCCGCGGCGGTCGGAGAACAGCGAGTTCGCGGTGTCGTCGTCGACCACGCGGGTGTCGTTCTGTCCGTAGCTCGTGTTCGGGTTCGCCTGGCTGATCCAGGTGTCCTGCGTGCCCGCATATCCGGCGACGCCCTCCTGCAGCGCGACGAATCGGCTCGACGGCGGCATCCGGTACGCGTCGAACGGCACGGCGAGCGTGAAGTCGCTCTCGTCGGCGGTCCGGATCGCGGCGAGCGTCGGCGAGTAGGTGTCGACGTCGATCGTGTTGGCGGCCACGTCGAAGCGCATGATGCGCATCCATCCGTCGCCGCCGTTGGGGTCATCCTGGAAGTCGGCGAGCACCTCGTGCACCGGCAGCCCCGCGACGTTGGTCGAGACCTGGCGGTACTCCTCGTGGAAGTGGCCGCAGTTCACCATGAAGATCGAGGGATTCTTGCGGACGAACCAGTCGAAGAAGTCGTTGCTCTGGATGCCGTCGGGCGTGTAGGTGCCCTCGACCGAGTACCACACCGAGGGGTAGCGCCCCGACGACACGAGCGGCACGCCCGAGGTGTAGTCCTCCGCGTCCTGCAGGTAGCGGTGCGTGGTGAGCAGGACCGGGCGGTCGCGGTTGGCGTCGAGCACGCCCTGCGCCCACGCGAGCTCGCGCACCGGCGTGTCGCACTCGAGGTGCAGGCTGAGGAACTCCATGCCGCCCGCGCTGAAGTACTGGTACGAGCTCATGCCGCTCGGCGACGCGCCGCCGAACCAGGTCCGGCCGGCGAAGCGCGAGGGACCGAAGCGCTCGAGGTAGGGCTGCGGGATGTAGGGCTGACCGGAGCCGCCCGACGACGTGATGTCGTGGTTGCCCGGGCAGACGCCGTAGATGATCTGCGCCTCGTCGAGCAGCGACATCGACTCGTCGGCGCGCACCCACTGGAGCGGCTGGTCGGCGTTGTTCACGATGTCGCCGTAGTGCGAGACGAAGCGGATGTCGAGCGAGGCGCGCTGGTCGACGACCCACGCGGTCTGCGCGGTGAAGATCGCGGGGAAGCTGCTCGCGTAGTTCTGCGTGTCGGGCAGGCCGATCACGGTGAACGCGGAGTCGCCGAGCCCGCGGTACCGCGCGTGGGTGCGCACGAAGTCGGGCGCGCTCGCGATGACGGCGAACTCGGGCATGCGGCGGCGATCGCCGTCCGACTTGATTCCGTGGATGCCGTCGTGCGCGAAGGCCGCGGCGGCGGGCAGGAGCATGACGGACGCGGCGACGCGGGCGGGGTTGGCTCGGAGCATGGCGCGCAGGGTGCGGGCCGACTGCGAGCATGCCTTCCAGTTCGGGTGAAGATCGCGCGAAGTCGTGCTCAGGCGCGCAGGGCGGAGGGATCCTCGCCGCGCTCGATCGCCTCGATCTTGTGGAGGCGCCGCAGGTGGCGCCCGCCGTCGAAGGGCGTGCGCACCCAGGTGTCGACGATGCGCTTGACGAGCGTGTGGCCGATGAGGTCGGCGGAGAGGCACAGCACGTTCGCGTCGTTGTGGGTGCGCGAGAGCTGCGCCGAGAGCTCGTCCTGCGCGAGGGCGGCGCGGATTCCGCGCAGCTTGTTCGCCGCGATGCACATGCCGATGCCAGTGCCGCAGATCAGGATCGCGCGGTCGGCCTCGCCGCGCGCGACGCGGCTGCACGCGGCGTAGGCGCTGTCGGGGTAGTCGGTCATCGCGCCGTTCATGTCGGACACGGTCTCCACGTCATGGCCGTCGGCCTTGAGGTGGGCGACGAGGGCCTGGGTGGCCACGGCTCCGCGATGGTCGCATCCGAGGGCGATCTTCATGCGCCAAGCATCCCCGCAATCCGCTGCGGAATCAACTCGGCGAAATACGCGCCCAGTTCGTCGTAGGCCCGCTGCCCGAGGCCGATGGGATCGGGCACGTCTCCCGAGGGATCGAGGGGCTGCACCCGCGCCGCGGCGGCCGGGTCGTTCGCCACCAGCGCGCGGGCGCGCGCGACGTGGGCGGCGGTCATCCCGAGGACGAGGTCGGCCTTGCGCACCATGTCGGCGGTCAGGCGCTTCGAGTGCTGCGGGACAGGCGCGCGCATCCGCTCGAGGACGGCGACGGTCTCGTGGCTGGTCGGGCCGCCGTCGAACGCGCTCACCCCGGCCGAGGCGAAGAACAGCGGGCCGATGCCCGCGGGAAGGCGACCGTCCTCGGACACCTTCTGCGCGATCCCCTCCGCCATGGGCGAGCGGCAGGTGTTGCCTGTGCAGACGAAGAGGACGGTGCGCATGGGAGGGATCCTACAGATCCGCGTCCTCGCGCGGCGCGCGCTCGGCCTCGTCCTCCCAGTCGTCGTCGGGGCCTTCGGAGGGCACGACCTCGGCCATCACGCGGCGCGCCCGCTCGAGATCGTCGGGCCGCACGACGACCGCAGGCCAGAGCGCCAATGCAAAGAACAGGTTTGCGTTCTTGAGGTGTCCCCCGAGCACCGCGGCGGGGATCCCCTCCGATTCGAGCCGCGCGACCAGCAGCGCCGCGAGGGCTTCGCTGGGAAAGCGCGCCAGCTCGACCGGCTGCGCGTCGGACGCCATGTCAGGCCACCTCCGACGCACGCTCGAAGGTCGCGGGCGGCGTGACCTCCTCGGCGAACTCGGGCGTGTAGACGTCGCCCTTCGCGTCGTACACGCGACGGCACCCGGGGCATTCGTGGACACGCTCCTCGCCGACGCGGAGTGCGTCGACCTTCGCGCGGCACGCGGGGCAGTTGCCGGCACCGAGGGCCTCGCGGGCGAGTCCGCATTCGGCCCACTTCAGCGTGAGGTAGCCGCAGCGCACGATCACCACCAGGAACACCGAGGAGATGATCATCACGATCGGCACCAGCGGGTAGATGACGGTGAACGCGAGGGCCACGAAGAACATCCCGATGAAGATGAACAGCCAGACCCGGCCGTAGATCTCGGTGATGCCGCGGAAGATTCGGTACAGCATGGTTCGGAGCGTATTCGCAGCGCCGCGCGCTCGGACGCGCCCCCCCGCCCGATTTCGGTGCCTGGCACCAACCTGGCACCAGCCTGGCACCAATCTGGCACCAACCACCCACCAACCCGGCACCCGTCCCGAACGACCGGACGCCGTCACGGCGTGCCTGGATGGTGTCGGGTTGGTGCCAGGCACCACCCTGGCACCAACCTGGCACCAACCTGGCACCGGGCGGAGCAGGTGCGATGCTCGCACGGCTCCACCACGGGCTGTACACTGAGCCGCTCGCGACCACCATCGGCGGTAGTGCCCGGTGCCCGCGCAGCCTCGAGGGGACCCCATGAAGCTCATCTGCGATCGCCTGTCGTTGTCGGACGCCCTCACCATGGCCAGTGGCGTGGTCGCCTCGCGCACCCCGACGCCCGTGCTGACCTGCCTCAAGCTGGTCGCCAAGTCGGGCGTCCTCCAGATCAGCGCCACCGACTCGGAGATCGGCCTGATCATCACCGTCCCCAACGTCGACGTGAAGGAGGACGGCGAGGCGCTCATCCCCGCCGACAAGCTCAACCAGATCATCCGCAGCTGCGACGACTCGACCGTCACCCTCTCGGTCGACCGCAACCTCGCGACCATCGCGACCGAGAGCTCGACCTTCAAGGTCTTCGGCTACGAGCCGCGCGAGTTCCCCGGCGTGCGCCGCGCGTCCGACCGCGTCGACTTCGAGGTCGACGCCGGCACGCTCCGCCGCCTGATCATGCGCACCGTGTTCGCCGTGGCGCGCGATGATTCCCGCTACGCCATCTCGGGCGTGCTGGTCGACCGCAAGAGGACGCAGCTGCGCCTCGTCGCCACCGACGGACGCCGCCTCGCGCTCGCCCGCGGAACCTGCAGCGGCGGCGACAACGACGTGACCTTCATCGTGCCGACCAAGGCGCTCAACGCGCTGGTCCGGCTGATGAGCGATCCCGAGGCGTCGGTCAGGGTCCACCGCGACGGGAACCAGGTGTTCTTCCAGGTCGGCGACGCCGCCTCTGGCGCGACGCTCGTGTCGAGCGTCGACGAGCGGACCTTCCCGCCCTTCGAGGACGTCATCCCCAAGGAGCACGACCGCCGCGCGACCTGCGACGCGTCGGAGCTCGGCAGCGCGATCCGCCGCGCGAGCCTGCTGACCAACGAGGAGTCGAAGGGCGTCCGCCTCTCCTTCGCGCAGCAGCAGCTCACGCTCACCAGCCGCGCGCCCGAGATGGGCGAGTCGGAGGTGCGCATCGACGGCATCGCGTACCAGGGCGAGCCGATCGACATCGCGTTCAACCCGAGCTTCATCGTCGATGTGCTCAAGGTGATCGACAGCGAGCAGGTCATGATCGAGATGAAGGCCCCCAACAAGCCGGGCGTCATCAAGGTCGGCGCGGACTTCACCTACGTGGTGATGCCCGTCAGCCTGCAGTGACGACGTCGCGGGGCGACCCACGCGGGGCGACCCACGCAGGGCGACCCACCCGGGACCACCCCGCACGGGGCCGGCAACGCCGTCCCCCCGCCGACCAGTACGAACACGACAACCGCCCGCGCGTGACGCGGGCGGTTGTGCGTTTCGGATCGGGACGCGTGACCGGAGTCCCGCGCGGGGGCGGGCGTCCGGTGCGCGCGGGATCAGTACTTGACGCTGCAGCCGAAGGGCTTGGTCTCGCTCGGCTCGACCTTCTCGCCCTTCTTGAGCTGGGTCACGGCCTGGACGACGTGGTTCGTCTTGCCGTCGCCCGACTGGCTGTTGTCGATGGCGCCCTTGTAGACGAGCACGCCCTCGGCGTTGATCACGAAGCAGTGCGGCGTGGTGCGCGCGCCGTAGGTCTTGCCGACCTGGCCGTCGCGGTCGAAGAGCGCGGGGATCTCGACCTTGTTGTCCTTGAGGTAGGCCGGGGTGGAGTCGAAGCTCGACGGGCGCGAGGCGCTCGAGTTGATCGCGAGGTAGACCGCGTCGGGGAACTGCGCCTTCACGCCCTTGATGGTCGCCGCGACGGTGCCGTCCTTCATGACGCGCTCGCAGACGGGGCACTCGGGGTTGATCCACTCGATCACGACGACCTTGCCCTTGGCGTCGGAGAGGCTCCAGTCCTTGCCGTCGGCGGTCTTCAGGGTGAACGCGGGCGCGGCCTCACCGACCTTGGCGCCGGCGGAGGCTCCGGCCTTGTCGCCGCGCGGAGTGCGCTGGCCCTTGGGGGCGCGCTCCTTCGGCGCCTCCTGCGCGGGCGCATCCTGGGCGACCGAGATCGCGGTGAAGCCGACGGCGAGGGTGGAGGCGAGAACGATGCTGAGGATCTTCTTCATGATTCGACTGAGCTCCTGAGAGAGGGAAATGAGCGGATGAACTGCTCCGGAAGAACTGAACGTGGACCACTGAACCTGTGCGGACTGCTCCGACCGGACCGTTCATCGGCGGCGGCGGACCCGCGGCCTGAACCGGCGATCGGACTCCGCGGCGCGCTCACGGCGCCGGAATGGGCAAACGGAACGCGTAGGCAGGCCCGTTCTTGCCGAGAACGAGCAGGCCGGCGACCTCGAGCGGGCGACCTCCCGTGCTCTCGCGCGAGAGCATGAGCGGGACCCGGAGGAACCGCCCCTTCGCGTCGGCGAGGTAGCCCGATTCAAGCAGGCACCCCGGGGTGTCGTTGGGGATGAAGCGCCAGGCGGCGTCCGCGGGGGTGTCCGCGGGGGCCTCGACCACGAGCGTGCCGGTCTCGGCGGCGATGTCGGCGAGGGCGAGCTTCCACCCCGGGGGCAGCGGCTTTGGCAGGCGCGCGAGGCTCTCGGCGAGCGCGCGCGCGGGCGCAGCGTCGGCGGCGACGGGCTTGGCGAGGTCGACGGCGGTCTCGGCGCTGCCCATCAGGCAGCGTTCCTTGCAGACGAGCCAGCGGGTGCGCACCTTCGCGGGGAGGCCCGCGGCGGGCATCGTCTGCGGCAGCTTCACCTCGACCGACAGCGTGACCGACTTCTCGTAGCCGAAGGTGGTCTCGCCGTGGGTGAAGACGCTCGGCACGGGGAAGTCGACCGCGGGCTTGCCATCGGCGCGCGTGGCGAGCACGCATGCGGCGGAGGCGCCCTGCTCCCCGGCCGACCCAGCCTGCGGGAACTCGACCTCGACCATCGTCGGCGAACCCGACTCGCCGGGATTCTCCCAGTAGATGTGCCAGCCGGGCACGATGTCGAAGGTGACGGCGATGCGGACGGTCGCACCCGGCGTCGCCTCACCGACGACGGCGGCGGAGACCTTCACGGCCTCCTCGGCCGTCTGCGGCTCGCGCACCGAGGCAGCCGGCTTCGCGCCGACCGGCGGCGCCACCACCGCGGGGGTCGCCTGTGCATGGGCCGCAGCGGGAACGGCGACCACGGTCGCGAGCAGGATCGGGAGGAGCGGGAGTCGGCGCATCGTCATGGCGGAAGGCGAAGGTGCGGGGTCGAAGGTGCGGGGTCGAAGGTGTAGGCG
>Ga0079301_1001623_pt1 | contig 10266 bp, 11 predicted proteins | sample Wag4_2014_7_11_3_FD_74797 | JGI IMG/M metagenome (GOLD analysis project Ga0079301, IMG submission 74797) | Fresh water mixed with fracking chemicals microbial communities from Ohio, USA - Utica-2 Time Series FC 2014_7_11 | ecosystem: Engineered > Industrial production > Chemical products > Input...
TCCATCGTGACGCGTCCCGATCAAACGGAAGCCCTCCATGCTTGAGTCGACACTCCCCATGGTCATCGGCATCGCCAGCGGCAAAGGCGGTGTCGGTAAGACGACGGTGTCCGTGAACCTGGCGATGGCCCTGGCCGAGATGGGAAAGAAGGTCCTGCTGCTGGACGCCGACCTCGGGCTGGCCAACGCCCAACTCGCCCTGGGCGTGCGCTCGACGGCCAACATCGGGCACGTGTTGCGCAACGAGCGCCCGCTGGCGGAGGTGATCGTCGACGCCGCGCCCGGTGTGCGGCTGATCCCCGGAGCCTCCGGCGTGCGGGACCTCGCTTCGCTCGACGAATCGCAGGTCGCCTCGGTGATCCACCTGCTCGACGACCTGGAAGAGCCCGTGGACTGCCTGCTGGTGGACATCGCCGCCGGCATCGCCCCTGCGGTGGTGTCCTTCATGGCGGCCTGCCAGCGCCGATTCGTCGTCGCCTGCGACCAGCCGGCATCGATCGCCGACGCCTACGGCCTGCTCAAGATCATGACGGTGGAGGAAGGTCTGGACGAGATCTTCCTGGTGCCCAACATGGTCCAGAGCCAGGCCCAGGGTCGGCGGCTGCATGCCCACATGAACGACGTGGCGCAGCGCTTTCTTGGCACCTCGCTGCGTTACATCGGCTCGATCGAGCGTGATGATGCGGTGCAAGCCGCCCAGGAGCGCTACACCCCGGTGTGCCGACACGCACCGACCAGCGCGGTCTGCAGGAGCTTCCGACAACTGGCTGCGCAGGTCGCCCGGCTCGGTCCGGTCCCCAAGCCCTCGGGGCGAATCCAGTTCCTCGTCCAGCGACTGCTCCAGCGGCATGCGCCCGGCCCCTGAAACGCCAGGGCCGGTGCACACGCGGTGCGCCATGCCGGCGCGGCGCGTCGGCATCGTCCGGAAGGTCAGCAGATGAATCCTGCCCTGAAGCTGTACGAGCCTGCGCGCAGCACCACCGAGCAACTGGTGCGCGAGCACATGCCCATGGTCAAGCGCGTGGCCGTGCACCTGAAGGTGCGGCTGCCGCCGTTCATGGACCTGGCCGAGCTGGTGCAGGTCGGGATGGTCGGCTTGATCGAGGCCGCCCAGGCCTTCGACCCCGCCAAGGGCGAGCAGTTCGAACGCTTCGCCTTGAGCCGCATCAGGGGTGCCATGGTCGACGAGGTCCGGCGCATGTCGGGCATGCCCCGTTCTGCGGTGGCCTTCCAGCGCGAAGAAGACGACGCCGCGCGGGCCCTCGCAGGCGAACTCGGACGCCCCGCAAGGTCCAGTGAAGTCGCTGCCCGACTGGGCATGGACATCATGCAGTTCCACAAGGAGCGTGACGCTGCGCACCGGTTCGAGACCGAATCACTGGACCTCGTGGAGACCGAAGCCTTGAGCGTGGCCGCCGACCGCCAGCAGCAGCCCGAGGCACTCGTGGAACGGGCCCAGTTGCTGGAACAGCTGGGCCGGAGCATCGATGCGCTGTCGGACCGCGAAAAGCTCGTTCTTAAGCTGTACTATGTAGAAGAGTTAAACCTCAAAGAAATAGGTGCAGTGCTCGAAGTGACAGAATCTCGCATCAGTCAGATCCTGTCGGCGCTCGTTCGCAAGCTGCGTGCCGAACTCTGAGAACCTGAAGTCTTCCAGCCACAACCCACCCCATGTTCCGCAAGCTGTTTGCCGCCGGCCCCGAAGAGGATCAGGAAACTGCGCGCGTAGCCTGCGGCAAGGTCGTGGCTTCGCGTCTGGTCGACTCGCGCGAGGCGCGAAGTGCCCGCACACGGATGGGCCTGCTTTGCAGGGCGCATCTGGACAAGACCTTCATCGACGGCGCGGAGCAGACGGCCGGGTACCAGGATGCCCTGGCCCGTGGGCTGATCCAAGGCCGGGAAAAGCCGGAAGAGCCCCAGGCGCCGGAATTCCAGCTCATCAAATCCGGTGGACGCGGCCTGTGGGTCGACTTCCCTCAGGAGTACGCCGATCAGGCCTTCGCGCTCGGTGGGCGTTACCAGACGACCGAACTCTCCGCCGAACAGGCGATCCTCGAGATGCAGACCGTGGCCGATCAGATCTTTCTGATGAAGCTCAAGCTCGGGCAGTCCTTCGAGGTGCTGCAGTTCCTGCGCGACGAGCTGGCGCAGTCGCCAGGGTCATCGGGCGCGGAGGCACCCGGCACGGGATCGACAGGCTGACATGGCCATGGACCTGCTGCTCCTGGGGGTGATCGCACTGGCTCTGCTGCTGGTGATCCTGATGATCATCTACCTGGTCGACAGGATCAACGTCATCGAGCGTGCCACGCAGGAGGCCGTGCGCAGCCTCGGACAGCAACAGGGCCCTGCACCCGCCGGCCCGTTCGGCGCCCTCAGCGGCAAGGCCTTGTGGGATGCGATGACCGGCGACGGCGCCGGCATCGATCCGATGGAAGCGTCCATGTTGCGGCAGCGCTACGAGTCGGTGCTCTCCCGCCACATCGAGGCGCTTTTCGAGGAAGGTCGCAGGGACGGTCAGGCCGGTTCGAGCAATCGCCCGCAGAACACGCGGCGCATCAACACGGTACGCGGCAGTGTCGAATCCTGGCTGCCGGGCGGTCAGGTCCAGACCCTATACCAGTGCGGGCACGACTTCGCCACCAAAGGCCCAGGGCAATGGTCTGCGGTGCGCATTCTGCTGGATGACGCGGTGAGCGAACTCTACGCACGCGCCCAGATCGAGCCGCGCGGACGCCTGTCGGACACCCTGATGGGTCCGGATCCCGATGCCAGTCTGGTGCCGCCGACCCAGGTGGTGGCCGCCACCGGTGCCCGATCGGCCGCCGCCTCTGGCGCTCTCTCAGACACTCAAGTTGTGCAACCTCGGGTCGAATCCCCAGAAGTGACGTAAATCTCAGCTTCCGGGAGCCTTCGATGTCCTTCCACAACCGCGCGATCCAGAGCTATGGCTCGGTGCAGGCCTCGAGCAGTCTCGCAGGTGCACAGGGGCTGCAATTGACGCAGATGCTGTTCGACGGACTGGTGGATGCACTGGTGGCCTTGCGCGGACACCTGCTGCACCGTTCGATAGGCGCGAAGGCCGCGCAGGTCGCCAAGGCGCACCGCATCGTCATGGGACTGCAGTCCACCCTGGACTTCGAGCGCGGGGGTGAGGTCGCGCGCAACCTGAACGACCTGTACCTGTACGTCATCCGGCGCCTCGTCCATGTGCATGCGCACAACGACCTGGAAGCCCTCGAGGAGATCACCGGCATGATGCGCGACATCCGTGACGCCTGGCGCAGCCTGCCAGGGCAGGAAGGGCGTGCCCGGGCACCTGTGGCGCCTCTGCACAACTGATCCGCCGGCACCGCACGCACGCGAGAGCACCTTTTCGCGATGTCCCAGTCCACCCACCGTCAGCCCAAGGCACCTTGCCGAACCTGCCAGTGGACACGGTATTTCCTGCTCTTTGCCGCGGTGCTCGTGATGGGGCTGTGGAGCGGTGCGGGCTTCGAATTGCCGGCGGGCTGGGACTACTCGGTGGTCGCAGGCGATCTGTTCCTGGGCTTGTTCATCCTCGTGACGGCGCTGAAGTGGTGGTCCTGGAAGCGCGAGGGGCGCTCGCGACGGGGCCGTGAAGAGTTGACCTGGCTCGGGCAGTCCAGGCGTCCACCGCGACGCCACCGTGCACCTCATTGACCATGCGGGCCGCCGATCCGATCCGCCAGGGCTTGGGCGCGACACCCGCGCCATCGCCCCCTTGCCGCCGATGCCGGCACCTCGCCATCAGCCACGACCCCGCCAGGCCCTACTGGTGTCGCCGGATCGGCATCAAGACACGCGGCCTGCCTGGCGTGGAAGTGTGGCGTGCCGACGGCCGGGACTGCCAAGGTTTCGAGGCCAGGCAGGCGGTGTCCCGATGACCCTGTCCAGTGCACTCATGCCCGCGAAGGTCGCCCGTGCCGGGCTGCTGGCGGCCGGTGTGCTGCTGGCCGCCGCGTGGCTGCCACTGGCACCCCAAGCCTGGGCGCAAACCGCCACTGCGGTGCCCGACGGCCAGTTCGAAGCCGGCGTGGCGGCGCTCGAGCGTGGGCACTACGCGATTGCGATGCGCGCTTTCCGCGCCGACGCCGCCAAGGGCAACGCCCTGGCCGCGAGCAACATCGGCTATCTGTACGAGCGCGGCCTGGGGGTGCCTCAGAACTACGCCGAGGCCATGGCCTGGTATCGCAAGGCGGCCGCACAGGGCCTGGCGCAAGCGCAGTTCAACATCGGGACCCTGTACGTCCAGGGTTGGGACGTCGAGCGCAACACGCGCGAATCCTTTGCCTGGTTCAGGCGCGCCGCGCTGCAGAACCTGGCTGAAGCCCAGTACATGGTGGGCCTGGCCTACCTGGAGAGGCACGGGACCTCGCCGCAGGCGGCCCTGGCACTGGACTGGTTCCTGAAGTCGGCGCGTCAAGGATACGCGGCGGCGCAGATGATGGCCGCACAGGTCTTCCTGTCGGGTGACGCCGGCACGGCCGAACCTGCCAAAGCCTATGTGTGGGCCGATGCGGCCGCGAACGCCGGGCTGGCGGACGCGACGCTGGTGCGCGACTACGCGTCCTACAGGCTGACCGCGCGTGAAGTCGAGCGGGCCAAGGCCGCCTCGCAGGCCTGCAGGCAAAGCGGCTTCAGGGACTGCCCGGCACCCTGAGCACCTTCATGGGCCGCGGCGGGGGCCAGCAGCGCCCCCCCGCGACCGGGGCCTGCATGACTGTGCGAGGCCTGCCATCCTTTCCGGCAGAGGTGTCGACCTGCCGTCATCGAATGTGTAACGTTTTCCGTCATTTATGACATTTACCTATTTGATGACTTGTTGACGACGGGCCGTCCGGCGGTGGCAGGGCTGGCATGGCGTTTGCGGTTCTGCGGCCATGTCGGTGTTTCAAGGCTTGATCAAGCGCATGCTTTGGCTGGACGCGGGACCACGGGCGGACGAGTCCGTGATGGCGGCGTTGGCGCTGGCGGGCTGGCACCTGGAGGAAACCGACACGCTGGAGGGCCTGTCGCCACCCGCGCTCGCCTCGATCGATGCGGTGGCCGTGCGCATCGGCGGACAGGACGATCTGCTGACGCGGACGGTGGCGGCGCTGACCGGCGCCGGTGTGCGACGGCCGGTGGTGTGTCGGGTCGACCGCGGCGACCTGCTGACCGCCGCGCGCGCTGCCCGTATGGGTGCTTCGCACGTCGTGGCCGCCGACGATTTTTCGCTGACCGGATGGCGCGACGTCTGCACGCTCGGTTGGCCCACCGTCGGCGACCCCGAAGCGCCGCACAGCACCCCACGTGAGCCCGCAGGCCCCGGACGCTTGACCGCGGTCTTCGTGGATCCGGCGAGCCGGCACCTGCTGGCACTGGCACGCAGGGTGGCGCAAGCCGAAGTGACCACGCTGGTGGTGGGCCCGACCGGCGCCGGCAAGGAAGTGCTGGCCCGTGTGCTGCACGAGGCCTCTCCCCGCGCGCATGCACCCTTCGTCGCCTTCAACTGCGCAGCCCTGCCCGAACACCTGATCGAGAGCCTGCTGTTCGGGCACGAGAAGGGCGCCTTCACCGGTGCCCATCGCGACCATCGCGGCCTGTTCGAGCAGGCGCAAGGCGGCACGCTCTTCCTCGACGAGATCGGGGACATGCCACTGCATCTGCAGGCGCGCCTGCTGCGCGTGCTCCAGGAAAGACAGGTCACCCGGCTGGGCAGCACGACGACCGTCCACCTCGACGTGCGCGTGATCGCTGCCACGGCCCAGGACCTGAAGACGGCGATCGCACAGCGGCAGTTTCGCGAAGACCTTTTCTACCGCATCGCCACGTTCCAGTTGCGGCTGGCACCGCTGGCCGAACGTCCCGCAGACATCCTGCCCCTGGCGCGCGCCATGCTCGAGCGCCATCGCCCTGCCGGGGGGCCGGCCTGGCAACTCGGCGACAGCGCTGCAGCCGCGCTGCTGGCGCACCGGTGGCCCGGCAACGTCCGAGAACTCGACAACGTCATGCGACGCGCCGTCGTGCTCTCGGAGGGCCCGACCATCACCTCTGCGCAGATCCTCCTGGACGACGCTCCGATGCATTCCTTCGGCGCCGAGGACGATGCGGCGCAGGCCACCCTGGCTGGACTGCCCGGGCAGGCGGCCGAGCCGGGCGGGCGGGCCCAGGCGCTGGAACTCCCCCCGGCAGGTGGGCTCGCCTCGCTGCCGGACGCCGTGCGGGACAACGAAGTCAGGATCGTCAGCGCCACGCTGGCCGCCTGCGCCAGCCGCGACGAGGCCGCGCGCCGCCTGGGCATCAGCCCGCGCACGCTGCGTCACAAACTGGCGCAGTGGCGCCAACAAGGGCTGATCGCGGCCTGAGCGGCCGCGACCATCTTCACACCCCGCCGCCGAACACCCGTCAACCCACACGACATTGCTGCCCGGAGCCCCCGACATGACGGACCGAGTGACCTCCCCTGCCAACATCCTGTCGATGTTGCAGACGATGAGCAAGCTGCAGGCGCAAGCCGCTGCGGGTGTCGAACCCGAGGCCACACGCCTGACGGGCGCATCGCAGGGCAGCCCCTCGGTCGACTTCGGGGAGATGGTCCGACAGGCGATGACCGAGGTCAACGAGACCCAGCAGCAGTCGCGCTCGATGCAGGCCGCCTTCGAGCGCGGCGAGGTGCCCTTGACCGACGTGGTGATTGCGATGCAGAAGTCTTCGCTTGCCTTCGAGGCCACCCTGCAGATGCGCAACAAGGTGCTCAAGGCCTACGAGGACATCCTGAACATGCCGGTGTGAGCCTTGGCGTGCGCACGGGTCTGACCCGATCGCAGGCCTGAACCCGGCGCGCACGCCAGAGCATCGACCCCGCACAACATGGCCACGAGCCCCATCCCGACCTCCTCCGCCTCGCGCGACGCGCCGTCCACCAGCGGCGCGGTGGTCCCGGCTGCAGGGACCGCCGTGGCCACCAGCCCGGCACCGTCCGCACTGGCGAATCCGGCCGCACTGTTCAGGCAGTTGCCCGGCGCCGCGCGCACGGTGCTGGCCCAGCCTGCGGTCCGTCAGGCCCTGCCGGCGATGATCATCCTGGCAGTGCTGGTGGTCTTCGCGATCATCTGGGCCGCCATGCAGGCCGTGCCTTATCGCACGGTGATGCCGGGCATGAACGACAGCGACCGGCAGGCCGCGTACGACTTGCTGCGCAACAGCGCGTTCAATCCCCGCATCGACACCCAGAGCGGCGAACTGCAGATTCCCAGCGAGCGCTACCACGAAGCCCGGATGCTGCTGGCTTCACAGGGTTTGCCTCGGTCGGGCAACGTCGGCCTGGACGCCCTGAAGGACCAGTCGTCGATGACGACCAGTCAGTTCATGGAGCAAGTCCGCGTCAATGCGGCGATGGAGCAGGAACTGGCGCGCAGCATCATGCAGATCGCCACCGTGCACAGCGCACGCGTCCACCTGGCCCAGCCCAAGCAGAGCGTCTTCGTGCGCGACCGCACGCCACCGAAAGCGTCCGTGGTCGTCGCGCCCCATCCGGGCCGGGTCGTCTCGCCCTCGCAGGTGCAGGCCATCGTCCACCTGGTGTCGTCGAGCGTGCCTTATCTGGCGCCCGAGCATGTGACGGTCGTGGACAACATCGGGCAGTTGCTCACCGAGTCGGCTGCGGAGCTCAAGCTCGGGCTCACGGCGGCGCAGGCGCAGCACAAGCAGCAGCTCGAAGAGGTCTACCGGCAGCGTGTGATGCAGATCCTCGCGCCGATGGTCGGCGAGACGAATGTGCGCAGCCAGGTGAACCTGATGCTGGACTTCACGCAGGTCGAAAGCACGACCGAGGACTTCGACACCCGCAACCAGGGGCCACGCACGCGGTCCGAGACCCTTTCGGAAGACCGCGCGGCACGGCGCGAAGCGACGGGCATCCCAGGGTCGCTGTCCAACACAGCGCCACCCACACCCACCACGACGACCAACACCGCCGCCAATCAGGCCGAGGGCCAGACCGAGTCGGACCAGACACTGAGCAGCCGCACCACCCGCAATTACGAGCTGGACCGCAACGTCCGGCATGTCAGGGGCGCCATGGGCGCGGTGCAGCGTCTGAGCGTGGCCGTGGTCGTCAACGAACGTGCGGCGCCGCCGCCCGCCGACGGCGCCGCCGCGGCGGCGAACGCGCCCGTCTCCGTGGCCTACACCGAGCCGGAACTGCAACGGATGCAGGAGCTCGTGCGCAGCGTGGTCGGCTTCGACGCCGGGCGCGGCGACCAGGTCACCGTCGTGCCCGCAAGATTCGAGGCGCCGCTGCCGCTGGAGACCTATCCCTGGTACCTCGAGCCACGTGTACACGACGGCATGAAGAGCGGGGCCCTCGCGCTGGCCTTCATCGCCTTCCTGTTCGTGGTGGTGCGGCCGATCCTGAGCCAGTTCTATGCCTCCAAGAAGGCCGAGGCCGAGCGCGCGGCGGCCGAAGCGCGGGCGCGTGCGGAGTCGGGCGAGCTGACCGAAGAGGATCTGAAGATGATCCAGCTCGGCGAAGGGGAAACGCTCGAGCAGATCAAGGCCAAGCTCAAGCCGAAGAAGTCGAGCATCTCGGCCGATCTGCTGGACACCGCCAACACCTACGACGACAAGGTGGCACTCATCCGCATGCTCGTGGCCGAGGACTCCGGCCGCGTGGCCAACGTGCTCAAGGGCATGATCCGCGTGAGCTGAGCGGCGCCCGCACGAGAACTGGACCGCACCATGCCGGAAAAGAAGGACGCCAAGGACGCCAAGGCCAAGGACCCGAAAGCCAAGGATCCCAAGGCCAAGGACGCCAAGGGCAAGGACGGCCGCGACCCGAAGGAAGCCAAGGAGGTCACGGAGGGCTCGTCATCACCCGACATCGTGATGACGCCCGAGCTGAGCGAGGAGCTCGAGGCGCTGACCGGTACCCAGCGTGCGGCCGTGCTGATGCTGCTGCTGGGCGAGCAGCAGGCCGCCGAGATCATCCGCTACCTCACCCCGAAAGAGGTGCAGGCCCTGGGGGGCGCGATGGTGTCGGTGGCCGACCTGTCGCAGGCCGCGGTCAACGTCGTGCTGGACGACTTCGTCGCGATGCTGAAGAAGCAGACGAATCTCGGCCTGGGCACCGGCGACTATGTGGAGAAGGTGCTGCGGCGCGCCCTGGGCGAAGACAAGGCCGCCTCGGTGCTCAGCCGCATCATGCCGGGCCAGGGCAACAAGGGCCTGGAGATCCTGAAGTGGATGGACGCACGCTCCATCGCCGAGATGATCCGCCACGAGCACCCGCAGGTCGTCGCGATCATCCTGTCGGTGCTGGAGTACGACGTGGCGGCCGATGTGCTGAACTTCCTGTCGCCCGAGTCCCGCCCCGAGATCATGCAGCGCGTGGCCAGCCTGGAGACGGTGCAGCCCTCGGCGATGGAAGAGCTCGAGTCGATCATGAAAAAGCAGTTCTCGAGCAGCTCGTCGGCGAAGTCGTCGAGCTTCGGCGGCATCAAGGCCGCGGCCAAGATCATGAACTTCGTCAAGGTCGACCTCGAGTCGCAGATCATGACGCAGCTCACCCGGCTGGATCCGGATCTGACGCAGAAGATCCAGGACAACATGTTCACCTTCGAGAACCTCTCGGCGGTGGACAACCGCGCCATCCAGACGCTGATGCGCAATGTCGAGCCCGACATGCTGATGACGGCTCTGAAGGGCGCGCAGGAATACGTCAAGGAGAAGTTCTTCGACAACATGTCGGCCCGCGCACGGGTGATGTTCATCGACGAGATGGAGTCCAAGGGGCCGCTGCGCATCACCGACGTCGAAGAGGCGCAGAAGTCCATCATGCGCATTGCGCGCAAGCTGTCGGACAAGGGCGAGCTGGTGCTGTCGGGTCGGGGCGATGACTTCGTCTGAGCGCTCGGCGCATCCTCAGGACGACCCACGGGACCCTGCGCGGCCACAGTGGTGGCCCGACGTCTTGCTGGCGCGCACGCACGCCACGGAGCCCCTGCCCTTCCGACCAAGCGTGTGGTCAGGGCGTCAGGAGCCGGGATTCCACGCGCTGCAGGTGCGACGCGAGCGGCCGCCAAGCGCGTCGACCACGCAGGACCCGACGCGCCCGGCGGTCTTTTCCGAAGGGCACGGCGGGAGGGACGTGACGCAGGACCGGCCGCACGACGCGACACCGGCGTCTGCGCCGACGGCCGAGACTGCGGCCTCGCAGCCCGTCACCCGTCCTCCGCGCGAGGCCACGGCACCGGTCCATGC
>Ga0079301_1001627_pt1 | contig 10254 bp, 9 predicted proteins | sample Wag4_2014_7_11_3_FD_74797 | JGI IMG/M metagenome (GOLD analysis project Ga0079301, IMG submission 74797) | Fresh water mixed with fracking chemicals microbial communities from Ohio, USA - Utica-2 Time Series FC 2014_7_11 | ecosystem: Engineered > Industrial production > Chemical products > Input...
CCTGCCGCTTTGGGGCGGCATGGGTGGCGCTGCGATGATCGGCCTTGGCCTGGCTTTGGCGCAGCCCAAGCGCAAGGTGCTCGTGATCACCGGCGATGGCGAAATGCTGATGGGCATTGGCGCGCTAGCGACGATTGCCGTGCAAAAACCTGCCAATCTTTCCATTGTGGTGCAAGACAATGAGCATTACGGCGAGACCGGCATGCAGGAAACCGCGACACGCCACGGCGTTGATCTGGTGATGATGGCCAAAGGCGCTGGCATTGCGAACACGATGTTCGTGACCAAGCCGGATGAAGTGCCCGCGCTTCATCAGGCGATTCACGCTGGCCAAGGCCCGTTCTTTGCGGTCGCAAAAATTGACGCCACCAGCAAGCCGCTTGTGCTGCCGCCGCGCGAAGGGGCGCTGCTGCAAGCGCGCATGCGTGAAGCGGTGATGGGGCCGGCCGCGCATCATCAATTGTGAGTGACACACACCAGCCGGCAAAGACAGGCGGTGTCCAATCAAAGGGAGGAAACAATGCAAAGACGGCAAATTCTGGCGGGGCTCGCAGCAGTCGCGGCAAGCCCCGCACTCGCCCAAGCGCAATGGAACCCGGATCGCCCCATTCGCGTGATTGTTCCCTTTGCGCCTGGTGGTAGCACGGACATCACCGCGCGCCTGGTGGCTGAGGCGATTGCGCCCCGGCTTGGCCAGCCTGTCGTGATTGAAAACCGCCCTGGTGCCGCTGGGAATATCGGGAGTGAGGCTGTGGCGCGCGCCGCCCCTGATGGCTATACCCTGGCCATGGCGACCAGTTCTACGCACGCAACGAATGGCGCGCTCTATCGCAATATGCCCTTTGATGCGCAGCGGGATTTCGCACCGATCAGCCAAACCACCTTCATCCCAAATCTTTTGGTGGTGCATCCGGATGTGCCGGCACGCGATTTCGCTGGGCTGGTGACGGAAGCCAAGGCCAAGCCGGGTGTGCTTAATTTCGGCAATGCGGGGTCGGGCACATCGCAGCATCTATCCGCCGCGCTGATTGCAGCGCGTACAGGGATTGAGGTGACGCATGTTTCCTATCGCGGCGGCACACCGGCGGTCACGGATTTGATCGGCGGAAAAATCCAAGCCATGGCAGCACCTTTGGTGGAAGTGATCGCGCATGTGCAGGCCGGGCGGCTACGCGCCATTGCTGTCACCACCGCACGGCGTTCATCCCTGCTGCCTGATGTGCCGACCATCGCAGAAACTCTGCCCGGCTTCGAAGTGGCGCTCTGGAACGGCTATATGGCGCCGGCCAATACACCAGCCCCGATCGTCCATCGCATCGCCAGTGAAATCCGCGCCGTGATGCGCACCGATGACATGAAGGCAAAGCTCGCCCGGCAAGGGAGCGAGCCTGTCGGTTCAACACCTGATGAATTTCGTGCTTTCCTTGCTTCCGAGATTCCGAAATGGGCTGAATTGGTCCGCATTTCTGGCGCCAAGGTAGAATAGGAAACACCATGCCCCATATCGTTTGCCTGCGACCGCTGCACCCCGACGCCATGGCCAGGCTGCATGCGGAGCCCGATTTCAAGGTTACGATGTTGACCGAGGTGAATGCGGATACCCTGCGGGAGCCAATGCAAACCGCGGAAGCCATCATTGTCCGCGCCACACCGATCAATCGCGATTTTCTGGCAAACGCCCCGATGCTTGCCATCTGCGCGCGCCATGGCGTGGGCTATGATGCGGTGGATGTGAAGGCGCTGACCGAACGCGGCATTCCGCTGACCGTGACGCCCGATGCCAATGCGCTGTCGGTTGCCGAACATGCGATGATGCTGATGCTTTCCACATCGCGGCGTACGCTGGATTACGACAAGAACTTACGTGCGCTTGATTGGGGTTCCAAGGCATCGCTGCCCACCTGGGATTTGTCCGGACGCAAGGTGCTGATCATTGGCTTCGGGCGCATTGGTGGGCGTGTTGCGCGGCTATGCGCTGCCTTCGGGATGGAGGTGCTGGTGCATGATCCCTATATCCCGCAAAACACCATCAAGGGCGCTGGCTTCCGCCCGGTGAAGGTGCTGCATGAAGGCCTGGCGGAAGCCGATATCGTCACCACCCATTGCCCGAGCAATGAAGAAACGCGCGGCATGGTGAATGGCACTTTCCTGGCCGCCATGAAGCCAGGTGGCACCTATATCAATACCGCGCGCGGCACTTTGGTGGATGAAGCGGCACTCACTGCCGCGCTGAAAAGCGGGCATCTTGCGACTACTGGGCTTGATGTGTTTTGGGAAGAACCCGTCACCACGCGCTTGCCTTTGCTTGATCTGCCGAATGTTGTGGTCTCCCCCCATTCCGCTGCAGCAACGGAGCAGGGCATGCGCCGCATGGGGCTTTCCTGCGCGGAGAGCATCATCAGCCATTTCAAGGGTCAGCTCGACCCCGATGTTGTCATCAATAAGGAGGTACTGCGCGGCAACGCGTAGCAATGCCCATCATGGAAAACCCCTTGCTTGTTCTGGCGGATCACGCCGCTTCCTGGCGCAGCCGCGCGGTGGATGCGGAAGTTGCGCATCACGCACGCCGCGCCTTGGTGGATTGGTTCGCGACTCTGCTTGCCGGCGCATCCCGCGCGCCCGCCACGCTGATGTCTGCCGCGCTGGAAGATGAAACGCGTGGCGGCGGAGGCGCGGTGTGTTACGTGAGTGGCCGGCATGTGCCGCTGCGCCACGCCGCGCTGCTCAATGGCACGGCATCCCATACGGTGGAATTTGACGATATCTATCGTTATGCGGTCTATCATCCTGGCTGTCCCACCATTGCGGCGGCGTTGGCAGCAGCGCAATCGCGCGGCGCGGATATGGATTTGCTGCTGCGCGCGATGATTGCAGGCTATGAGGTTTCCTGTCGCATCGGCTTGGCGGTGCAGCCCTCTCACTACGATTTTTGGCATACCACAGGCACAGTCGGCACTTTTGGTGCAGCGGCGGCGGTGGCGGTGGCGCTCAATTGCGATGCGGAACGCACTGCGCATGCCATTGCAACCTGCGCCACAATGGCAGGCGGCCTGCAACAAGCCTTCCGGGGTGAGGGTATGTCGAAGCCCTTGCATCCCGGCCATGCGGCGGAAGCCGGCGCCATGGCTGCAATGGCAGCCGCGCGCGGCATGACCGGCGCGCTGGATGTGCTGCACGGCCCCGCAGGGTTTGCAGCTGCCACAAGCGAAGATACCGGCAAATGGGAAAAGCCAATCGCCAATATCGGCAAGCCCTATGCCATCACTGACATGACCTTCAAGAATCACGGCTGCTGCGGCCATATTTTTGCCGCCCTTGATGCCGTGGGTGATTTGCAGCGCGAGGCCGGCTTCAACGCAGATGATGTGCTTGGCGTGCATGTTGGCGGCTATAAGGCCACGAAGGATGTCTGTGATCGCCCGAATGCCACAACAGAACAGGAATGCCGCTTCTCCACGCAATTCACCGTCGCAACCATATTGCTTTATGGCGGCGTCCGTTTGGCGGCTTTTGGGGCGGAACGCCTGACCGATCCCGCCATCCGCGCGCTGATGCCGAAAGTCACCGTAGCGCTTGATCCGGAATGCGCGACGGCCTTTCCTTCAAAGCGCTCAGCAAAGGTTGAAATCAAACTACGCGATGGGCGCGTGCTGAACCGCCATCAGCATACGCGCAAGGGTGATCCTGATGCGCCGCTTTCGGATGCTGATCTGTCCGACAAATTCCTGGAACTGACGGCGGATGCCATTGGTACGCAGGAAGCCAAGGCGCTGCTGGAAGCGTTGTGGAAGGGCGCTGCCCTTCCCGGCATTGTGAAGCTGCGCGGCCAGGCGGCGTTACGCGCGGCGGAGTAGGATACGGGGCGCGGCTTCAACTCCGCGTCCATCTTCCCAGAAATCAATGCGAAGATAGAATAATTCGAATAAGAAACGTAAGGTTCTATCCAGTAACTGTCAGAGTGTCCTGCATGGGCTGAGGCCTGCCATAAAGACGCATCGCGCGCCGTTCAAAGGCGCGCACCATCAGCCGCACCGCTTCATTGAAGACAACGCCAATCGCCACTTGCAGAATGCGGCTGCGGAATTCGAAGTCTACGAAGAAATCCACCTCTGTCCCGCCCGCCACCGGCGTGAAGCGCCAGTGATTGTTCAAATAGCGGAAGGGGCCGTTTTCATAAGTCACATGGATATGGCCAGGCTTGTTCAGGCCCACGCGCGAACGAAAAGTTTCGCGAAACATACGAAAGCCAATGGTTAAATCCGCCACCAGCAATTGTTCATCCCGGCTGAGTACCCGCGCGCCAACACACCAAGGCAGGAATTCCGGATAGCGCGCCACATCGGCGACCATGTTGAAAAGCTGCTCCTCCGAATAACGGAGCACTTTCTTTTCCGCATGCGTCGGCATGTCAGGCTTTTGCGGCCAATTGTGCGTTGCGCGCGGCACTGAGCGCTGCGAAATCGCGATCCGCATGATAGGAAGAACGGGTCAAAGGTGTCGCGGACACCAACAAAAACCCCTTGCCGCGTGCGGCCTTGGCGTAATCCTCAAACTCATCAGGCGTGACGAAGCGATCCACCGCAGCATGCTTCACCGAGGGCTGCAGGTATTGGCCGATGGTCAGGAAGTCCACTTCCGCGCTGCGCAGATCATCCATCACTTGCAGCACTTCAATACGCTTTTCGCCCAACCCCACCATGATCCCGGATTTGGTGAAAATGGAAGGATCAAGCTGCTTCACGCGATCCAGCAAGCGCAAAGAATGATAATACCGCGCGCCAGGCCGAATGCCGGGATAAAGCGCCGGCACGGTTTCCAAATTATGGTTGAACACATCCGGCCGCGCCGCCACCACCACTTCCAAAGCGCCATCCTTGCGCAGGAAATCAGGCGTCAGCACCTCAATCGTCGTGCCATGGGCCGCCACGCGAATGGCGCTGATGGTGGCCGCGAAATGCGCAGCACCACCATCGGGCAGATCATCCCGATCCACGCTGGTGATCACAACATGGCGCAGGCCCAGCGAAGCCACTGCTTCCGCAACCCGGCGCGGTTCATCCGCATCCAAAGGCTTCGGAATGCCGGTTGCGACATTGCAGAAGGAACAGGCGCGGGTGCAGGTCTCGCCCATGATCATCATGGTGGCGTGGCGCTGAGACCAGCATTCGCCGATATTCGGGCAGGCCGCTTCCTCACACACCGTGACCAGCTTCTTTTCCCGCATCAGGGCGCGGGTTTCCAGATAAACCGGATGCGTCGGCGCCTTTACCCGTATCCAAGCGGGCTTGCGCTGGATGGGGTTGTCCGGGCGATGCGCCTTTTCCGGATGCCTTTCGGCACCCGTTTTGGCGGCGCGGTGGTCAATGTCGATGCGAGTCGGGGGCATGGTCGGGGCTTGATTTGAGCGGCTGATTCACCGCTTCGGTCATACGGCCTACGCGGATCAGACGCTATATGTGGATCACCCGGCCGTAGGCATCAAGCACGCTTTCATGCATGGCCTCAGAAACCGTGGGGTGCGGGAAGACGGTGTGCATCAATTCGGCCTCGGTTGTCTCCAAAGTGCGGGCAATGCCATAGCCTTGGATCATTTCCGTGACCTCCGGCCCCACCATATGGGCGCCGAGCAGCGCGCCGGTCTTTGCATCAAACACCGTCTTCACAAAGCCTTCCGGCTCACCCATCGCAATCGCCTTACCATTGCCGATGAAGGGGAAGCGCCCGACCTTCACCTCATGCCCGCGGGTCTTGGCCGCGGCTTCCGTCAGCCCAACCGAGGCCACTTGAGGCCGGCAATAGGTACAGCCCGGAATATTCAGCGTATCCATGGCATGCGGATGCAGCCCGGCAATGGCTTCAACGCAAATGATCCCTTCATGCGATGCCTTATGCGCGAGCCATGGCGGGCCGGTCAGATCACCAATGGCGTAAACCCCAGGCTCACCGGTGCGGCCAAAGGCATCCGTCAAAACATGGGTGCGGTCCACCTGAATTTTCGTGCCCTCAAGCCCAAGGTCTTCAACATTGCCGACAATGCCAACGGCACTGATCAGCCGATCTGCCTTGATCTCGGTGACCTTACCGCCGGCTTCCACAATCGCGGCAATCGCATCGCCTTCCTTGCGCACGCCTTGCAGCTTGGCACCCACCAGCACCTTCATGCCCTGCTTTTCAAACGCCTTATGCACAAAGGCAGAAACCTCGGCGTCTTCGACCGGCAGAATGCGATCCATCGCTTCAATCAGCGTCACTTCGGACCCCATATTGTGATAGAAGGACGCGAATTCAGACCCGATGGCACCGGACCCAATCACGATCAGCCGCTTCGGCAAGGCCGGCGCGGTCATGGCTTCGCGATAGGACCAGATTAGCTTGCCATCCGGTTCAATCCCCGGCAGCACCCGCGCCCGCGCGCCCGTCGCCAGAATGATGTGCTTGGCGACCAATTCAGCTACCGGCTTGCCATCCTTGGTCACTGCAAGTTTGCCAGCGCCGGCCAGCTTGCCATGGCCATCAAACACCGTGACCTTGTTCTTGCGCAGCAAATGCTTGACGCCGCCGGAAAGCTGCCCCGCCACACCGCGCGAACGCTTTACCACTTTCGCAAAATCAAAACGGATATTGTCAGCGGCGAAGCCATAGGCATCCAGGCTGTGAAGCAAGTGATTGATTTCGGAAGCGCGCAGCAGCGCCTTGGTTGGGATGCAGCCCCAATTCAGGCAAATGCCGCCGAGGTTTTCGCGCTCCACCAAAGCGACCTTCATCTTAAGCTGGCTCGCGCGAATGGCCGCGACATAGCCGCCAGGCCCGCCCCCCACCACCACCAGATCAAATGCCTCAGCCATTGCGCAGGCTCCTTCCTCTATTCGGCCAGGCGATCGAGCGCCGCGCCGTCAACACGTTGCATGGTCCATTGATCCAGCCCGCGCGCACCCATGGCGCGATAGGCGCCAATGGCGGGTTCATTCCAATCCAGCACATTCCATTCCAGGCGAGAGCCACCTTCATTCTTCACCTGCCGCGCGAGGCGGCGGAAGATGGCGCGCGCAATGCCCTGTCCGCGATAAGCGGGCTCCACAAAAATATCTTCCACCCAAATGCCGTGGCGCGCGGTGAAGGTGGAAAAGGTGCGGTACCAAACACACAGCCCAACCGCCTTGCCATCCGCCTCCGCGATGATGGCAGCGGCGCGTGGCGTCTCCCCAAAAAGCGCGGCAGCGAAATCAGCCTCGGTGCCCTTGGCCTCATGCAGCAGCTTTTCGTACTCGGCCAAGGCGCGCACGAAATGCACCACCACCGGCACATCGGCCGGTGTGGCATCACGCAGCGTGAAGGCAGTAGCCATCAGAGCATCAGGCTCAGTGGATCCTCAATATTGCGCTTCAGCGCTTGCAGGAATTCCGCCGCAAGCGCGCCGTCAATCACGCGATGATCCACGGAAAGTGTGAGCGTCATCACGGTTGCGATAGCGAGTGCGCCATTCTTCACCACCGGGCGCTGTTCACCCGCCGATACCGCTAGAATGCCGGCCTGGGGCGGATTGATGATGGCGGCGAAATCGCGCACGCCATACATCCCCATATTGGAGATGGAAAAACCACCGCCCTGAAATTCCTCAGGCTTCAGCTTGCCGGTTTTGGCGCGCGCGGCCAAATCCTTCATTTCAGTGCTGATGGCGGCCAGGCCCTTGATATCGGCGCCCTTCACAATCGGCGTGATCAGCCCATCGGGAATGGATACCGCGACCGAGATATCAACATCATGCAATTGCAGAATGGCATCTTCGGTCCAGATCGCATTCACACTGGGAAAGCGGCGCAACGTGACGGCCGTTGCCTTGATCACCAGATCATTGACCGAAAGCTTGTAGGCGCCGGGGCCATCCTTGGGGCTGCGCGCATTCAGATCGGCGCGGATTTTCAGCAGCGCATCAATTTCCACATCGGTGCTGACATAGAAATGCGGAATCGTCGCCTTGGATTCGGCAAGCCGCCGCGCAATCACCTTGCGGATGCTGCTATTGGGCACAGCGGTATGTGGCGCGGTAATTGCAACCGTCGCAACCTGCGCGGCAGGCCGCGGTGCCGCGATAGGCGCGGGCGCAGCAACGGGCGCGGCAGCAGCCACAGGCGCGGGGCCACGCGACAGCGCCGCATCCACATCCGCCTTCACGATCCGCCCATTGGGGCCAGACCCAGCGACCTTGCTGATATCCAAACCAGCCTGAGCGGCCATACGGCGCGCGAGTGGGCTGGCGAAAACGCGATCACCCGATGCAACGGGCGCCGGTGCAGCGGCGGCAGGCGCAGCCAAAACCAATGCGGGCGCGGCAGGTGCAGGCATTGCCACAGGGGCCGCTTTCGGTGCAGCGCCAGCGGCGGGCACGGCTTCGCCCGCTTCCACCAGCACGGCGATCACATCATTCACCTTCACCGCTTGCGTGCCGGCGGGCACCAGGATGCGGCCCAGAATACCTTCATCCACCGCTTCCACTTCCATCGTCGCCTTATCGGTTTCGATTTCCGCAATCACATCGCCGGCCTTGATCCGATCACCTTCCTGCTTCAACCAGCGCGCCAGATTGCCTTCCGTCATCGTCGGAGACAAAGCCGGCATCAGAATATTCGTTGCCATGATCTTTCCCCTTACCGCCGATAAGTGACGCTACGCGCCGCTTCCACCACCTGTTCCAGGCGCGGTAGCGCGAGTTTTTCCAGATTGGCCGCATAAGGCATGGGCACATCCACACCTGTGACCCGCACCGGCGGCGCATCCAAATGATCAAAGGCGGTTTCCATGATCTGCATGGCAACCTCGGCCCCAATGCCGGCGAAGGGCCAGCCTTCTTCCAGCGTCACCAGGCGATTGGTCTTGCGCACGGAAGCCGCGATGGTTTCCGTATCCAAAGGCCGGATGGAACGCAGATTGATCACCTCCGCACTGATGCCTTGTTCAGCGAGCTTTTCTGCCGCCTGCATCGCCATGCCGACCATGATGGAGAAGGCAACGATGGTAACATCGCTGCCTTCGCGTTCCACCTTGGCTTTGCCGATCTCCAGGATGAAATCATCCGCCGTCGGGCATTCAAAACTCTGCCCATAGAGAATTTCATTTTCCAGCACGATGACTGGGTTCGGGTCACGAATGGCCGCGCGCAGCAGCCCTTTCGCATCAGCGGCGGACCATGGCGATACCACCTTCAGCCCCGGGCAATGCGCATACCAGGAAGCATAGCATTGCGAATGCTGCGCCGCGACGCGGGAAGCCGCGCCATTTGGGCCACGGAAGACGATGGGGCAGCCCAACTGACCGCCAGACATATAAAGCGTCTTGGCGGCGGAATTGATGATCTGGTCAATCGCCTGCATGGAGAAGTTGAACGTCATGAATTCAACAATGGGCTTCAAGCCAGTAAAGGCCGCGCCCACCGCCATGCCGGTAAAGCCATGCTCCGTGATCGGCATATCCATCACGCGGCGCGGGCCGAATTCTTCCAGCAAGCCTTGGCTGATTTTATAGGCGCCCTGGTATTGCGCCACTTCCTCACCAATCAGGAAAACATCCGCATCGGCGCGCATTTCTGCCGCCATGGCATCGCGCAAGGCTTCGCGCACCGTAATGGTCTTGGTCGGGCCCCAATCCTTCTCGGGCGTTGCGGCGCGCGGTGCGGCCGGTAAGGAAGCCGGGGCAGGGGCGACGGGTGCCGCTGCCACCGGCGCAGGTGCGGCTTTCACGTTGCCCGCACCGCCATCCAGTTCCGCAATAGCGGTGTTGACCGCGACATTCTCGGTGCCCTCCGGCACGAGGATCGCGGTCAATACACCCTCATCCACGGCTTCCACTTCCATGGTCGCCTTATCGGTTTCGATCTCGGCGATCACTTCGCCGGATTTCACCTTGTCGCCAGCCTTTTTCAGCCAGCGGGCCAACTTGCCTTCCGTCATGGTGGGGGAAAGCGCGGGCATCAGGATCACGGCACCCATCTCAGTTCGTCTCCACCAGGATATCGGTCATCAATTCGCTCTCGGGCGGTTCCGGGCTTTCCTGCGCGAAATCGGCGCTGTCCTGGACAATCGCCTTCACCTCATCATCAATCACCTTGAGGTCGGCCTCCGTCACGCCGAAATCATCCAGCAGCGCCTTGCGCGCGGTCTCGATGCAATCCGATGTTTCGCGCATTTTCTGCACTTCTTCGCGGGTGCGATACTTCGCGGGATCGGACATCGAATGGCCGCGATAGCGATAGGTCTTCAT
>Ga0079301_1001628_pt1 | contig 10253 bp, 8 predicted proteins | sample Wag4_2014_7_11_3_FD_74797 | JGI IMG/M metagenome (GOLD analysis project Ga0079301, IMG submission 74797) | Fresh water mixed with fracking chemicals microbial communities from Ohio, USA - Utica-2 Time Series FC 2014_7_11 | ecosystem: Engineered > Industrial production > Chemical products > Input...
ATCCACACCGGCAAGGTGACCATGGACGTGAGGGTGCTGGCGGAGACGAGCCAGGCCACGCCCGGGCCATCGCCTTTCATCCTGACCGCCAGGATATAGGCGGATGAGGCGGTGGGCAGCGCGGCGAAAATCACCGCGACATGCAGCGCCATCGAAGATAAACCCAGCGCCTGGGCCGCGACCCAGGCGAGCGCGGGCATCGCCAACAGCTTCACCGCGGTGACATACACCCCGGCCCCGAGCATGATGTGGCCGCGGTGCAGCTTCAGGGCCGCGCCCACCGCGAGCAAGCCGGTGGCGAGCGCGGCATCCGACAAGCGATGCAAGAATTGCTCAACCGGCGCGAACAACGAGAACCCCAGCAAATTGAACCCGAGCCCGCTCAAGGTGGCAATGATGAGCGGATTGCGCACCAGCTCGCGCCACACCGAACCCTCGCCGTGGCAGGCCAGCATGCCCACCGCCGCCATGTTGGCAAGCGGCACCAGGGCCGCCAGCAAAATCCCCATCAAGGCGATGCCCGACGCACCGAAGAGCTTACCCACCACCGCCAGCCCGATGTAGGAATTGAAACGGAACGCGCACTGGAAATGCGAGGCGAACACCAAAGGCGGCTGCCCAAACAGCCCGCGTGCAGCCAGCCCGAACAGCATCCCGCCACCCAAGGCCACCGCCCCCACCACGACAAAAGGCCCGGTGACGGCAAAATCGATATGGCTGCGAACGATGGCCCAGAACAGCAAGCTGGGGAAGAGGATGAAGTAGATGAGCTTATCCAGCCCAGACCAGAAGTGGTCGCCCAGGTGCATGAAGCGGCGCAGCGCCGCCCCCAGGAGAATCAGCGAAAAATCCGGAAACAACAGCCACGCGTTGGACACGATTTCCTCCGGACAAAGGCCGATTTTAACCGGATAAGCACGCCCGCCTCATCGTCATACCCACGCATTGTGTGCAGCGGCTCGTTTTGCTCCCCTCGCCCGCTTGCGGGTGAGGGGAGCAAACCGCTGCGGATCGGGCTCGCTAAATGTGTCCAGCAAGACTTGTGGGTAGTGACGAGCCCACAAAGGGAGAGGCGAAGACCGCACGCCCGCAGGCGGTTTTCAGGATAATGCGGCCATTCGATATTGATTTGACCGGGAGTGAATGCATGCTGACGGATGTGATGTTGATGATTCTGGATGCCGCGGCCAGCTTTCTGACATTTTTGCTGCTGGCGCGGTTTTACATGCAGTGGATGCGGGTGGGGTTTCGTAACCCGCTCGGTTTTTTCGTAATGCGGGCGACTGATTGGCTGGTGCTGCCGTTGCGCCGTGTGGTGCCCGCCCTGCGCGGGCTGGATTGGGCGAGTCTTGTGCCGGCGGTGTTGCTGCAGGCGGCCTTGGTGGCGGCCACTTTGTACCTGAAGGAGGCGAGCCTGCGCGCCGAGCCTTTGCAGCTGGCGCTGGTGATGCTGGGCTTCGGGGTGCTGGAGGTGATCAAGACATCGGTGTATCTGCTGATCGCCGTGGTGCTGATCTCGGTGGTGTTGTCGTGGGTGAATCCGTATTCGCCCGTCAAACCCTTGCTGGATGTGTTTGCCCAGCCTTTTCTGGGCCCTTTGCAGCGGCGCATTCCCACGATCGGCAATGTCGATCTCTCGCCACTCGTGTTGCTGCTCGCGCTGCAGATTGTGCTGAGCGTGATCGGCCATGCGCGAGCGAGCTTGCTACCTTATCTGCTCTAGGGCGGCGGGTCGGGTTGTCTGCCCGACCCCGGCTGGCGCTTAGCGCTCAGGCCGGCCTGTGCGGCTGCCTTGCGCCCGTCTCGGGATGCTGCTGCTGGTGGCGGCATCCGCGATCTTTGCTTCGATCCAGGCGGCGCACTCGGTTTTGCCGCGATTGCGCGCAATCCGCAAGGCTGTGGCGCCCGCGCGGCCGGGTTTGGAGAGCAGATCGACCCTGTCCCGGCACAACACCTCGAGCATGTCGATATCACCGCGATAGGCGGCGATGTGCACCGGCAGCAGGCCCAGGTTGTTGAATTCCGACGGGTTGGCCCCCTTGTCGATCAGGGTTTGCAACACTTCGATCTGATTGCGCTCGACGGCGAAATGCAGCGGGGTTTGTCCGTAGCAATCCTTGGCGCGGTGGTCGGCGCCGTGGGCGAGCAGTGCGGCCAGGGTGGCTGCGCCGCCTTCCTTGGCGGCGAAGTGCAGCGCGCTGCGCCGTTGGTCGTCCTTGGCTTCAAGGTTGGCGCCGGCCTTCACCAGCACATCGATGAGGCTGGGGCGCTTGCCGCTCGCGGCCACGTGGAGCGGTGTCTGGTTGGAAAGATTGCGCGCATCGACCTTGATGCCGTCGATCTTGAGAATCCGCTCGATCAGCGCATCGTCCGGGATATGCTCACCGTCCAGGATCAAGCCGGCCACTGCGGCATGCATCACACTGCTGCCCTCGCGATCCACGACATGCGGATCGGCACCCAGCTTGAGCAGATGGTCGAACATCTCGGTGGTGCCTTTGGCGGCGGCCCACTGCAAGGCGGTGCGCCCGTCGCTGTCGACTTCATCGACCTTGGCCCCGGCTTTGACGAGGGTGTCGACAAAGCCTCGGCTGCCGCCCATGACTGCACGGGAGAGCAGCGGCCTGCCCTGCTGCAAGGCGGTTTTGAGATCAGCGCCATGGGCAACCAGCCGGTTGAACAGCCTTTGCTGGCCGGTGAGCGCGGCGCATTCCAGCGGGGTCACGGTTTGCTGACGCAAGCGCGCGGGGAGATCGTCGTTGAGATACTGCCCCCATTTTGATTCCGCCATCGGGTCGGCGTTGTACTGCAGCAGTTTTTCGAGGGCGTTGAGGTTGCGCGAAAGAATGGCGTGATGGATGGGGCTACCCCCGCTGCCGGCGAGGTTCGGGTCGGCGCCCGCCGCGAGCAGCTGACGTATGCTTTCACCCAGGCCGAGGCTCGCCGCCATGGCGAGCGGGGTGAGGCCGCGATAGCCGATCTCATTGAGCGGCACACCGTTTTCGATCAAGGCGGATAGTGCGCCCGCCTTGTTCGAGAGCACAGCGAGCTCGACTGGAGTGCGTCCTTCGTGGTCGCGGATGTCAAGCGCAGCGCCGGCTTCGTGGAGGATGCGGATGAGCCGCCCCGCGCCGCCGATCGCCGCCGCATGGACGGCGCTGCGGCCCAGGTGGTCGCGGGCATTCACATCACAACCTTGCGCGATCAACCGCCGCACTTTATCCGTTTCGCCGCGCAAGGCCGGGATCACCAGCACGGGGTCGCCGACTTCCTTTTGCAATTCATCCAGGTTGATTTGCGTGAAGGCCAACCTGGAAAGCCGCTCGCGCAGGTCCTCGGGGGCTGAATCGGCGTGGATTTGGGAATAGGCTGAAGCCTGGGCGAAGAGATGGTGCAGCCACGCGGGGGTGTCTTCATGCAGCACCAGCAGGAAGTTTTCCGGGGTCTCGATCGGCCGGGGCATCACCACCCGATCAAAGGCGCCCAGGCGCATCAGCAGCGAGACGGCCCTCACGCGGGATTCGAGCATCTGCGAATCGCACGGCACCGCATCGGCGGAATGCGCCGCTTCGCTCAGGAGGTTGATCGCATCGCGCAGCGCCTCATGGACACGAGTGCCGCGGCGCGCACCCAGATGAAAGCGCCGCAACAAGGGAATGCCGAGGCTTGCCAGGCGGGGCGCGAAATCATCATGGTCGGCAGGCAGGCGGCCGGTGGTGCCGACGCACACATCCTGCCTTTCGGTTTGGAGCTCTTCGGCGGTGACCAGCCCGCAGGCGATCGAAATCTGGCTGATGTTATTTCCCATGAGACGGCTCTTGAAGTGCGGGCGAGGTGACAACCGCCGGTTGGGCGGGGGGCGGGAGAAACGGGGCAAGATGGGTGTACCCGAAATTCCGGGCAACCTCGGCGGGGGTTTCATTGCACTGGTTTTTGCGCATCGCGTTCACGCCGGAGAACAAGAGCGACGCCACGCAGGTTTCGCTCCCCACCGCCGCGGCCCAATGCAGCGCGGTGTTGCCCGAGATGTCCGAGGCATGGATGTTGGCGCCGTGCCGCCCGAGCAGCTGCAGCATCTCGGGTTGCGCGCTTCGCGCGGCGTGCATGAATGGCGTGACCTGATGCGAATCCCGACTGTCTATCTTGGCCCCGGCCCCCAGCAGCTCGAGGACGATCTGTGTGTGGCCAAAGGCCGCTGCAAGATGCAGCGGGGTGTTGCCCTCAAGGTCGCAGATATCCACCGATGAGGTGCAGACGATCAGTGCTCGCAGGGCCTGAAGGCAGCCCTTGCGGGCGGCCAGATGCAGCGCGGTGTGGCCGTTTTGATCGCGTATTTCTCCGAGCCCCAGTTGCTTCAACGCCGACACCAACCCGGCGTCATCAAGGCGGGCGGCAAGGTGTAAGAGGGTTTCGCCCTTCTCGTTCTGGCTGCGGGGGTTGGCGCCGCACTGGAGCAAAAACTGCACGAAATTGAGATCGGCATTCCACATGGCCCAATGCAGCGCGGTGTTGCCGGCATGGTCGGCCATGCACACCAGGTCCTTGAGCGCGGTGTCCGATGCCTGCGGTGTGCCGGCGAGAGCATCGGGCCCGGCCGCCAGCACCTGCTTCATGGCCTTGATCAGGATCTCCTGATAGCACTGAAGTTCGCACGTCGATGCCGACAACAAAAGCGGCGTCTCACCCCGCACATTCACAGCCAGCGGGTCACCCCCCGATGCCAGCAGCTCATACGCCGCCTCGATCTTGCCGTCGGTCACCGCGCAGTGGAGCGGCGTGTCACGGCTGTGGCTGCGGGCGTTGGTCTGGGCGCCTTTTTTATGCAAGAGCCGCAGTGCGATCATGTCGCCCTGGCTGGCGGCAATGTGCATCGCGGTGGCGCCTTCTGCGTTCGGGGCGTCGACGCGGGCGCCGCTCGCAAGCAAGGTGGCCATGGCCTGATGTTGGCCTTTTTCCGTGGCATGGTGCAGCGGCGTTCTGCCGAAGAAATCCTTGGCTTCGATATTGAGCCCGGCCTTGATCAGCGCGTCGATGCAGCCGTTGCTGGCGGCAGCGATATGCAGGGCATTGAGCTCGTGGCCGGTGGTAATGAAGGGGTCGGCGCCGGCATCGATCAGGGCCCAAACACCATCGCTGTCCGGACGGGTCGCCGCCCGATGCAGCGGGCTCACACCGGTTTCATCCCCCGAATCGAGGCTGATCCCGGCGTCCGCCAAGCCGCGCAGACGCTGATAGAGGCTCAAGGCCTGCGGTTTGTCGGTGGCCTGCACACCGCACTCGGCGATCAGATGCACGATCGAGGTGATCGGCAGGCCTGGCACTTCTGCTTCCAGGCGGTTCAGGTCAATCAGCCCGCTGCCGGCGAGGTAGAGCAGACCGAGGAGTTTGTCGGCCGGCTCGCCGGTGCAGAATATATCGACGATCTGCGGCAAGGACACCGGCTGGCCCGCGAAAACATGGATCGCATCGCGCAGGTTTTTTTGGGTGGAGCTGCCATCGCGGGCGAAGATGCCACCCGGATGGGCCACCGGCAAACCGAGCTCGCGCAAGGTCTTGGCATAGTCGTGCTGCGTGAGATCGACGAGCTCACCGGGCGGTGTGAGGGTCAGTTCAGATCGTGCGGTTTGGCAGTCCCGCGGCAGCTGGGCCGGAGCGATGCGGCCGATGGCGTTGCCCATGATCATCAATTCCTCAGAGTGGTCTTTGCAAGGTGGGGCCTGCGCCACACGAAAGGGGTTTAGACGCAGAGGTCCGGAAAAGATTCCAAGAGATTATGCGTAGGGCATCCCCGGGCCGGCTGATCATTACCCACGAATGCATGACCGCGATGCCCGGCGGTATTTGTGGAGAATGATCAGCCTGAAAAGGGAAGGGGGCGCACTAGAAGCAAGCGCGACCGGTCGGGCACAAGATTCATGCGATTACCCTGCCCTCAATCCCCCCGTGTCAGGGGAGATCGGCCAGGCTCACGCCTGACCGAACACCACCTGGCCATCGACCAGCGTCATCACCACCCGGGTATCAAGCTCCAAGCTCAGGAACGGCGTGTTCTTGCCCTGGCTCTTGAGGCTCTCGCGGGTGATGCGATGTGGATCATCGGTCTTGAAGAGGCACACATCGGCCGCCGCGCCCACGCTCAGCGTGCCGGCGGGCAGCCCCATGATGCGGGCGGCATCCACCGTCACGCGGGCAATCGCGCGGCTGATCGGCAGCTTGCGGTCCTGCGCCCATTTTACGGCGAGCGGGGCCAAGAGCTCAAGGCCCGTGGCCCCGGGCTCGGCTTCCGAGAAGGGTATCTGCTTGCCGTCGTCATCCACCGGGGTGTGGTCGGAACACAGCGCATCGATGCGCCCGTCCGCCAACCCGCGGGCGAGCGCTTCGCGGTCAGACTGGCTGCGCAGCGGCGGCATCAGATGGCAGTGGGAGTTGAAGTAACCGATGTCGATGTCGCAAAGGTGCAGGTGATTGATCGACACATCACAGCTCACCGCCACGCCCCGCTGGCGTGCGGTGTCGATCAGCGCCAGCCCGGCGGCGCTTGAGATGCGGGTGATGTGGAGCTTCACCCCAGTGGCTTGCGCGAGTTCAAGGAGGGTGAAGATGCGCAAGGTCTCGGCCGCAACCGGGATGCCGCGCAAGCCGAGCCGGGTGGCCACTTCGCCATCATGCGCCACGCCCATGCGGCCCAGATGCGGGTCGATCGGCGGGGCCCACACGGTGTAGCCGAAGGTGGCGGCGTATTGCATCGCGCGGAGCAGCACTTCGGTGTTGCGGATCGGCTGGTTGGCCTGGCCGAAGGCGATGCAGCCGGCTTCATGCAGCTCGGCCATTTCGGTGATCGCTTCGCCGGCCAGCCCCATGGTGAGCGCGCCCACCGGATAGACCTTGGCCAGATTGAGCCCGCGCGCGCGGTGCTTCAACATTTCCACCAAGCCGGGCTCATCGAGCGTGGGGTCGGTGTCCGGCGGGCAGGCAAGGCTCGTCACCCCGCCGGCCACGGCGGCGGCCATTTCGGATTCGAGCGTGGCGCGGTATTCATAACCGGGCTCGCGCAGCCGTACGGAAAGATCCACCAGCCCCGGGCAGACATGGCAGCCGGCCGCGTCGATCACCCGATCGGGTGTGAAGCCAGCGAGCGCGCCCACGCCGGCGATGCGGCCCTCGGCAATGTAGAGATCGCGCGTGTGGTCAATCTGGTTGGCCGGGTCGATGAGGTGCCCGTTCTTGATCAAAATTTTCATCACGCGCTCCCCGCCAGAATACTCATCACCGCCATGCGTACCGCTATGCCAAACGTGACTTGCGGCAAGATCACGGCGTGGCTGCCATCGGCCACCGCGGAGTCGATTTCCACGCCCCGATTCATCGGCCCCGGATGCATGACGATGGCATCGGGTTTGGCGAGCGCGAGTTTTTCAGGGGTCAGCCCCCACACCTTGTAAAACTCCTGGGGGCTGGGCAGCAGCGCGCCTTGCATGCGCTCGTGTTGCAAGCGCAGCATCACCACCACATCCACTCCGGCAAGCCCGGCGCTCATGTCATGAAACACCCGCACCCCGAGCCGCTCCACATCGGCCGGCAGCAGCGTCTTGGGCGCGATCACCCGCACCTCCGGCACGCCCAATGTGGTGAGCCCGTGAATCAGCGAACGCGCCACGCGTGAATGCAGGATGTCGCCCACAATCGCCACGGTGAGGTTGGTGAAATCTTTCTTGTAATGACGAATGGTGTAGAGATCGAGCAGCCCCTGCGTGGGGTGAGCGTGCCGCCCGTCACCGGCATTGATCACATGGATATGATCCAGCCCGCGCGCGGCCAGATGATCGGCGATGAGATAGGGCGCGCCGCTGGAGGCATGGCGCACCACAAACATGTCGGCTTGCATGGCGCAAAGATTGTCGACAGTGTCGAGCAGGGTTTCGCCTTTGCTCGCGCTCGAGGTGGAGATATTCAGATTGATCACATCCGCCGACAGCCGCTTGGCGGCGATCTCAAAGGTGGTGCGTGTGCGGGTGGAGTTTTCAAAGAAGATGTTGAAGATGCTTTTGCCGCGCAGCAGCGGCAGCTTTTTCACTTCGCGCTCGGCCATTTCGGTGAAAGGCTCGGCCACATCGAGAATCTGGGTGAGGATGCGCTTGGGCAGGCCTTCGATCGACAACAGGTGTTGAAGCTCGCCTGCGGTGTTGAGTTGCGGGTTGCGGGTCATCATGGCGGGGGTTCCTGGCCTACTTGGCTTCGATCAGGCGCAGGCTCAGCACGCCATCGTCGATACGATCGAGTTGCAGCATTTGATTGGCCGGCAGCGGCGCGGGAAGCTCGTGCGCGCAAAACTGCGCTTCGATCGGCAGCTCGCGGCCGCCGCGATCGACCAGCACCGCCAGCGACACGCTCGCCGGCCGGCCGTAATCGAATAATTCATTGAGCACTGCGCGGGTGGTGCGCCCGGTGTAGAGCACATCATCGACAATGATGATGTCCGCGCCCTCCACATCAAACGGGATGTGCGAGCGCCGCGGCGAGGGGGTGAGCCCCCGGCTGCCCACATCGTCGCGATAGAACGAGGCATCCAGGGTGCCCAAGGGCGCGGTGAGCCCCAACTCGCGGTGCAGCCGCTCGGCGAGCCACACGCCGCCGGTGTAGATGCCCACCATTGCGGTCTGCGGGGTAATCGCGCCGCGCAGTTGTTGGAGCAGATCGGCAAACAGGATTTCAGCGTCGGGTAGCGTCATCGAAGTAGCTCTGCAAAATGATGCGTGCGGCAGCGGCATCGACAGCGTCTTTCGATGCCATCCAATCCAGGCCGCGGGTTTTGAGTTCATCCTCCGCCACACTCGAGGTGTAGCGTTCATCCACCAGCTCCACCGGCAGCGCAAAGCGGCCTTGCAACTGATTGGCAAAGCGTCGCGCCCGCCGTGTCATGTCATGCTCGGTGCCATCCACATTGAGCGGCAGGCCCACCACCAGCCGGTACGGCTGCCATTCGCGGATCAGCTTTTCAATCGCGGCAAAGCGCGGGGCATTGGCTTCATCGCGTATCGTCGCCAGCTCGCGGGCTTGTCCGAGCATCGCCTCGCCCATTGCCACGCCAATCCGTTTGGTGCCGAAATCAAATGCCAGCACCGTGCCACTCCGATCAGGCATGCCCCGCCACATCGGAGAGATTGGTGAAATTCACGCCCAGCAAGCGCATCGCCGCACCCAGCCGCTGCTCGGGGGGCAGGCCAAAAATGATGGCCGGGTCCGCCCGCACCGTGAGCCACGCATTCGCGGCGAGCTCTTCTTCGAGCTGGCCTTCCGACCAGCCGGCATAGCCCAGCGTCACGATGAAGTCATTCGGGGTTTCGGTGCTGCCCACGGACTCGAGGATGTCGCGCGAGCTGGTCAGCCCGATCTGCGCACTCACCCGCAGGGTCGAGTGCCAGTTGCCGATCGGCTGGTGCAGCACAAAGCCGCGGTCGGTCTGCACCGGGCCACCGAAATACACCGGCTTTTCTTCATAGGCCGCATCATCGAGATTAAGATCGATGCGGGCGAAAAGATCGGGCAGGGTGAGATCAATCGGACGATTGATGATGATGCCCATCGCCCCTTCTTCGTTGTGCTCGCAGACATAGGTGAGCGAGCGCGCAAAGTGCGGATCCTGCATCGCCGGCATGGCGATGAGGAAGTGATCGGTCAGCACCATCGGGCTGTCGGGGGGCGAGAGCGTGTCCATGGGCGACATTGTAACCGTAACCGCTGATGGATTGCCGTGGGGCGGGGCAATCGCATGAATCATGTAAAGGACGCCCCCTCACCCGCTTGCGGGCGAGGGGAGGAAGCCCCATCATTTGCATGTGCCTGAGCAAGCGACCATTTTGATGCTCCAGCCCTGATGCGATTACCCTGCCCTACCCCGTCGCCATGAAATCGCGGTATCGTGCCGGCTTTTTGGTTTGGCCATCATGACTGCTGCCTTGGTGTGGTTTCGGCGCGATCTGCGCGATATCGATCATGCCGCCTTGAGTGCGGCGCTCCAGGCGCATCGGCAAGTGTTCTGCGCCTTTGTGTTTGACACCGAGATTCTCGATGCCCTGCCGGATCGCGCTGACCGGCGGGTGGAATTCATCTGGCATGCGCTCACCGAGCTCGATGCTGCCTTGCCCGGCGGGTTGATCGTGCGCCATGGGCGTGCGCGTGAGGTGATTCCGGCGCTGGCGGCCGAGCTGGGGGTGGCGGCGGTGTATGCCAACCATGATTACGAACCCCAAGCC
>Ga0079301_1001629_pt1 | contig 10250 bp, 7 predicted proteins | sample Wag4_2014_7_11_3_FD_74797 | JGI IMG/M metagenome (GOLD analysis project Ga0079301, IMG submission 74797) | Fresh water mixed with fracking chemicals microbial communities from Ohio, USA - Utica-2 Time Series FC 2014_7_11 | ecosystem: Engineered > Industrial production > Chemical products > Input...
CAGGTCCGGGTGGCCCGGCAGCGCCTGGATCGCGCGGAGGGTGCCTTGCGCGCGTTCCGCGCCAGGGCGCTGCCCGAACTCCACGCAGCGGTTCCACAGCGTGTCAACGATTTGCTCTCACAACGCGAAGAAGCCCTTAGCACACTCTCAGCCGCTGAAGCAGGACTCAAAAGCCTGCAAGAACAATGGCGCCAATTGCAGAACAGCCCCGAAGCCAAACGTGCCCTCGTTCACCAAGGTACGCTCGATACCCCCTTGGAACGCGTCCGTGAACTCGAAAACAATCTGCAAGACGCCCGCGAGATTTACGGACCACGCGCTGACATTGTCAAACTGTTAACCCAACAATTGACCCGTGCCCGGCAAGGCCTGGCGGTCGCGCGCGACGAAAGCGAAAGCAACCGTCCCGCCTTTGCGGAGACCAGGACACGGCTGGCACAACTGCGTACCGACGTGGCCATGGCCCGGGCGCGGTTGCAGGCGATCGACCGCAGCCTGGCCACCTGGCAACCACAAGCAGGCCTCGCGGGAACGCAGCAGGTCACCCACGAACAGCTAGCGCGTGAAGTCAAAGTCGCGGAAACCCAGTACCTTGAACTGCAAGCGCAACTCGGGCAATCGCGCCTTCAGGCGCAAGGGGCACAAAACCTGCCCATCTCGGTCATCGATCCCGCCACGGCACCCGAACAGCCAACCAGCAACAAACTCGCACTCAAACTGGCACTTGGTGCGCCTGTGGCACTGGCACTCGGGCTCGGCTTGGCCCATTTTCTAGCGCGTCCCCGACGCAGACGCACGCATGACCCCAAGGATGTTCCGGCCGGAGTCGATGGGCACGCTGCGGAGCAAGCGTCGTGAACAAGGTCTTGCTCGGTGGTCTGACATTTGGTGTCGGCGGCGTGTTGTGCGTGGCGGTTGCCGAATTGCGTTTCACCTGGCTGGTTGCGGTCGCCACGCTGGCTTTGCTGCTCTGGATACTTGGTCGCATTCACGTTGGCTTGGCGTTATTGCTTGTGTATGCCTCACTGGTTGGTTGGCTCATCCGCATGGTGAGCGTGCATCAGGCAGGACCGTTTGGTGTGGCCATTGACGCGTTGTTTGTGGCCATGGGGTTACGCTTGCTCTGGGATGTGTCGCACCGGCGCGACGTGCAGCGCTTACGCAGCGCACTGACGCCGTTGGTGCTGATTTTTGTTGGTTTTCAGTGTTTGGAGGCGTTTAACCCGGCGTCGCCGCATTGGGCGTTGGGTGTCACGGGCTTGCGCCACACGCTGCGCGCGTTGGGTTTTTTTCTGGCGTTGTATTACCTGTCCGATGTCCGTCGTATCGACACCTGGTGTCGGTGGTGGTTGGGGACGTGTGCGTTTGTCGCCCTGTATGGGATGTTTCAGCATTATCACGGGTTGCTGTGGCAAGAGATGCAGTGGCTGTATGAGGAGGGTAACGCGCAGACGCACATTCTCGGCGGCTATGTGCGGATTTTTTCGACCGTTGGCGATGCGGCAACTTTTGGCTTTTTGATGGGGATGGCTAGCCTCGTGTGGGTGGCGCACGCTCTCCATGACAGGGGTTGGCGTGCGCTGATGTGCGTGGTGGCAGCCGTGCCCTTTTTGTATGCGATGGTTTTGTCGTATTCCAGGGGGCCGATTCTCGCTTGGTGTGCGGGTGTGGTTGCGATGTTGGTGCTGACGAGGCGGTGGTTCTTTTTGGGGCTGATTGCCTCGATGCTTGGATTGATTGGCGTGGGTGCGGGGTTGGCGCCTGGTGTTCATCCGTTGTTGGATCGGGTGCGCACGGCGTCTCGCCCGTTGGAGGATGCCAGTTTCATGGTACGCGTCAATTACTTGAGTACCCACCTGGCGGACATTGTGAATCGACCGTTCGGGCACGGCCTTAACACGTCGGGCGGTGGTGCCACGAAGTGGGTGGATCCCCTCAGTGCACGCCGTTCGGTGGTGGGTGTGCCCACTGACAATTACTATTTCAAGATCGCGCTGGAATTGGGTTGGGTCGGATTATTGCTGTGGTTGGTGCTACAAGGGCGCATCTTGCAGGTGGCTTGGGTGGTGTATCGACGGGGCCCACCGAGCGCTTTGAGTGGCTGGGTCGCGGGGTTGTTTGGGGTGTGGGTGGCTGTTGCTGTTGGCGCGGTGTCCAATGACTATCCCATTCAGAAGCCGATCGCGGAGTTTTTGTGGTTGTCATTGGGTGTGTTGGGGCATTTGCATGCGACGCACGGGGTGATGGTTGACCGGATTGCGGGTGGTGCTCGACCGAGGAATGCAAAACATGAAAATCACGTTAATCGCGTCAGATGAGGTCACGGCACCTTTGTACCGGGTGCGTGCGTTGGCTCGGATGTTGCAGCGCGCATTTGATGTGGAGGTTTTGGGTTTCAGTTTTGAATCTGGCAAGGGGGACCCACGTTCACCGCGGGATTTCCCCTATACCGCCATCCCGGTGCCGCCGGGCCGTTCCTGGGTGGATGCGGAGCGGGAATTGCGCGCCCGCATCACGGGCGACTTGCTGTATGCCATGAAGCCTCGTCCCAGTTCGTTTGGAGTCGCATTGCGCCACAGGGCGTCGTCGGGCTTACCGGTGGTGGTTGACATTGATGATTGGGAATTGTTCATGATTCATCCCTGGAGTCGTTATACGCTCAAGAACATGGCTTATGCGTTGGCGCGTCTGGATTATCCCAATCATTATCTGGCGACGTGGGCACTGGATAAGCGCATCCGCAGTGCCGACGGCGTGACGGTGGTCAGTTCATTTCTGCAGGCGCGTTACGGGGGAGCTTTGACGCCCCAGTATGTGGATATTGATACCTTTGATCCCGCGGTTCAGCCACGTGAGGGTTTGCGATCGCAACTACGCTGTGAGGGGCAACACGTGATCGTGTTCGCGGGTATTGCCCAGCCTGGCAAGGGGGTGGGGGAGATTATCCAGGCGTTGCAATTGTTGGATGACGCGATGCAAAACTGGCAATTGCTGATTGTCGGGCCTCAAACGCCCTATGCGCGCGCGGTGGCCCAATGCGATGAGCGCGTGCGACTGATTGGGATGTACCCACCGTCTGCGACGCCCCAGTTCTTGGCGATCGCCGACCTCATCGTGCTCCCGCAGCAACCGGTGCCCGTCGCGCTGGGACAGATGCCCATGAAACTGTACGAAGCCATGGCCATGGGCCTGCCCATCGTCGCGACGGCCGTCTCGGATATCCCTGAACTGCTGGATGGTTGCGGCTTGGTGGTGCCGCCGGGCGATCGCCCCGCGCTTGCCCGCGCCATCGCCAGTCTCCTTTGTAACCCCGCTTTGGCGCGTCGTTTGGGACGCGCGGCCCGGGCCCGCATCACAACCCATTATAGCTGCGACATCGGTGCGGATGAACTCAAGGCTTATTTCACCAGCGTGGCCCGCTTGATGCCCCACCGTAAATCCGGCGCAGGCCTAACACCCCTTTCGGCACCCTGCACCTGAAACTTTGGTCAAATTGGGCGTGCCTGGCCGCCCCTTGGTCGGGTTCAATCAAGCAGCTAAACCCAAGTTCTCTGTGGAGGCCGTCACCTATGCCCGTTTTGTCCATCGTGGTGGTGAACTGGAACACGCGCCAGTTGCTTGCCCAATGTTTGCGCAGCGTGCAGCTAGAAACGCTGATTTCACATGAGATTTGGGTGGTGGACAACGGTTCCACCGATGGCAGTGTCGAGATGCTTCGTGCGGAGTTTCCGGGCGTTCAGGTGATCGCCAATCAAGAGAATCGCGGGTTTGCCGCAGCCAACAACCAGGCGTTGGCCCGGTGTCAGGGGCAATACCTTCTGTTGCTGAACTCTGACACGATCGTTTTGTCGGGCGCGTTGGATCGCATGGTCGCAGCCATGCACGCCCATCCGACCATCGGTGCCCTCGGCTGCCGCCTGCTCAATGTTGATGGATCCCTGCAAGCGTCTGCCCACACCTTTTACAATTCGTGGCGATCGCTCATCGAAAACCGCCTGATGGCCCGCTTGTGGCCTTTCAGGCACAGCCGCACACCCTTTCTGACTTTTTGGGACCACAGCCACCCCCGCTCTGTCGATTGGGTCAGTGGCGCGGCCTTGCTCATCAGGCGCGAGGTCTTGAAAACGGTTGGCCCGCTTGATGAGCAGTTTTTTATGTATGGTGAAGAGATCGACTGGCAAATGCGCATCAAAAAAGCCGGCTATCAAGTGTGGTTCAATCCGAACGCCAGCATCATCCACTTGGGTGGTGGCAGCGCGAAACAGGCCAAACAGGCCATGAATCGCATCGAACTGCAAAGTCGTGATGCCTTGATTCGCAAGCACTATCCGCCACGTACCCAGTCTTTTTATCGATTCAAGCGTTCCCTCGCCAGCCGTTTGCAGGGTTGACCCAATGCTGATGGCTGTTGTAAACGCCCTGCTGATCGGGGTGCAAGGTTTCGTGCTGGCGGGTGTCTGTCACCTGCTTTGGCCCCTGCTTGTCATCAGGCGCCGCGAACCGGTCAGACATTGGACCGTTTTGGGGCGATCGCCCCGTATCGCCGTCCTGGTCGCGGCCCGCAACGAAGCATCTGTCATCAACACCTTGCTGACGGCCTTGGCGTCGCAGAGTTTGTCGCGTCACTGTTTCGAGGTGCATGTGGTGGCGGATGGGTGTTCTGATCAAACGGCTGCGATCGCCCGTCGCGCCGGTGCGACGGTCTGGGAGCGTCCGATGATGCCCAGCAGCACCAAAGGCGAGGCGCTTACGTGGTTATGGTCCCAACTGGACCCTGCGGCGTGGCACGGAGTGGTCCTGTTTGATGCGGACAATGCGCCGGATCCGGAATGTCTCGCCGAGTTGACGCGGGCTTTGGAAGGTGGGGCGCAGGTGGTGCAATGCTTGCGAATTCCAGGGCATGGTGAGGCGGCTGGGGCGGCAGGCTGGGATGGTTTGGGCGAGTTGTGCCAGCAGTGGATTGGGGCCGCGGGGCGGGCGCGTTTGGGTATGAGTGTGCCGATTCTGGGGTCGGGGGTTGCGTTTCGCACGGGTTGTTTTCAGTGGTTGCTTGGGCGATCGCACCGGGTGACCTTGGTTGAGGATGCGGATTGGATGGTGGAATTGGCGCTGGCGGGTATTCGGGTGCAGTGGTGTCCAGAGGCGCGGGTGCGGGATTGCAAGACGGCAAACTGGGTGGCCTTGCGCAGCCAGCGCCGCCGTTGGTTGGGTGGGCGAGTCCGTTTGCTGCAAGCGCGCGGGTGGGCGCTTGTGTGGGCTGGCTTGCGCCACGGGCGCTTTGGCGCGTGGGATGTGTTGTGGCAGTTGCTGGCTCCGCCGCGGATGGTGCTGGCACTTGGGGTGTTTGGTTTGGCGTTCGGCGGTTACCTGGGAATGCCCGTGTGGCCGCTCTGGCCCTGGGTTGCGCTCGCTTTGCTGCTGTATGTCGCAGTGGGTGTGTATGGGGCGGGTAACGCGCGGCCATCCAGACGCGAGGGGTGGGTGATGCTGTTGGCCCTGCCACGCTTTGTTTGGGAGCTGTTGAGTGCCGCTTTACACGCGTGGTCCGGGCGCGCGGTGGGGTGGCAGGTGACGCCGAAGGGGAGGGACTAGGGTGCAGGAATGGGGCCAAAAGTTGACGCAGGCTTGGCGCTACATGCTGAAGCGGCTCAACGCCTGGTGGGTGTTTCGGCGGTGCGATGCGGTGGGCCGCGGGGCACGTTTGCGTGGGAAGCCGCATATTGAGCGCAATGGCGGGCGGATTCACCTGGGGCAAGATGTTTGTATTTACAGCTATCTGGCGACGGTTGAACTGTATGCGGGGCCGGGTGCCGAATTGGTGCTCGGGGATGGGGTCTTTGTGAATAATGGTGTGATCCTGTCGGCCAGTCAGGCCATTCACGTCGGTGCGCGAAGTATGATTGGGCCCCATTGCGTGCTGATGGACAACGACTTTCATCGGGTGGAGCCGCAGGAGCGCCACGCGGGTGGGGTGTGTGCCCCGATCACCTTGGAGGAGGATGTCTGGCTCGGTACCCGCGCAATCATTCTAAAGGGGGTGCGGATTGGGCGAGGCAGTGTGGTGGCGGCAGGTAGTGTGGTCACCAAAGATGTTCCGGCGGGGGTATTGGTTGCGGGGATTCCTGCGCGTGTGGTGCGTACGCTCACCCCGTCCGTCAGTTGATAACGTGCCTTGACTTCACTTTGTGAACGACTGTTTGGCAGCCTGCGAGAAGCGTGGCGATTCCCCCGGTTCGCCCAGTGCTGTCCATCCACCAAGGTCGTTGATTGTCTGTCAAATCTTTGTTGAAGCAATGCCGGTTGTCAGACCGGCACGGGGCGTGTCACCTTTTTGGCTTGGTCTGATGGATATCGTTTGAACAGTGAAATGGATGGTTCCCCAGTGCCGTCATACCATCTGGCATTGCCAACCATCAGATTGACTGATTGTTCGTTAAATGTGCGTTGTGACCTTGCCGCAGGTACGACCCGAAGTCGGTCTGTCAACCCTTGCGTCTTGTTCTGATGGTCAGCGTCCGATCGGTGAAAATGATGGTTGGAATGGCGTGTTAAGCCAAAGCGCAAGCAGGGTATGCTGACGACGTAGCGTTTGCTGGGGGAGGGGATGGCATGCGGCGACCGGTCGGCTGGATGACCCTGGCAATATTGGTCGCGTATGGTTGTGCGACGCCACAGACGTTGCGTCCTGTACCTGTGAGACCCCGCGCGGGATTGAGTGCTTCTGTCCCACCCGCGTCACAAGCGGTTGTCACCGCGTCGAACTCGTCTGCACGGAATCGTGCGACTGTTGGGATCCTGAAGCAACCGGCCAGCGGCACGGTTGCCCTGAAAGGGACGCTGAAACTGGATGCGGGCTATTTGGTAAATGCCGGGGCCGGCAAGGTGATGCTTGCCGGGCAACAGGGAGCACGCATCGCCGCAATTGGTGGCGGCAGACTCGTCGGTAATGATGCGGCGTCATTGGTTGGTAATGATGCGGCGTCATTGGTTGGTAATGATGCGGCGTCGTTGGTTGGTAATGATGCGGCGTCATTGGTTGGTAATGATGCCGCATCATTGATCGTTAACGATGCAGGTGTGGTGGTGTCGGCCGGACAAGGCAATGTGATTGCACCGCTTATCGCTAACGGCGGCGGTAACCTGATTGCGAATGGCGGCGGTAACCTGATTGCGAATGGTGGTGGAAATTTGATTGCCAATGGCGGTGGGAATTTGATTGCCAATGGCGGCGGAAATGCCATCGCGCGTTGGTCGCTTTTGGCGGAGGAGGGTGTCAACTCCGCCACAGCGAGGTTGGGTGAGATTTTACCTGCGGTTGGTATGCGTTTGCGGGTGGAGTCGACGGTGGATGGTCGACGCGTGTCGTTGGGTGAGCAGGCCAATGGCGAACCCGTTTATGAAGTTTTCACCAATGCACTGGGGGCTTTTACGGTTTATGTGCCTGAGAATATCGCGGAGAACGTGCGTGTGGTGGCGGAGCCCGGGGCATTGCAGGATCAGCGCCTGCGCTATGACTTGCTGGTTGCGGGCAATGGGCAACGGGCAGCGGAATTGGATGAAGACTCCAGGATAATGATGGGCATGCTTCGTACGGTGCTCGGGGGGTACATCCGCGATGGCCTTGAAAGCAGGGGGATGAACCCGTCGATACGCCCAGACGGTGATGTGTCTGTGGTGTCGAACTCGACTGGTGACGTGAATAAAGATCAATTGACAGCGGTGCGAATGGAGCTTGCCGCTTTGGGTGAAGAGATTGGTTTCAATCGCTTGTCCGGTGCGCAAAAGATTGCTTTCGGGAATGAATTCGCGGATCGCGCAATGGCCCACGTCAACCTGTCAGCCATCCGACCGTTTCCGGATACGTTCGATGAAAAAATAAGTATTGTGGCGATGATGGTAGAAGATTTTCAATACATTCGACGTGAGATCACAACCAAAATCGATCGTTTGACTGATGAAAGAAAAGATGTGGCGCAGTTTTTTAATGCGCAGCCTTGGCTACAAGGCGCGATGTATCTGGACCAAACTTGTTACACCATCAAAAAACCAGCCGATTTTTGTGATTTTTTGACACGTCACCTACTCCGACGTTTAACACTGGATCCAAGTGAGCGAGCCAACCGTTTTCAATTTGTTTGCCAGGAAGCTGGCATTGAATATCCGGATACACGCCGTGACCGATTCGCCGCAGTGTCCCAAGGCCTGATCATGACATTGTTGGGCAAGTACGCTTTTAAAGACGACGACCGTCAACAAATGTATAAGGAGTTGCGTCAGCAAGCAAACAGTTTTCTTACTGCATCCCCTGTGCCAGGTGCTGCTGCGCAAGATGCACTCCTGTTTGAATCCTGTGGTCCTATCGCAAGTCCTACGCCCCGTGCTTCGCGCGCACCGTGAATGAAGTCGGCTGTACCGCCAATCGTCAGCTTGCGGCCTGGCAATCGCCATCCAGCGAAGCATTGGTTTTTGTGCAAACACCATGTCGCAAACGCACAACCATACAGTGATGCATCGGTTTTTGTTGAAGGCTTCTGTAGCAAACTCAGACCATCAGGCACTGACTCAATGTTTTGAACAGCAGCTAAAATTTGATCACCAATCAACGCGCTTTACAAAACCCTTGATGATTGACGGACAACCGTGACGTAACGTCGGGCGTCGAAGTTGTATAAAGGTGATTCAAAACTGGTTTGCAGGGTGATGGCAAGACCGTTTGTTTCAAGAAGGCGGCGCTGTTCGTCGCGTTCTGCTTCGCCCTGGTTGACGATAATCAGGATGCCACCGGGTTTAAGCAAGTGGTAAACATGCAGAAGCAACCGGGCAGGGTTCAGTTGTGCGCGGGGAAGTCCCCATTGACGGTGGTCTTCGCGAAAGATGAATGGAAAGAACATCAACGCGATGTCAACCGCTTCGTGGTAGTGGAGTGCGTCACAAACGAGATACCGGCAGTTCGGCAAACTGCCGATATGGGCTTCAGCGTGGTCAATGGTCGTGTATCTGTCAGGGCAGATACGGTACGCATCAATTTCGATCCCATCCAGACTCACCTCACGGCCACCATCCATCAAAAAAGCGTGCAGAGGCCTCACATAAAACCAGTCATTCACACCGACATCAACAGCCTTCACGCGTGTGGGGAGTTTCAGATTCGCTTGGTTGAATGCATGCTCTAAAAGCGCCAGGTAAAACAAGGAAGCCGCGTAGCCATCGCGGCTGCTGACAACCGGCCAATCACCCAAGGCATAACGTGCCGTCAGTCGCACGGCTTCACCTTGAGCCACCAAACTGAACAGACCGCGCTTGTCGTGAGCCGGCAAGGGCCAAGGACCACGGCGCCAACGCAAAAAACGGCGGAGCGGAAAGTCCAGCTCAATCCAACCCAAACGGTGACAAGCATACGCGCCAAACAACGCCAATAACAGGAACCCGGTCATGGTCACCGGGTTCCCCTGGACTGCTTGCTTGCCCGCTTGTACCGGCGTGCTGCGGTTTGCTGCACGTCACCGCCCTCAGTGCTTCTGATGATGATCAATAGTACAGTTCTTCCGGGATCCTGAGTAGGTGGTTATAGTCACGGAGGAAGGTTTCAGGAATTTTGAGATAATCGACGATGAAGCCTTCGGGGCTGACTTGCGTCAACCAGCCGCCCTCGTCAATGCCTTTCACGACCGGCAGCTCCCGATTGAGATCAACGAAGGGCGAATAGTTTCGCTCGCTACGCTGCTTTTGGGGATCCTCCTGCTTGGAAATCCACACATAGTAAACAACGTCAAACTTGTTTTGCGCCACCAAGAGCGATTGCTGCAAATACTCCTGGTAACTAAGCGTATCCTCCTTGAGCGTTTGACGCCACCACTCATAATGCTTGCGCGAATCAACCCTCGGATCCCAACCCCAGGAACCAACCGGTACGTTCACCGGGTACTGGCGGGTGATCGCACGAATGGTGTCCACCATCTGCTGGTGCGATCGCCTGTAACCAAATCGCTTCAAAATCTCATACAGCGCATCCACATCCGTGGGTTCCGGTGCCCCGGATTTCGGCTGGTACTTGGGCGTCGGCGTCGGCTTCGGCAAAGGCATCAAATCCTTCGGTTCATCCCCTGCCACTACAGGCGCCGGTGAAGGCTCATCCGATAACCCGGAATCATAATCACCATCTTCGGATCGCACCTGCACCGGCGCACCCACGGCCTGCGCCATCGGCCGACGCAACAAACCCTGCCGATACATCCGCGTGGCAACACCCG
>Ga0079301_1001630_pt1 | contig 10249 bp, 7 predicted proteins | sample Wag4_2014_7_11_3_FD_74797 | JGI IMG/M metagenome (GOLD analysis project Ga0079301, IMG submission 74797) | Fresh water mixed with fracking chemicals microbial communities from Ohio, USA - Utica-2 Time Series FC 2014_7_11 | ecosystem: Engineered > Industrial production > Chemical products > Input...
CTTCAAGGTGGTTTCTTGAAAGGAAACCACCTTGAAGTGGCTACACCATCTTTAAGCTGTACGTAAGCCGCATGGCTATCCGTAAATAGCACGATATCCCCGTCAACGTTTTTTTTCATGAATTTGTTTGACATGTTTACAATCCACTTTTCCCAATACCTTAATTTTAAAGTAACCACAGAACATGGTTGCTTACATTTCTCCAAGTCATCCAAGGATATGGAACCTGAATTTAATTTAAACGAATTTTTTTATTCTCGCCTTCTTCCTTGGAAGCCCAAATCTTTCCAGCCTAAAATTCAATTTGTGGCAAATATTAAGGAAAGTCACCAGAGTAATTAAAAGTTGATTTGTCATGGATTTATCATTTGAGCTAATAGATAGTATTTAATTGATATCGAAATAATCGGATATTAAATAATCCATCAACCCGTCCTCCACATCAACACCGGCAAAATCAAAAATACCCCAACCATACTAAACACTAAGCCCCCTATCGTGCCCACTGCAAGGGAAAACCAAAAGACCTCCGTCTGCCCATCCAGGATAAATGGCACTAAGCCAAAGCAGGTGGATAGCACAGTAAGCAAAATCGGAATCGCCTTCCCCGCCACTGACTTGATAATGTTTCGGTTGTAGTTTCCCCTGAGCCGATTGTTGAAATCATTCAGGATAAAAATTCCTGCATTCACCGCCAAGCCACCGAGCATTACAAAAGCCGCAAATCCTCCCCTATCAAAATTGAATTCACCCAAGGAAAATGTCAAAAACAGTCCGATAAAACTGATCGGGATCAAAAATAAGATGAAAAATGGCTGTCGAAAATTTTCAAACAAAATTGTGCAGATAAAAAAAATCGCCACAATTAAAATTCCTAAAAGCCCATATTGCCGCTTGGCCTGCTCCGTATTCAAGCCCCATTCCTGCTTTTTGGCTTCATAACCGATGGGCATTTGGGATTTCATTTCTTTCAGAACTTCGTCTAGGTACTCATTACCAAACTTGGCCGAACCCAAGTATTCAAAAGATACTAGGCGTAGGTATTGCCGGTCTTCTTTGTGAAGGGCATTGGTGGTATTTTCCAGATTGAGCGAACCAAAATCAGCCACTTTAATGATTTTTTCCTTGCTACTAATCAGTCCTTTTTTCTCTAAGTCAAACTTGCTGAACTCCGCAGAAGTCCGTTCTCTCAAGATCAATCCGTAATTCTTATCCGCCATGGTCAGGTAACCACTTGGCCCCTGAGGCTTGGAGAGGTCCTGTAGGGTATTCAAGATTTCATATTGACTCGATCCTCCCAAAGCAATTTGATTTTGATCCAGACGCAGGACATATTCCTGGGTTTTCTGCTCATCGTAGCTCAATCGTTCATTGATATTTACAGTCTGAATCCGCTTGTGCTCCAAGAGTTTTTTTGCCAAAATATCCGACTGACGCTCCAACTCATCAAAGTTGTACCCTTTCATCTGCACCCGAAATGATGGGATTCCTTCTCCTCCACCTCCAGTGTAAAAGCCCTGGCCCACTCCATAGATATTCCATTGCGCCCCGCTCCAGTCGGTGGATTTAACGGAGAGTTTCCCTTTGAGCTGATAGGGCAAAGCCCCTTTTTCGTAAGCTTCTTTGAACGTGATGATGATCTGTGCACTTTGGCCTGAGCGAACAAAGGTCACAAACTGATCGATGCCCTCCACACCCTTAAGATACTCTTCAAATTCGCGAAGGATAAAATCCATCTGCTCCAGGGTATTCCCAAAAGGAAGTCTAGCTGAGACATAAAGTCGTGTTTTTTCAGGCTCCCGGTACACACTTTTCTCATAAACTCCACGCACAAACATCCTAAGGGTCCCACCCAAGGCTTTGTCCACCCAAGGCCGGATTTCTTCCTGATAAAAAGTATTGCCGATGGTTTTGTTGTACCATTCTTTTTCTTCCCACTTGGCGGGCAAAAAGAAAATCGGAGTACCGAAAAGTAGAAGCACCAAAACCAGAAAACTCTTTCGGTACCGGGCTGTCCAGGCAATCCCCAACTCATAGCTCTGAAGCCATTTTACTCTTTTCTTCAATTGGGAAAGGCTTAATTTTCTTTCTTGCTCCGCTGATTCTTTGAAAAGTAAGCTATAGAAAGCCGGAGTAAAGACCAAGGCAATTAGCAAACTTACACCCAGCATCACAGACACCACGATTGAAAACTCGGTAAGATTCCTCCGATCCTCCTCCGGTAAAAGCAACACCATCAGCAGCGCCGCTACTGTAGTCAGAGAGGCTGCAAGCAAAGCCATAAATACATTTCGATTGCGGTACTTATGCAGATGGTCCACCATTACAATGGCATTATCCACCACGAGCCCAAAACTTATTGTCAGTCCTGCAATAGTGTACAAATGAATGTCCACCTGAAGAAAATACAGGATCATCGACGTCAGACTTACATTGATCACGATGCCCAAAAAGAGGATACTAAGGTATTTCCAGTTGCGGTTGATCAGGAAAATGAAAGCGATCAAAATCAGAATAGACAAACCCGATCGCTTGTAGATTTTGTTGAGTTCTTTCTCGAGAAACTCTGTGTCGTCGTTTTCAAGTCGGATTTCAAAACCAGAGGGAAGGTTGATTTTGGCTGATTCGATAGAATTTTTGAGGTTTTTGGCCAAAAGCACCTTATTCACCCCATCTCGATTGTACACCGAGAGGGTCACGGAATTGTTGCCATTGATGCGGTAAAAACTCATCGGCTCGGCTTCTTCCAAGGTGACTGATGCGATATCTTTCAGCCTTACCTCCAACCTTTTATCCGTTTGAATGATTAGGTTCTCGAGTTGGTCAATCCGATTGAGCTTCCGGTCCACCGTCACAAAGAGCGTCTCGCCTTTAGAATTGTAGACGGTACCGGGATACAGCTGCCCAAAGGCTTGATTGATCTGCTGATTGAGAAAAGACCTACTGAGACCAAAAGATTGCATTTTCTGCGCATCGAAGGTCACAAAAAGCTGCAGCTCATTGGCTCCTCGGATCTGCACTTCCTCAACTTCCGCAAATCGGGTGAGGGTAGGCTTGACCACGTCCTCTGTGATTTTACGGATTTCGAAAGAGGCAAAAGGCCCATTCACGCTGTAGGTCAAAATTGGCGTCTTAAAATCACTTCGATACTCCGCGCTTTGGGTCACATTGGGATAGGAAAGTCGCTCATCTAGCTTGGGATAGACTTGACGAATCAGGGCTAACACCTCAAACTTTTTGAGCTCCATGTTCGCCTTTTTGTCAAAGCGAAGGATGATATTTCCCTGATCATAGTTGGAGACAGAGGTGATCTGCTTGAGTTCGGTGAGTTGGGAAAAAGCCCCTTCCAGCGGAGAGGTGGCCAATTTTTCAATCAGTTCGGGCGAAGATCGGGGAATCCCATAACTGACCGTAAGCACAGGTTCGCGCTCCCGGGGATTAAGATCCACCGACAGCAAGGGAACCGTGGCAAAGCCCAAAATCCCCAATACAACGAAGGCGATCAATACCCGGAAATCGGTCATCGCTCCTTGGTTTTGCTGGACAACGAATCAAAGTACCAATACATCAGCGGCACGAAATACAAAGCTGTACCTGTACCAACCGTCAGTCCGCCGATCACCGCATAAACCAAAGACCGCTGTAAATCTGCTCCCAAACCTGCACTGAAAATAATCGGAATCAAGGCCAGGATAGTCGTAATCGAAGTCATCAAGATTGGTTTCAATCGAATTTTCCCTGCTTCATGAATAGCCGCATCCAGTAGCTCTTGACCACTTAGGTTTCGCTTAGCTGCAAACTCCACCTTTAACATATTGATCGTGTCAATCTTCAAAATGGCATCATTCACCATGATCCCAAGCATCACCACAAGGCCAATGGCAGACATGACATTCATCGATGAACCTGTCACCACCAAGGTCAAAAAAGCCCCTGCGATCCCCAAAGGCAAGGTCAAGACCACAATCAAGGGCTGGATGAGGCTCTCAAACTGGGCAGCAAGAATAAAATATAGCAACAACACCGAAATGATCAGAATGCCGATCAGCTGACGCAGGGTCTCCTGATCCTGGAAAAACTGCCCCTTCAGCTCCACCGCCAGGTTTTTGGCTACTCCCCAGGAAATGTATTCCTTAGCTTTGGCATCAGGGTTCTCTTCTTCCACCTGCACACTTTGATAGATTCCTCCACGGTCAGCTGTCACGTACTTGTACTGATCGGCATAGCGGTAATCCACAAATTCACTCAACAAATAGGAAGCACTATCCGAAGCATAGATGCGGGTGTTACGAAGCAAGTCCTCAAACCGATCCTGACTTTCTTGCAATCGGATCGGTGTGACCTCCCCAAATCTGCGAATATCTGTGATGGTAAACACGCCAAACAATCTCGAAAGCTGCTCCTGTACTCCTTCCACTGGGATTTGATAAAGCGCTAGTTTTTCTGCCAAAAGCGAAAAAACCACCGAGCTTTCCTCCTGTAATCCAGGTCCTGGAGTCCATTGATCGGTAGGAAAGGTATCCAGCCAAGGTTTCATCTTGTCGGCGGTAATCGGTTTTTTGGCATTCAGGTCTTTCCATCGTACCTCATAGTAAGCTTCATCGGTGCTGAACAGCTGATCAAAGGCATTTGGCGCATCCCCGAGCACGTAGCTTGCCATCGGATAGTCCTTTTCCAGTCGCTCCCGGAGCCGGGCGATTTGCTCTTCTTTTTTAGTTTGGGAGGGGAAAAGCAAGTACAACAAAGATTTCTGAATCGAATTATCCCCGTCAAAAAGCAAAAACTGACGCACTCCGATCTCGGCTTCCGCTTGGGTGTAGCCTTCGATATCCCGGATCAAGCTAAGTAATCGATCTCGGTTTTGTCCTGCGGAAATGGGCTCATTCCAGTCGATTTCTAAAGTTGCATCCGGCTTTTCGATAGGGGGAAGTCCTTCATTTTTCAGAAGAAAACCCAAACTCAAGCCCAAAGGAATCAGTAAAAAAAAGAAAAAAAGGGAGGCTTTTTTTCGAACGAAAATCCAATCAAATCCTCGCTGATATGCATTTAGGACGACAAGAAAAGCTTTTGGTTCTCCCTTGAGCTCCTGCCTTTTCCCTACCCGATAAATCATCCAGTAAAGCAGCGGCAAGAGGAAAAAAGCCACCACCAACGACACAGACAAGATTGCTGTCACGGCTACGGCCTGATCGTAGAATAAAGCTCCGGCTATTCCGCTCAAAAATACCAAGGGTACAAATACGGCCAGCGTCGTCAATACCGAGCTGATCAAGGCGCCCATGACTTCATTGGTCCCTTCCACACAAGCTTCAAAAATAGGCAGACCTTCCTCTCGCTTTCGCGTGATATTGTCCAAGACGATGATCGCATTGTCAATCAGCATCCCAATCCCCAAGGCCAAGCCGGAGAGGGAAATGATATTGATCGAAATGTTGAAAAAATAGAAAACCAAAAAGCTGATCAGGAGGGAAGTAGGCAAGCTGATTCCCATGATCAGGGGAATCCGGAAGTCTTTGATAAACAAAAACAAAATCCCAAAAGCAAAAAGACCTCCAAAAAGCAAACTCGTTTGAAGGTTGGAAATGGCGGCATTGAGCAGATTGCTTTGATCTTGGGTGATCTCAAATCCAACCTGAGGATAGTCGGCTCTGAAGAGGTCCAAGGATTTTCGCAGCTCCGGAATCAGCTCGTTCATCTTAGCTGCAGCCTGCTTGTGTACCGTGATGACCAGCCCTTCATTCATTCCAAACAAGTGGTAACCCAGCATTTCTTGGGTTTCGTATTGGGCTTTGGCGACCCGACCCAAAGGAACAATCACGCCTTTTTTGGAGCGGACGGGCAGGGATTCAATGTCTTTGGGCGTATCTACCCGAGTGGCAAGGCGAAGAAAATAGCGAAACTGCCCATCTTTGACACTGATACCGGGCAACTCGGCATTGCCCGCCTTGACGGCATCGATTAATTCCTGCTGTGTCATATTTAATGCAGCCAAGGCATCTTCATCCGGCTGCACCGAGATAATTCGCTCTCGCTTGCCGTTGATATCCACTAGCGAGACCCCCGGCAGCTGCTCGATCCGTTTTTTCAGAACATTTTCTGCAAGCAAGCTCACCTCCACAGGGTCAGTGCCTTCTTTGGGCACCACCTGCACGCGTACCACGGGAATATCTGAGGTATTGATCCTGATCACTTCGGGACGGGGAAGGTCCTTGGGCAAGGAGTTGGTCAGGCGGTCGATTTTTTCATTGACATCGATGTAGGCTAGCTCCATTTTGGTGCCGTAGTCAAATGTCAGGCGGACCGTGCCAATCTCTGAACCTGCCTTGCTTTCCATTTCTTCCAATCCATTGAGCGTGATGAGGCCTTCACGGATTTGGCGGAGGACATTTTGCTCTATGGATTCAGGAGAGGCATTGGGGTAGGTGATCTTGACCACGATTTGTGGCACATCGATGGGTGGCAGTAGCGAAATTGGCAACAAGCGAAACGCAATCGCCGCAAAGACCATTAAAGCCAAGAAAGACATGGTGACGGCAATGGGCCGGTTCAGCAAAAATCTCACCATGGCTTATGGCTTTAGGATTTTGACGGGTGCCTGATGGGCGAGCTGCAGGTTATTGCTGATGATTACGGTGCTGTTTTCCGGGATGCCTTCGAGCACTTCTATCTCTCGACCGTTGTCTTTGCCTACCTCCACATAGTTCCATTTGGCTTCTTTATTATTCTCTACAGTAAAGATCACCGCACGACCTGATCGGAAAACTACGGCATCTTTGGGTACTACAAGACTATTACTTTGTGGGGCGCGGATGATCGCTCGAGCATTCATGCCGGGAAGGAGATTTTTGGAAGATGTCAGTGAGAGAGAAACTTGCACGAGACCGTTTTCATCCACCTTAGGATTGATTGTGGTGATTCGGCCTTCGAGCTCATTTTGAGGATCCGAGATGGGATAAACCTCGGCTTTTTGGCTGGAGGAAATCAGTGGAATATCCGATTCGAGCACCTTGACCCGGAGTAAAAGCTGATCGGTGGAGAGGATCTCGGCAAACTCGGCATTTTTGGTAACCAAGCTGCCTTCCTTGAATTTGATATTGGCGATGCGGCCGGATATTGAGGCACGTACTTCACATCGAGCAAGCTTGAGCTCAGCTTCCTTGAGCTCTATTTCGGCAAGGGAAAGACCGGAATTTACCCGGATACGCTCCTGCACCGTGTGTACGACTTTTGGGTCTTTGGACTCTAAGGCCAGCTGAAACTGAGCCTTTAGTACTTCCAATTCCGATCGGGCTTTGATCAGATTGATTCGTGCTTTCTCTAAAGCAAACACCGCCTCCCGACGATCTAACGTAGCGATGACTTGCCCTTTTTGCACAAACTTCCCCTCATGAATATGAAGCTTCTCGAGGTAGCCTTCCTGCTCGACAATGGCCTTAACTTCGGAGAGCGCTTCCAGCTTGCCGGTGGCATTGATCAGATAGTCAAAGCTTTTTCGCTCAGCGGTGGCTGTCCTGACTTCTGTGGCGGCCACTTCGTTTCGGAAGGATCCGGAGGGGATTTCACGAGAATCCTCTTTGGCTTCAGAGCAGGAGAGCAAAGCCCCTAAAATGAGAAAAACAAATGGATTAAAAATGCGCATGAAATACGAGTTAAGAGTAATCAATCTAAAATATAAAAATACTCTCGAAAAAAAATCCCTTTGGGAAGTTTAATTCCTAAAAATCACTAAATCTCCCACTGATTCCTCTTCACCCTTAATTTCCTCTACAAAAGGAATCCAAAGTCCGATGTAAAAGTAAGCTAGTCTAATCATTTCATTTATTTCATAGTGAAAACCAATTCACATCGCCTGAGCCCGCTTCCTTTTCAAACAGATCGACCGGACACAGGATACGAATTCACTTGCAAAGACGAATGTACCAAGGTAAACAAGGCACCTATAGATCAGGAAAAGAAGGAATTAGTTATTGCTTGGAAATATCATATTCCAGCCTAATTAGAATTAACTCTTCGTTTAGAGGATGATTTCTAACCAACCAAATCGAGCTTTCATTTGCTCCGATAATCCGGTGGAAAGGATCAATTGATCTTGAATGGTTAATTTTGTTTTGAAAATCTTCAATAAAAAGGAAGCCACGATCTTCAAAGATATTTTTGGACTCATCTCTGAGCTTTATAGCATTTGAGACAAACACTTTTTCATTAATGGATTTCAATGCGAAATGATTATCCGACCTAGAACCTGAGGATATTTCATCACTTTCATTTGGAACTAGTTCATAATTTATTTCAGAACTACCCAAATAGTCCTTTCTGACTAGTGCTCCATTCTGATCAAAAGTGGAAATCTGAGGAGATCCTACTGCATCCCGGATAAAAAACATTTTCCCATCAAAGTCAACATGGAAGATCCCTTCACTCAGAGCTTTAATTGGATTTTGTTTTCTATCATCCGAAAACTCTCCAAAGCTATTTTCTAATCCCCCGCTTCCTCGGTCAAAAACCCCTATGAATGAGCTTTCTTTGACAAATTCCGGATAATTATACTGCCACTTTTTACTCAAAATCCCGATGTAATAGGAATTGTTGGTAGGCAGGAAATAAAAAGCTTGACCGAAAGGCAAAAATTGATGCTCAATCCCATCTAAACCAGTTAAGTCAACTTCATCGACTTGGCTGAACTCTGAGTCAAGCACCAAAATCTTGCTTTTTTGAGGGAAAAACAGGTGCGTGCTTTCATCGGATAAATCGTAAAAGACATTTACCAAACTTACCTCAGGTAATACCAGACTTGTAGTATCCAGATCAATTTGATTTTGAATAATTCCTGTGGCCATGTTTACCCAAAATAGCTTTCTTCCTTGTTGGATAAAAATGATTTTATTATCATCTAAAACTTGAAACTTCGCATTTTGGTAAAGAACGTTCCCAATTGGTAAAAAGGTAGTGTCGGATTTAACAAATGTTAACGAAGAATTTTCATTTCCACCTTTTTTTTCACAAGAGAAAATAAGTAGCAGAATACCAAGAAAAATTAATTTTTGCATGAGTTTAAAAAAAAATGGCAGGGCATTTTAACCCTGCCCACCTAAATCATTTAATCACAACCCCTCTCATATTACAAGCCTGTACAGTCTCACCATTAGGACAAGAATAAAGTGCGCAGACCATATCGGGAAAATATGTCACACTTCCTGGAATTAATGAACAAGTCATGGTTTGAGCATTTGCATCATTCATTATTGTACTTCCGAATAAAACACTTAGGAAGCCACCCAAAATCAAATTTTTTTTCATGTTTTTATTAATAAGAAAATATCCCTCTTTCACACCGTGCAGGGCGAGGCTAAAAGTACCCTAAAAAATCCATCCAGCGCCGACCTTGATCTTTATATCTAAAAATTAATCCCCACCCCTTAAAAAGCAAGTGTAGTTTGAAAATATTTTTTCCTTTTTAATTAAGCGATTGATTTTCAGGGATAAAAATTTAAGTTAGTAACTCTAACTCTCAATGTGTCAGGCCATTAGCTTACTGATCCAGAGAATTCAAATCGCTCGTGGCTGCTTCCTTCTCCATGATATCTGGACCCTATGGGTTCCAAAGTCTCCGGGAAAAGACAAAGGCTTAAGAGGAATTGTACTTTCCTTTTTCCGAAGAAAACACAGCTTCCCGACAATCCAGCGTAGCGATGACTTGTCCTTTTTGTCCACAGTGCCCCTTTTGAATAAGGAGCTTCTCGAGGGAGCCTTCCTGCTCCACAAGAGCCTTATCTTCGGAGAGTTCTTTTAGCTTGCAGGTGGAATTGGTCAGATAGTCAAAGCTCTTCCGTTCAGTGGAGGACGCATGAACTTCAGTGCCAGTGACTTCATTACGTGAGGACTGGGAAGGAATCTACTGAGAATCTTCTTTTGTTTCGGAGCAGGCGAACCTGGCACCTGAAATCAGCAAAACAAGGGGATTAAAAATGCGAATGAAGTACAAGTAAGAATAGATTAAACTAAATTGGAAAATGAATTTTTCTAAGAGATATAAAATTGAGTTTAATTCTTAGATGTTATTAAGTCCCCCATAAATCCTTCCTCTTTCATCAATTCCTCAGAATAAGGCATCGAAAATCCCACTGAAAAGATTCCAGAAAGACAAGTACAAAAACACATTTACTTTAATGTAAAAACCAACAAAACCGGCTGCTCGAAGTCTTCTAAAGATTCCAGGAATTTTTTAGTTTTAGTAAATTCTCTCCCACTT
>Ga0079301_1001633_pt1 | contig 10234 bp, 7 predicted proteins | sample Wag4_2014_7_11_3_FD_74797 | JGI IMG/M metagenome (GOLD analysis project Ga0079301, IMG submission 74797) | Fresh water mixed with fracking chemicals microbial communities from Ohio, USA - Utica-2 Time Series FC 2014_7_11 | ecosystem: Engineered > Industrial production > Chemical products > Input...
GGTCGTCGCGGCAGCATCGAGATGCGCGGCAACGTGGCCGAGCGTGACCTGCCGCGTTTGAAGGTGGGGCAGGCCGCGCGAGTTCGGGTGACGGGTGTCGATGAAGCATTCGAGGGGCAAGTGCGCTTGATCGGCGCCGTCATTGAGCCCACAACCCGTTTGGGCTCCGTGCGTATCGAGTTACGCGAACATCGTGATTTGCGCCCCGGTGCGTTCGCCCGTGGCGAAGTGGAAACTGGTCGCGGTTCGCGTCCTGTGATTCCGCAAACTGCGGTGATGAGCGATGGCAATGGCAACTACGTGTATCTCGTCGGCGAGGGCGATCAAGTCGAGCGTCGAGATGTGCGCATTGCGGGCTCGCGGGTCGAAGGTCTGGTCGTCGAGTCGGGCTTGCAGGGTGGTGAGCGACTGATCGAAACGGCGGGTCCTTACCTGCGTGTGGGTGAGAAGATCCGGGTCGCCAAATGAAGAATATGTCCGCATGGGCGATTCGGCATCCGATCATGCCGATCGTGCTCTTTATGGTGCTGACATTCGTCGGCATCGTCAGTTTCATTCGTTTGCCGATCAATCTCGCACCGGATGTGAGTTTCCCGCTGGTGTCTGTCTCGGTCTCGCAGCCAGGTGCTGCTCCCTCTGAGATCGAAACGCAGATCACGCAGAAAATCGAAGGCGCCGTGCGCAGTGTTGCGGATGTTCGCACCATCAGTTCGCGAGCCAACGAAGGCTCGAGTATGACGATGGTGGAGTTTCAGATCGGCACGCCCATCGACCGTGCGCTCAATGATGTGCGCGATGCCGTCAGCAAGGTTCGAGCCGATTTGCCCGATGGTGTTGACGAGCCGCAGGTGACCCGTATCGACGTCGAGGGCGGTGCGATCGCGTATTACGCCGTCGTGACCACCGAACGTTCGCCCGAGCAATTGAGTTGGTACGTCGATAACACTGTGAGCAAGCGACTGCTCGCACTACCCGGAGTTGCGCAAGCTTCGCGTGGTGGCGGCTTTACCCGCGAGATTCGCGTCAATCTCGACCCCGCGCGGATGCAGGCGCTTGGCATCACGGCAACCGAGGTCAATCAACAGTTACGCACGCTTAATTTGAATGCACCGGGCGGGCGCGCCCAAGTCGGTGGTGGCGAGCAAGCGATCCGCGTGCTCGGCTCGGCATCGACTGCGTTAGAGCTCGCCGGTACGCAGATTCGCCTCGCCAACGGGACCAGCGTTCGCTTACAAGATATTGCCGAAGTACGTGACGATGTCGGTGAGCAACGACGTTTGACGCGACTGAACGGACGAGTCGCTACGACCTTCGGAGTATTCAAGGCACGGGGTGCATCCGATGTGACCGTGCTCGATTTGGTCGAGGGCGAAATCGAGAAACTGCTCAAAGAATCTCCTGATTTGAAAATCACGCGGGTTTTCACCACCGTCGAAAACACGCGCGAGTCTTACCGTTCGGCACTGACGGCGATGATCGAAGGATCGATCTTGGCCGTGCTCGTCGTGTTCATCTTTCTGCGTGACTGGCGTGCGACAGCCATTTCGGCGCTGGCGATTCCTTTGTCTGCCATCCCGACCTTCGCGTTCATGTATGCGATGGACTTCACCCTCAACAGCATGAGCATGCTGGCTTTGTCACTGGTGGCGGGTGTCTTGGTCGATGATGCGATCGTTGAAATCGAGAACATCGTGCGGCACATGCGGATGGGGAAGACCGGCTATCAGGCCGCGCTCGATGCGGCCGATGAGATTGGTCTTGCCGTCGTAGCGACCTCGGCAACCATCATTGCCGTTTTCGCACCCGTGGGTTTCATGGGTGGTTTTGTCGGGCAGTATTTCAAACAGTTCGGCTTGACGGTCGCTGCGGCCGTGTTCTTTTCTTTGCTGGTTGCGCGTTTGATCACGCCGCTGATCGCCGCTTATACGCTGAAACCCCACGACGAGATTCGTTCGGCGGATGGACCGATGATGAACAGCTATCTCGAGGTGCTGCGCTGGGGACTGCAGCATCGCTGGACGACCATTGCGGGTGGCACCGCGTTTTTCATCATTTCGATATTACTGCTCGTCGCACTTCCGAAATCCTTGATTCCGCCACAGGATTTCTCGGCTTCGCAGATTACGATCGAGTTGCCGCCCGGTGTGCGACTCGAACAGACAGCTGCGGTATCAGCCAAAGTGCGTGATCTGGTTGCCTCGCAGCCCGAGGTGACGGACGTCATCGAGTCGATCGGTGGGGACGAAGTGAGAACTGCCGAAATTTACGTCTCTTTGGTGTCGCACAAAGATCGTGATGTGACGCAAAACGAGTGGGAGGAGCGAGTTCGCCCGAGCTTTGCGGCGATTCCCGATGCGCGAATCAATTTCAGTGGCGGCGATCCAGCCGGAGGGGCTCGTCCGCTGACTTTGTATTTGACGAGTGATGATCCCTCGAAACTCGATTCAGCAGCGCGTGCGGCAGTCGAAGCGATGCTTAAGTTGCCCGAGTTGCGGGACCCGCGTATCAGTGGTGATCTCGAGCGGCCGGAAGTTCTCGTCGAGCCACGATTGGATCTGGCGGCTGAGCTTGGCGTCTCGGTGGCGGCAATCAGTCAGACGATCCGTATCGCAACTTTGGGTGATCTGCCGCAGAACGCAGCGAAGTTCTCGCTGTCGGATCGACAAGTGCCAATCCGCGTCAGTTTGCTCGAAACCTCGCGACAAGATTTGACGACGCTAGAGAACTTGCCGGTACGCACCTCTTCGGGCGGTACCGTGCCGCTGAAGTCGGTCGCCGAAATTCGCTTCGGTGAAGGCCCATCGGTGATTCGTCGCTACAACCAGAGTCGCCGCGTGGTCATCGACTCCGAGCTCAACGGAGTTGAGATCGGAGTCGCGCTCGCCAAGGTGAAGGAGCTCCCCGAGATCAAAAATTTGCCCGAAGGTGTGAAGCTCGTCGAGGTGGGGCAGGCCGAGTTCATCAAGGATGTCTTCACCAATTTCACCTTGGCGATCGGCGCTGGCGTGCTGCTCGTGTTTGCCGTGCTCGTGCTGCTATTCGCTCGCGTATTCCAACCCATCACCATTCTGTCGGCACTGCCACTCTCTGTGGGCGGTGCGGCCATCGCGCTGATGCTCTTTGGGAAGCCGTTCTCGATGCCTGTGGTGATCGGCTTTTTGATGCTGATGGGTATCGTCGGTAAAAACTCGATCCTGCTGGTCGATTTTGCGATCGAAGAAATGCGTGCGGGCAAGACGCGCACCGAGGCTTTGATCGAAGCGGGTCACAAACGTGCGCGACCGATCATCATGACGACGGTGGCGATGGTGGCCGGTATGTTGCCGGTCGCCTTCGCGGTGGTGGGCGGTGAGTTCCGCGCGCCGATGGGTATCGCCGTGATTGGTGGTCTCATCACCTCGACGGCGTTGACGCTCGTGATCGTGCCTGCCGTGTTCTCCGTCATCGATGATCTCGAGGGTTGGATCACACCTCGTGTCAGTCGATTGCTGAATTCTTCGGAAGCGAGTTGACGCGGTAGCGCGTTGCCGCGGCTGTGGCGGAGGCCTCAGCAGACCTTAGAGGTCTTGCCAGAGCAGGCTTAGTGCTAGCGTCGTGCTCGCGATGAAAAGCGTGGCGGTGGCGCCGAGTGCGAGCGGTCGCCAACCCTGAGCGACGAGTTTGCGAAGATCGGTTTCGAGTCCCACCGCAGCCAGTGCAAAGGCTAGCAGCGCCTGCGTGGCGAGCGCTGCAGCCGAGCGCCATTCACTTGCGATCCAGCCCGTCCCGGCCAACAGCACCATGCCGAGAAATCCGAACACGAACCAAGGCATCGGTGCGCTGCCGCTCCCAACGTCACTGCGACTCGACAATCGCTGCGCCCAGAGCCCCATCAAAAGGACGAGCGGTGCCAGCATCAACACCCGCGCGAGTTTGCTGACCGTCGCAAATTCGCCGCTGGTTTCGCCACGCGCAAAGCCCGCGGCCACCACCTGCGCGACCTCGTGCACCGACGCGCCGCTCCAAAGACCATAGGCAAGCTCATCGAGCGGCAATGCAGTGGCGAGCAGTGGGTATCCGAACATCGCAATCGTGCCGAAGAGAGTCACCGTAGCGAGTGCATAGGCAACCGACTCATCCTCGTCGCGAACGACCGTGTTCGCAGCAACGATAGCCGAGGCGCCGCACACGCCGGTCCCCGTCGCAATGAGGGTGGTGAGGCCTCTCGGCACGCCAAGTCGTCGTCCCATCCAAATCGTGAAAAGAAAGGTGGCCGCGACGGCGAACGCCAAAATGGCAAGGCCAGCCCAGCCAATCGAGAGGATTTCAGCGAGCGTCACCTGCAGTCCGAGCAGAACGATGCCGAGGCGTAGCGGGGCGCGCAAAGCAGCGGCGAGGCCGGCACGGGCAGCTTCAGGGCGACCCAAAACGTTTCGGACCGACATTCCGATCAAAATCGCGAGCATCAGGGGGCTGAAGCTCGTCACGAGTGGCAAACCGGCGGCTTTGACGGCAAAAGCGGTGGCTGCAACGGCCGCCGCCAAGGCGATCCCGGGGAGGAGACTGACGGGGCTTCGGTTCGGCGGGGGTGGGGAGACTGTCACGGCGGGGCGCACTATAACCTTTTCACCCAAAAGACTTGACTTTCATGGAACTGTGTTAGACTCGCGCGGGATCGTTGCCTTTCCGTCTGCATCTCTGGGTGTTCTAAACGCCGGTCTGCATTGCTGAATCGACTTCGATCAGGTGGCCGATGGAGCCAACCTGGGTCCAACAAAATCCGGGTGGCTGGTTGAGGCCGGTTTGTTTGATTAATTAGTGAGTGTTTCCAGAGATGGCGAAAATTTATGTAGGCAACCTGCCGTTTTCGGCAGACGAGGCGGCGGTTCGCACCCTGTTCTCGCAGCACGGTACGGTTGAGTCGGTTTCTTTGCCGGTCGATCGTGACACCGGTCGTCCGCGCGGTTTCGGCTTCGTCGAAATGCCGCAGGAAGATGCGGCTCGTGCGATCCAGTCCTTGAACGGCTACTCGATGGGCGGTCGCCCGTTGCGCGTGAACGAGGCTCAGGATCGTCCCCGCACCGGTGGCGGTGGTCGTCCGGGCGGCGGTTTCCGCGGTGGTAGCGGCGGCGGTGGATTCCGCGGCGGCGACGGCGGCGGTGGTCGCTGGTAAGCAGCCTGGTCGATAAGACCGGTATGTTTCGAGAGAGGCCCGTGGTAACACGGGCCTTTTTCTTTGGGTGTGCCTAATCGTTTCAGCTAACGTGTACCAACTGCTTGCCGACGTTGCGTCCTTCGAAGAGTCGGATCAGTGCCTCGGGCATTTGCTCGAGGCCCTCTAGAATGTCTTCCTGATAGATCAACTTGCCGTCGGCAATCCACTCGGCCATCTGAGCCTCGGCCCGCTCGAAGTGCTCGCTCATTTCGTAGATGAAGAAGGCTTCCATGCGCGCCATTTTTTTGAAGATCGCAAACGCATTATTGAGCGGGCGTGGGTGCTCGATCCCGTCGATGTATTGAGAGATCGCACCGCACAGCACCACGCGGGCGTGACGTCGCAATTGTGCGAGTGCCGAGTCGAGGATCTCACCACCAACGTTGTCGAAAAATACGTCGATGCCGTCGGGCATCAACTCCGCGAGCCTGGCATCGATCGGGCCGACTCGATAGTCGATCGCCGCGCGATATCCGAGAGACTCTGTCAGTAGCTGGCACTTCTGCGGGGAGCCCGCGATGCCAACAGCGCTCGCTCCGAGATTGCGCGCAATCTGTCCGACGTTAGACCCCACGCCGCCAGCAGCGCCGGAGACGAGCACGCGATCACCGGCTTTGACGGCGCCGATATCGACCAAGCCTAAGTAAGACGTGAAGCCTGTCAGTCCCAGAACGCCGAGCGCTGTCGAGATGGGTACGCGACGTTGTCGAACTTTGAACATCAAAAAATAATCGGATCCGTCGGCTATGGCGTAGTCCTGCCAACCGAGTTTGCCCTGCACGATATCGCCCACGGACCATGCAGGATTGCGCGACTCGACGATCTCGCCGACGCCACGACCGTGCATGACGTCACCGATCGCGAGTGGTCGCTCGAATTTTTCGGAATTCAACATGTAGCCGCGCATGACGGCGGCGACACCGAGATAGCGGGTGCGAATGCGAAACTCGCCCTCGGCGAGCGGTCGTAATGGAGTTTCGATCAAGCGAAAATCGCTGTGCTTGACCGGTCCCTCCGGTCGCGCCGCCAGAACCCACTGCCGATTTACCACTCGCGGCCCCGCGTCTCGGGCACGAACTTCAACGCCAGCACGAATGCGATCGCCATGACGGTGACCGGATACCAAAGTCCCGCCAGCACGTCGCCTGAACGCGCGACGAGCCACGCTGCCGTCAAGGGCATGAAGCCACCGAACCAGGCGCTGGTGAGGTGATAGGGCAACGATAAGGCGGTGTAACGAATTCGAGTCGGGAAAGCCTCGGCGAGCCAGCCTGCTCCCGGTCCGCAGGTGAGGCCTGCGCCGATGATCATGACGAGGATGAGTCCAATTAGGCCCCAGTGAGTCGCATCGAGATCACTGACTTTTTGAAGAGGCTGCACGGCCGAGCGCTCGGGATAGCCTGCTGCAGCTAAAGCGTCGGCGAGCGCTTCTTTATCAAAGCCCTGCAGTTCACGATCGGCGATGCGAATGATCACGTCCACGCGCTCGTCGACGGTTGGCGCCGGCGTCTCGTTCGAATAGGAGATACCGCGCTTAGCAAGGTAGTCGCGCGCTTTTGTCGCCTCGTCGAGTTCCTTGGGGTCTGCGAAGGGATCAAATTGAGTCGGCTGCGCAACGACGACGATCGGGGCTGTACGCTGCGCGCTCTCCAACGCTGGATTACCGAGCGCCAGCATGCCGCGATAAGCAGGCATGATGGTGAGCGCCGTGAGCAGCATGCCGGCCAATATCACCGGTCTTCGACCGATGCGATCGGAGAGCGCGCCGGCTGCGACATAGACGGTAATGCCAAGTACGAGCGCCAGCACGATGAGTGCCGATGCTGTGGCCGTATCGATGAGTAGAGCGGTCTGCAGGAAGACGAGTGAGTAGAACTGGGCCGTATACCAACTCAATGCCATCGCTGCGGCGACGATGATCGCGCCGATCATGCTGGTACGGTGCTCGCTCGAGAGTAAGCTTTCTTTGATCGGTGACTCGGCGAGCTCGCCCTTGCGTTTGAGCTCTTCAAAGAGCGGCGATTCGGCAATATGCACGCGGATATAAACCGACAGCGCCAGTAAGACCACCGAGAGTAAAAAGGGTAGGCGCCAGCCCCAAGCGCGAAACTCTTCGTCACCGAGTAACAAGCGACAGGCGACGATCACGAGTAAAGACAACACGAGACCGATGGTGGCCGTGGTCTGTATCCAGCTCGTGAAGAAGCCGCGCCGATCACTTCGGCAATGCTCGGCGATGTAGATGGCTGCGCCACCGTATTCGCCGCCGAGTGCGAGACCCTGAATGAGTCGTAGTGTCACGAGCAGTGCTGGTGCCCACCAACCGATGGTCTCGAAATCCGGAAGCACGCCGACCAGTGCCGTCGATAGACCCATCAAGACGATGGTGACGAGAAACGTTTTTTTACGTCCGACGCGATCGCCCAAGCGGCCGAATATCAAAGCACCCAAGGGTCGGATCGCAAACCCAGCTCCGAAGGTGGCAAGACTCGCAAGTAACGCGGCGGTCTCATTACCAGGCGGAAAGAACAGGGCGCCGAAAAACGTCGCGAGACTGCCGTAGAGAAGAAAGTCGTAGTACTCGAAGACCGTTCCGGTGGAAGCGGCGACAACAACACGCGACATCGGAGTCGCAGGAGTGGATGAATTGGGGTTCATGTTCACACAGAGGTAACCTGCGCGGATTGTAGGGCGAATCAGCATCCGGTGGGCGGTAGACTCGGGCGATGAACACTCAATCACACATCCGTCGCGGCTACTTCGATGGGCATACGGGTCAAGTGCACTACCGACTCAGTGGTGCCCGTGGCGGTCGACCGTTGTTGCTCATGCATCAGTCGCCCTTATCAGGGACGCAGTTCGATGCGGCGATGCCGCTCTTGGCAGCGCGCGGCTATTGTGTCGTCGCGCCCGACATGCCGGGCTTTGGCATGTCGGATGTGCCTGCGGAGGGCTCCACGCTTGAGGATTTCGCCAGCATCGTCGATGCCGTTCGTGACGGCATGCAGTGGTCGCGCGTCAGTATCGTCGGTCACCACACGGGTGCGGTTTTGGGCTCGGTGTATGCGCGCCGTCACCCCGATGTCGTCGAGAAACTGGTGCTCAACGGCTTTCCGCTCCTCAGTGAAGCCGAGCGTAAACACTTTGCGAGTTTTTACTTCGGCCCGAAGGAGCCGCAACTCGACGGCTCACATTTGCTCAAGGCTTGGGAGACTCGTTTACGAGCAACGCCGGGTTGGACGGATATCCACTTGATGCATCGCTACACTGTCGAGGCCTTGCATCGTGGCGCGACGAATTGGAAGGCGTTTCCGCTTGTGATCAGCGCGGATCTCGAGAGCGTTTTACGCGATCTCAAAGTTCCAACCTTGATGTTCACCAATACCGGCGAAGATCTCTATGAGTCGACACGTCGTGCTTGGCAGTTGCGGCCTGATTTCTTTGCCTATGCTGAGCTGCAGGGCGGTACCCACGACATCGTCGACGAACAGCCGCAAGAGTGGGTCGAGGCAGTCGATCGGTTTTTGCGAACGGGCGTCTAGAAGCTGAGTAACGCGATGGCCAGAGCGGTGCCGATGGCCGGCACAATCACGGTCAGTGCGCCCAAGGCCGGATAGGCTGCCGCGTAGGTTTCTTTGCAGATCCCACGTAAGGTCGTCACCACGTAGCCGTTGTGTGGTAACGAGTCGAGTGCACCCGACGAAATCGATACCACACGATGCAGGCTTTCCGGTTCGACGCCGAGGTCGATGTAGTGCGGCGCAATCAGCGGCAGCGCGATGCTCTGACCGCCGGATGCGGAACCCGTTAGGCCCGCAATGACCGAGACGGCAATCGCAGCACCGATCAAGGGTTCTCCCGGCAGGGAAGTCATGGTGGATACGGCCGCCTGAAAGCCGGGCGTGAGTTTGGCAACCGAGCCAAAGCCGACGACGGCTGCGGTGTTGGCAATGGCAATCAAAGCCCCGAGGGCGCCACCCGTCGCTGCCTCGCCGTAACGACCTTTTAGTTGAGGTAGGTGTAACAAGATGGCGGCAATAACACCGAGTCCCAGCGCGAGGATGAGAGCGGATTCTTTCAGTGAGTCATGCCAAATGAAGGAGACGACAAGCACGACGAGCAGTGGGACAGCGCCACGCCAAAGCGCGGGAAGTTCGCGTGTTTCATTCTTGCTTGGGTCGCCGAGGCGTTCTTCAAAGATTTCGCCGTTGGCGACGGCTCGACGAATCATCGCGCGCAGCCATATATAGCCGCCGATCGCCATCGATACCGCAACGACTAGACTCGTCTCGGCCGCGGCGTAGGGCGTTGTGCCTAAAAATTTGATCGGGATCCAGTTTTGAATTTCGGGGGACCCGGCCGAGGTCATGGTGAAGGTGACCGATCCGAAGGCGAGCGCAGCCGGTATGAAACGCCGCGGAAGGTTGGCTACCTTGAAAAGTGATAGCGCCATCGGGAACACTGAGAACGCGACGACGAAGAGCGAGACTCCGCCATAGGTCAGTACGGCGCACGCGAGCACAACGGCAAGCGGAGCGTGTTTGGCGCCGGTGCGAGTGACGATCCATGAGGCGACAGAATCGGCGGCGCCACTGGCTTCCATGACTTTGCCAAATAACGATCCGAGCAAAAACATGAAAAACCAGGTCTGGATGAATCCAACGAAGCCGCCCATATACGCGCTCGTGAACGCAGGCGCATCGGCTGTGGTCATCGACGGGAAAGGGACGATGCCACTAGTGGCTGCCACGAACAGCGCGCACAACGGCGCGGCGATCAGCAGTTCGACGCCGCGTATCGTGAGGTAGACGAGTAAGGCGAGTCCGGCGATGAGACCTAGGAGACTCAACATATCAGCGCAGTATGCCCGAGTTCGGTAAGGGCTTGTTTTCGGTCAGGAACGTATAGACGTCATCGAGTGAACGATCGAGCCAGGGTTGCATGGGGACGAAGGTAGGCTCCATGCCTGGGATGGCGAGAAAAGCGTCGAAATGCTGTCCCTGCGCGATTTCGAGGTAGCGAAAGTAAGGGTTGTGTGTG
>Ga0079301_1001636_pt1 | contig 10226 bp, 9 predicted proteins | sample Wag4_2014_7_11_3_FD_74797 | JGI IMG/M metagenome (GOLD analysis project Ga0079301, IMG submission 74797) | Fresh water mixed with fracking chemicals microbial communities from Ohio, USA - Utica-2 Time Series FC 2014_7_11 | ecosystem: Engineered > Industrial production > Chemical products > Input...
TGCTGGCCTTGCTTCAATCCAGCATGATGATGGCCCTGCTGGTGATCGTGGTGGCCCGGGCGATCAACACCCTGGGATGAGCGGCAGCCATCCCGAGGGATGGACAGCGATCAGCAGAGGGGGCGCCTGGCGGCTTCAGAAGAACTGGTCGAAATTGTCAAAATCGACCGCCTTGAAATTGCCGGCCTGAACCTGCTCCATCAGCCGCTCGAGCTGCACCCAGAGGGCGCCCGCCGTCGCGATGGACAAGGCAAAGGAAACCAGCAACGCTGCACCTGGCGCAAAGCCGAACACCTGCAGGCTGCCGCCGATGAACAGGGTCACGCCGATCACCACGCCGGTGTAGGCCAGGGTCAGCTCCCAGGTGCCCAGGGGCAGCAGAGCCAGACGGTCCTGCTTCCAGCCATCGAGCCGGTTCTGCACCATGCGGGCAAAGGTCAGACCGCACAGAATCCCGATCGCCAGTCCCAGCCCCGCCACCAGGTAGGGGGGCTGCTCGATCGGGGCGTACTCCAGAAAGATGTCGAGCGCATCAAGGTCGCCGTAGTCGCCCGTGGCCAGGTCCTGGGCCGCTTCGCTCAGGTTGATCGGGGCCAGGGCCATCTTGGGGTCGCGAGGTGGGATGACCCTAGGGGGAAACGGGAAAGGTCAGCGTTGCCAGCACCAGCTCGATCAGACAGGGAGTGTGAACAGATCACAGGCACGGCGATAGCCGCGGCCCCGACCAACGGCAATGCCTATGGTCGGGCCAGCGACCCTGCGGGCCATGACCCGGCGGCAACAACGACGCTGGAACCTGATCGCGATCACCGCGGTCGTGATCGCCGCAATCCTGGCCATCAGCGCGATCACATGGATTGATGATCCCCAGGTCGCCAACCGTGACACGCTGAGCCTGAGCTCAGACTCAGGGGCCCTGATCAGCCCGCCAGAACGGTCACGGGGTAACGGCTGGAGCAGGCCGCAGAACCAACATCTCAACGATGATGGACAACGCCAGCAACAGGATCCACAAAGTGCGCTGTATACGATCCAGGCCGGCATCTACACAACCAGCACTTCGGAACTGGACCTGAATGTGCCGAGTTACAACGGCATCGGCTACATCTGGCTGCGCTGGCAAGAACCATTTCAGCAATATCTGGAGCGCAACACGGCCACCATCAATGAACGGATGGTGCTGCTCAACAGATTGATCAGCGATGCCAACCCATCCCTGGAGCCGATCAGCAAAACACCGCAAAAAGAAGCTGACGGCAGCTACTACCAACTCTTTTCGTTCAAAGGTCGCTATTACATCAATAAGGCCAGTTTTCGCCATTACCCTTTCATGAAAATCAGTCTTCCAATTGCCCTGGAAGCCGACGATATTGATGGCCAGCTTGATTACAGCCAACTCAGGTTCAAACCTGACACCAAGAACAGTGGCATCGGCCTTTACACCCACATCATCGGCTGGTTAAACCATGGCTGGTCCATCGCCGAATATCGCCACCACTACGCCACCAACTTTGGCCTGGGAGGCCCTGAAAGCGATTACAGCCAGGTGCTCTACGAGATCTCATTCGGCACTTCAGCCTGGGCATCATTCTGGCGCCTTCTTCTGCCTCTGAGCGTGGTGATGAGCATGGTGCTGCTGGTGTTCAAAGTGCGTTCTGATGAACAGGATGCACGCGCCAGCATCCCCGTGACCGTGCTGCTGACACTGGTGTTCCTGCAACAGAGCTACAGAGCCCAGCTTCCTGACCTGCCATTTCTCACATTCCTTGACCAGGTGTATGTGGTGGCCTACGTGGTCACCCTGGCCGCCTTTGTGCTGGTCATCTGGATCGGGCGCCGCTACAGCAGCATGGAACACATGGCAGAGGGCTCTGCCAAGCAGACACTGATGCTGAAGCTGGAACGTCTGGATGTGATCTGGCCGTTGCTGGTTGTGGTCTTCGGCGCCATTGCGATCGCCCTGTGCTGGTTGACACTGCCAGCCGGCAGCTGATCAGGCCGCCAAAGGATTCAGCCGCTGCAGCATGCCGCCTGCAAGTCGCCGCGGCGAAAAAGTACGCCGCAGCAGGCCCAGCAGCTGCTGCAGGTCGTCAGTGTGCAGGCGGTCATCGCGCACCAGGGTGAGCAGCAGGCGCTGGCGCAGGCTGGAGCCCTCGGCCCCCAGCAGCAGCCGCAGGCCTGCCCCCGCCACCGGAATCAGATCGGTGGGAGCGCCATCGTTCTCGACCACGGCGAGCAGGTTCTCGAGCCGCTCGATCTGCAGACGACCCTCTTTGTCAAACAGCACCTCGAGTAGCTTCTCGCGCATTTCAGCGGTGTCGCCCGCCAACAGCCGTTTGGCCACATAGGGGTAAGCGACGCGAATGATGCGGAAGCTGGGATCGAGGCGCAGGGCAAGACCCTCCTGGCTGACCACGGCGCGGATGATCAGCGCGAAACGGGCTGGCACGCGAAAGGGATAGTCGTACATCAACTCGCTGAAGCGATCGGTGATCGCCTTGAAGTTGAACGAGCCGACGTTGTCCCCCAGGGCACCGCCGAGGACCTGCTCGAGCGCCGGCACGATCGGGGCCAGATCGGTGCGGGGATTGAGAAATCCAAGAGCCACAAAGTCGTGGGCCAGGGATTCAAAGTCGCGGTTGATCAGATGCACCACCGCGCCGGTGAGAGTGAGCCGGTCGCTGTCGCTGATCGAGTCCATCATGCCGAAGTCGACATAGGCCAGATGGCCCATGGGACCGGTCCTGCCCGGCAGGGCAAACAGGTTGCCGGGGTGCGGATCGGCGTGGAAATAGCCGAACTCGAGCAGCTGCTGCAGGCCGGCGATCACCCCGGTGCGGATCAGGGCCGCTGGATCGAGCCGGCGGGCCTCGAGCTCCTGGCGCTGCTGCAGTTTGGTGCCGTTGATCCAGGTGGTGGTGAGCACCCGCCGCGCCGACAGATGACGCTCCACGGCTGGCACCGTCACTTCGGGATGGTCGGCGAACAGGCCGGCAAAGCGCTCGGCGTTGTCAGCCTCGCGGCGGTAATCGATCTCCTCGAACAGGGTGCGGCCGAACTCGTCGATGATCGTGCCCAGGCCAAAGCCCAGGTTCAGGGGCAGCAAGGGTGCGGCGGTGATGGCCAGCAGGCGGATCAACACCAGATCCCGGCGCAGCAGATAGGCCAGGTTGGGGCGCTGCACCTTGACCGCCACCCAGCGGCCATCGGCCAGGCGGGCCTTGTAAACCTGGCCCAGGCTGGCAGCGGCCACCGGGTAATCGGGAAACTGGGCAAACAGCTCGTGGACCGGGGCGCCCAGCTCGGCCTCGATCGTCGCCAGGGCAATGGCGTGGTCGAACGACGGCAGGTCATCCTGCAGGCGGGTCAACTGATCGAGCCAGTCGCGCCGCACCAGGTCAGGACGGGTCGACAGGGCCTGACCCACCTTGATGAAGCAGGGACCCAGGTCGGTCAGGGTGCGCAGGATGCGCTCAGCCAGGCGCTGCTGCACCTTGGCATCACGGCTGTTGCCCTGAACCACCAGGGCCATGGCCAGAACCAGCAGCTGGCTCAGCACCACCAGCAGCCGAGACAGCAGGATCCAGGGCCGCAGCAGCAACCAGCGAAGATCGCGTCCGGGGTTGTAGTCGAGAACCGGGTCGGCAGCCACTGGGTCGGTCCCGCGCACAGGCCAGACTTTAGGAATGGGTGACCGCCCGCCATGGCCCCCCACCGATGAGCCTGGATCTGCACCTGCCGGCCCACGGGCGCGGCCGGGGTCTGGCGCCGGCCCTGCGTGCCCTGTTGCGGCAGAGCCCTGCCAGCTGGGACCTGCCGGAACTGCCCCAGGTCGGCGGACCGCTGCTGGCCCAGGGGGCCGTGGCCGACAGCCAGCGTCACTGCGCCCGGCTGCTGGGAGCCGAGCACTGCTGGTTTGGCGTCAACGGCGCCAGCGGCCTGCTGCAGGCTGCCCTGCTGGCGCTGGCGCCCCCCGGCAGCCGGGTGCTGCTGCCGCGCAACCTGCACCGCAGCCTGCTGCACGCCTGCGTGCTGGGCCAGCTGCAGCCCCTGCTGTTTGATCTGCCGTTTGAACCGGCCACCGGCCTGTGGCTGCCCCCGAGCGCCCAGCATCTGGCGCGGGTGATCGCGGCAGCCCGCAGCGGCGGGCCGGTGGCCGCTGTGGCCCTGGTGTCCCCCACCTACCAGGGCACGGCCGCCGACCTGGGGGCGCTGGCGGCGGTGGTGCACGACGCAGGCCTGCCACTGCTGGTCGATGGCGCCCATGGCCAGGGGCAGGGCATCACCGCCGGGGCCGACCTCGAGGTGCTCTCCCTGCAGAAGAGCGCCGGCGGTCTGGCCCAGAGCGCCGCGCTGCTGGCGCAGGGGCCGCGCGTTGACGCGGCGGCCCTGTCGCGCGCGCTGCTCTGGCTGCAGACCTCAAGCCCCAGCGCCCTGCTGCTGGCCAGCTGCGAGGCAGCGATCGCGGCCCTGGGCAGCCCCCGGGGCGGCCGGCAACGGGCCCGGGCAACGGCGGTGTCGGCCCGGTTGCGCCAGCGTTGCCAGGCCCTGGGGCTGCCCCTGATCAACACCGACGACCCCCTGCGGCTGGTGCTGCACACCGGCGCCCTGGGCATCAATGGCCTCGAAGCCGACGACTGGCTGCTGGCGCGGGGGGTGATCGGCGAGCTGCCCGAACCCGCCACACTGACCTTCTGTCTGGGGCTCAGGCCACCGCGGGGCGTGGCCTGGCGACTGCCGCGGCGGCTCGTCCAGCTGCGCAATGCCCTGGCTGGACCGCCGCTGGCGCCGCAGGAACGGCCGCCGCTGCCGTTGGTCGGCAACCTGGCCCTGCCGATCGGCCAGGCCTGGCGGGGGCCCAGCCGCCTGATACCCCTGAACGCCGCCGCGGGCTCGATCGCAGCCGAGCCGCTGTGCCCCTACCCCCCGGGGATTCCCCTGCTGGTGCCAGGCGAGCGCATCGATGCCGAGCGGGCCGCCTGGCTGCAGCGCCAGAGTCGGCTGTGGCCAGGCCAGATCGCTGATACGGTGAGGGTTGTGGTCGATTAGGGGCCAGCGTCCGAGCCTGTGGCAGAAAGCGACGCCTACCGCTGGGACTTTGTCACCCCGGGGCTGCCCGACGGGGCCTTTCGTCGGGCCCCCGGATTCAATCCGACGCCGATGGAACTGCGGGTGATGCTGCTGGCCCACCTGCGTCCCACCGCCAGCTCCCTGGTCTGGGATGTGGGCGGGGGGACCGGCGCTCTGGCCCTCGAGATCGCACGTCTGCTGCCTGCCGGCGAGGTGCACACCCTGGAGCGGGACCCCGAGGCGATCGAGCTGCTGCGCAGCAACCGCAAGCGCTTCGGCACCGGCAATCTGCACATTCATGCCGGTGCCGCGCCCGAGGGGCTGGTGCACCTCCCGCCCCATCCAGACCGGGTGCTGCTTGAAGTGGGCCGCCCCCTGGGCGATGTGCTGCGGCTGGTGTGGGAGGCCCTCCGGCCCGAAGGCCGGCTGGTGATCAGCACCGCCAGCCTCGAGGGGCTGGTCGATGCCACCGACACCCTGGCCCAGCTGCAGGCCAGGGACCTGCAGGTGGTCCAGGCCACCGTCCACCGCATGCAGCGCCGCGGCAGCCAGGCCAAACTGGCCGCTGCCGAGCCCCTGTTTGTGATCGCGGCCGAACGCTGATGGCGAGCGAGCCGCCTTCCCACCCCCCCCGCAAAGCCACCTCGACCGCACGCCTGCTCAGCGGCTGGGCCGTCGGCGGGTTCGGCTTTGTGGTGGTGCTGCTGGGCGGTTGGTGGTTCACGATCGCGGTCGGTGTGATCGTGCATCTGGGACTGCTGGAGTTCTTCCGCATGGCCCAGTTCAAAGGCATCAGGCCCGCCACCAAGACCACCCTGGTGGCCGTGCAACTGCTGCTGCTGGCCACGATGGCCGCCAGCAACAGCCCCGGTGGTGGCTGGTTCGCCCAGGACCTGGCGGCTGCCGTATTGCCGGTATCGGGCGCAGTGATCTGCGGCTGGCTGCTGCTGCAGCCGGAGACCGGCACGATCGCCGACATCGCCGCCTCGATCTTCGGCCTGTTCTACCTGGGCTTCCTGCCCAGCCACTGGATCCTGCTGCGGCAGCTGCCGGATGGCATGGGCCTGGCCCTGACCCTGACCGCCTGCTTCATGGTCGTCGGGACCGACATCGGCGCGTACGTGATCGGCCGCAGGCTGGGCAGACGATCGCTGTCGCCCATCTCTCCCGGCAAAACCATCGAAGGCGCCATCGGAGGTCTGGTGACCTCGATGCTGGTGGGCGTGATCGGCGGCAGCGCCATCGCCTGGCGCACGGCCCTGCCGCTGCCGCAGAGCATCGCCCTGGGAGCGGCACTGGGGGCCGTGGTGGCGGTGATGGCCCTGGTCGGCGACCTGACCGAATCGATGATGAAGCGGGATGCGGGGCTCAAGGATTCGGGCGATGCGATCCCTGGCCATGGCGGCATTCTCGATCGGATCGACAGCTTTCTGTTTGCCCCGGCGGTGGTCTATGCCCTGGTCAGTCTGGTGCTGCCGTCAGGGTGAGACCCGGGCCCGACCCTGCAGCTGCACCATGCCCGCCTCGATCCAGGCGCGGGAGATCGCGATGTTGGGGTCCATCGGCAACCGGCACAGCAGCTCGCCCGCCGGACTGGTGAGCTCGATCGTGCCGCCGGCCGCCCGCAGCATGACCTGCAGCTCGACCCGATCGGCCGGGGCGTTGCCCTGCAGCACGAAGACCAGCCGCTCCGGCTCGATGCGCACCTGCTGCAAGGGCAGCTGACCGAGCACCTGTTCGTGCAGCAGCTCGGCCAGCTCCCGCCAGCGGGGATCGCTGAACAGGGTGGTGAGTCCAGCCGTTGAAAGGCTGATCTGGCCTTCGATCGTGAACGCCTGATCGAGCTTCACCGGCTGTCCCTGCAGCAGGTTGCCCATGTGGACCGTGATCGGCTCACTGGTCAGCTCCACCTGCTCGATCGGCAGATGGGCAAACACGGCCCGGCGCGCCAGCAGCTGCACGCCCGCCAGCCGTCCCCGCAGCAGGCCCAGGGCCGATCCCTGCAAGGCGATGTCCAGGCTGTCGATGCTCTGGCATTGCTGGCGCACCCACAGCTGCAGACCGCTGGCCAGCAGCTGCAGCAAAGGACCGGAACTGGCCGTTTCAGACGCCATCAGGGGGAAGACGAACAGAGATCCGACCAGGCCAGTACCACCTGGGCCGGCTGATCGAGATGGGGCAGATGGCCGCAGTGGTCAAGCTCGCGCAACCGCTCGCCCAGCAAGGCCAGGGCGGCCCGCTTCTGCGGCGGACGCAGAATGCGATCGTCGGCTCCCCACAGCACCTGCAGCGGCTGGTGGGGCAGGGGTTCACCGCAGCCCGCGAATCCACCGCTGCGGGCGAACCGGGCCAGGGCCTGGGCCCAGCCCGGACTGGCCAGATGCAGCGAGGCGATCTCGAGCTCGGCCGGCCCCACCGCGGCATCGGGATCGGCAAAGGCGCTGCGGCACAGGCCGCGGCGCACCCCAGGCAGGGCCAGAAAGCGCACCCCCAGCCCATCGAGCAGCGGCGGCAGGGGCATCGGCCGGCCCGTCAGGCCAGCCGGGGCCAGCAACAACAGGCGGCTGATGCGATCGGGGCAACGGCGGGCCAGCTCGACCGCCACCGAGCCCCCCATGGAGGCACCGATCAGGCCGACGCGGTCAGCCTGCAGACGCTCACAGGCCTGTCTGAGCACCAGCTCCAGGTGCTGCAGCACCGCCGCGGGGTTGTAGGCCGCATCGGCAGGGCGTGGCGTGAACCCGAAGCCGAACAGATCGGGCGCCAGCACCGTGGTGCCGGCCGCCAGCAGCGGGGCAAGGCGCCGGAATTCGAGACAGGAGCTGTCAAATCCATGCAACAGCAGGACCGGCTCTGAACCGGCGGCCCCCATCACCGCCACGGGCCAGTCATCGCCGAGTCCGGGCAGCGTCCACCACTGCACCGCCGCAGCCAGGTCGCGCCCCTGGGGGTCGAGCAGCGCCTGGGTAGCCCCCTCCAGCAGCTGGCGGCCGGTTGGCATGTCCTGGTTCACGCCGTTGCGTCGCTGGTGATGCCAGCCGTGGTGCTGACCAGGGCGGCCAGCAGCTCGGTGGGACGCACTGCAAAGGGGAGGTGGTGCAGGTCGGAGCCCTCACGGCAGGCAAACTCACAGACCGACTGCAATGCCGACAGGCTGGCGTCACCCAGTCCCAGATCGGCCAGGGTCAGGGGCAGGCCCAGCCGACCAAAGAACGGCACCAGTTGCCTCCGCGCCTGAGCGGCCAGCTGGCTGCCGCCCAGCACCTCCTCGAGCCGCAACTGCACCAGGATCCCGAAACCCACCTTTTCGCCGTGCAGCTGGCCATGGCAGGCAGGCAGCTGGGTCAGGCCGTTGTGCACGGCATGGGCGGCGACCGTGCGGCAACGGGCCCCGCCCAGGCCGCCGATCACACCGGCGGTCAGCCCACAGGCCTCGGCCACCCGCACCCAGGCCGTCTCGCCGGGGGCTGCCATCGCCGCGTCGGTATCCAACAGCAGCTGATCGCGCAGGACCCGCGCCATCTGCACCGCCTGCTGGATCAGACCGTCGCTGCTGGCACCACTGCTGACCGAGGCTTCGTACCACTTGGCCATGGCATCGGCGATCCCACTGGCCAGAGTGCGCGGCGGTGCCTGGACCACCAGCTGATGGTCAAACACCAGCAGCTCGGGGCAGCGCCGCAGCGGCACGTCGTAACTGAACGCCCCTTCAGGGGAATAAACATTGGCCAGCGCTGTCCAGCCTGCGCAGGTGGCAGCACTGGTGGGCACCGTGATGCAGGCCAGATCCAACCGGTGGGCCAGCAGCTTGCCGGCGTCAAGAACCTTGCCGCCGCCCACGGCGATCACCCCATCGCAGCCTGAAGCCCGGGCGCGAGCGGCGATGCGCTCGAGGTCGCGGTCACAGCAGTCGAACGCCAGCTGGGCTGCCGTCAAGGCCAGGCCCGCCTGCTCGAGATCGCCGGCCATGGCCGTGCCCAAAGGACCGCAGGTGGTGGTGCGCCCCAACCACAGGGGCCGTCGCACCAGGGCAGCGATCTCGGCGATGGCCTCGGTCCAGGCCCCCGGGCCGCGCAGCACCCGGGCCGGCGCCATGGCGTGCAGGGTGAGGATCTGAGTCATGGGTTCATCTTATGGAAACAGCCCTGCGCCGGAGCCGGAAGCCGCATCAAGAAACGACTGCTCCAACTGAAAAGGCTCCGGAAAGACCGCGGTGGTCTCCCTGGAGCCTGTGCATCCACAACCCTGATGAACTCAGGGAATCAGCGGCAGATTGCGTTCAGACACTGGCCAGCTGAGGCACCGCCGGCAGGTCGGCGCCCTGCTTGCGGATCACCACCTGCTTGTCGTCGTCCACATCGACGACGGCGGCGTCACCCTCGCCGATGCGGCCGCTGAGGAACTCCTCGGCCAGCGAATCCTCGAGCAGGCGCATCACAGCGCGGCGCAGCGGACGGGCGCCGTAGCTGGGGTTGTAGCCCTCGTCCACCAGACGCTCCTTGAAGGAGTCGGTGACCGACAGGCTGATGCCCTTCTCGAGCATGCGGCTGAAGACCTCCTTGAGCATGATCTCGGAGATCTCCTTGACCTCGTCGCGGCTGAGCTGGCGGAAGACGATGATCTCGTCGAGACGGTTGAGGAACTCGGGGCGGAAGTACTGCTTGAGCTCCTCGTTGACCAGCGAGCGGATGCGGTTGTACTGGGTCTCTTCGGCATCGCCACCGCCGAACTCGAAGCCAAGGCCGCCGCCACCCTTCTCGATGACTTTCGAACCGATGTTCGAGGTCATGATGATCAGGGTGTTCTTGAAGTCGACCGTGCGGCCCTTCGAGTCGGTCAGGCGACCGTCTTCCAGCAGCTGCAGCAGCAGGTTGAACACGTCGGGGTGGGCCTTTTCGATCTCGTCGAACAGCACGACGGTGTAAGGCCGGCGGCGCACCGCTTCGGTCAGCTGACCGCCTTCGTTGAAGCCCACATAGCCCGGAGGCGAGCCGATCAGCTTGCTGACCGTGTGACGCTCCATGAACTCGGACATGTCGAGGCGGATCATCGCCTCTTCGCTGCCGAAGAAGTAGGCCGCCAGAGCCTTGGTGAGCTCGGTCTTACCGACCCCGGTGGGGCCGCTGAAGATGAAGCTGGCGATCGGGCGGTTGGGG
>Ga0079301_1001639_pt1 | contig 10214 bp, 5 predicted proteins | sample Wag4_2014_7_11_3_FD_74797 | JGI IMG/M metagenome (GOLD analysis project Ga0079301, IMG submission 74797) | Fresh water mixed with fracking chemicals microbial communities from Ohio, USA - Utica-2 Time Series FC 2014_7_11 | ecosystem: Engineered > Industrial production > Chemical products > Input...
TCTATTCTAATAGTGATCATGGGGGTATTGACCATGTTGGGCATACCTGTTTCAAAATATCCAGAGATTACGCCACCAATGGTACAGGTGACTGCATTCTATAATGGCGCGAATGCCGTTAATATGGAGCAAGCCGTTGCTACACCACTCGAACAACAAATCAATGGCGTTGAAGGCATGTTGTACATGAAGTCGATTAACGCCAATAACGGATCTACTTCTATCCAAGTTTCTTTTGATGTAGGAACGGATCTCGACAAAGTGAACATGCTAACGCAGAACAAAGTTGCTGCAGCTACTCCTTTCTTACCAGCAGAAGTAAAAAATATTGGCGTCAATGTAAAGAAGTCGCTCACCTTCCCGCTTGTATTGGTTTCAATGTATTCCAAGACTGGTGTGTATGATGCTTCATTCATCAATAACTATGCTTTTATCAATGTATTGGATGAATTAAAAAGAATTAAAGGTGTTGGTGATGTAGCAGTAATGGGTGGCGCAGAATATGCAATGCGTGTTTGGGTAAAACCTGATCGATTAGCGGCATTGAACATTACCGTAAATGATGTAGTGAATGCCATGCGCGAGCAGAACAACATCATGCCTGGAGGAACATTTGGTGATCAGCCTGCAGGAAAAGACGTAAGAAATACTTACACTGCTTTGTTGCAATCACGTTTGGTTTCTGAAGAAGAGTTTGGCAATATCGTATTGAAATCAAATAGCAACGGAGCGCAAGTAAGGTTGAAAGATGTGGCTCGTGTAGAATTGGGACTCCAATCGTATAATGTAAGCAGTTACATGGATGGTTTTCCAAGTTCAACTATTGCTGTTTATCAAATTCCAGGATCCAATGGTATTGAAGTAGCTAATCAGGTGAGAAAGAAGATGGATGAAATCAAAGCAAGATTTCCTCAAGGATTAGAATACAAATTCTCTCTCGATACTACAGAAGCAATTACAGCTGGTATTGATGAAATTGTAGAGACCTTGCTTGAAGCAGTGTTGTTGGTGATCTTGGTGGTGTTCTTGTTTTTACAAGATTGGAGAGCGACTTTGATTCCGTTATTGACGGTGCCAGTTTCTTTGATTGGTACGTTTATGATTTTCCCATTATTGGGTTTTTCTATTAATACACTTTCGTTGTTGGGCATGGTCTTGGCCATTGGTTTGGTGGTAGACGATGCCATTGTTGTAGTGGAAGCGGTGATGCATCATCTTCAACATGGCTTGTCGCCTAAAGAAGCAACTAAGAAAGCAATGAAAGAAGTTGGTGGACCGGTTGTAGCCATTGCTGTAATTCTTTGTGCGGTATTCATTCCTGTTGCTTTATCAGGCGGTATAACAGGTAGGTTGTATCAGCAGTTTGCAATTACTATTGCCATCTCTGTTGCCTTCTCTGCATTCAACGCATTGACATTGAGTCCAGCGCTTGCTGCAATACTGTTAAAACCACCAACCGAGAAAAAAGGAGCACTAGCAAGGTTCTTTGCAGCATTTAATAGAATGTTTGATAAACTCACTTTTGGTTATGCTAAAATAGCTGGCTTCGCTGCAAGAAAATTGGTATTTACTATAGGTATATTATTACTTATTGTTTTTACAACGGGCGTGTTGGGTAAGTCAGTAAAATCAGGTTTTCTTCCTGAAGAAGACGAAGGTTATTTCCTGATGGCTATTCAATTGCCTGATGCTGCTTCTTTAAACAGGACAGAAGCAGTGAGCACAAAAGTACAAAAGTTGTTGTCTGAAGTAGAGGGTATAGAATCGGTTGCTATCATTAATGGTTATGATTTGTTATCAGGTACTGCCAATCCAAATACAGCAACAGCATTTATGGTGTTAGAGCCATGGGATAAGCGTGAGCACAAAGCTTCTGAATTAATACAACAAGCAAATGCTATCATGGCTACGCAAATAACTGATGGAACGGCATTCGCTTTTGGTCCGCCTCCAATTCCAGGTTTGGGTAGTTCTGCAGGCTTTAGTTTGATGTTGCAAGATCGTGCTGGTAAATCACCTGCCTATCTTGCAGAGCAGACCAACAATTTTATTGCTGCTGCTTCCAAAAGACCTGAAATTGGTAGAATAACAACCTTCTATCGTTCCAATACACCACAGAAAAGTATTCAAGTGGATGAAGATAAAGTGGAGAAATTGAATATGAGTTTGTTGGAGGTGAATGGAAGTATATCTGCTTTGTTGGGTGGTGCATTCGTCAATAATTTCAATGCATTCGGTCGACAGTACAGAACTTATGTGCAAGCAGATGCACAATACAGAAGTAAGCCAGACGATTTGTCGATGTTCTTTGTCAGAGATAATAAAGGACAGATGGTGAATTTATCAACGCTAGTAAAAGTGAAAGATACATCCGGACCGCTATTCACCAATCACTTTAATATTTATCGATCTGCAGAAATCACTGGAGCACCTGCACCTGGTTACAGTTCAGCAGATGCATTGAATGCATTGGAAGAAGTTGCCAAAGAAGTCTTGCCAGCAGAAATGGGATACCAATGGAGCAATTTGTCTTATCAAGAAAAAGAAGCAGGTGGTAAATCATCAACTGCATTTTTAATGGCCTTGGTATTTGTGTTCTTGATTCTTGCTGCACAATACGAAAGCTGGAAACTTCCATTCAGTGTTTTATTGGGAACGCCATGGGCAGTGATGGGGGCATTGTTGGGCTTGTATATTGGAGGATTATTTGCAACGACCTACGTCAATAACATATTTGCACAAATTGGATTGGTCATGTTGATTGGATTGAATGCCAAGAATGCTATCCTTATTGTAGAGTTTGCAAAGTTAAAAATGGATGAAGAAGGAATGCCTGCATTACAAGCAGCAATTGAAGGCGCGAAGTTGAGGTTCAGGCCCATCTTAATGACTTCACTAGCGTTTATCTTGGGTGTAGTGCCGTTGTTAACTGCAGCTGGTGCAGGTTCTGAGGCAAGAAGAGTGATGGGTACCACCGTATTTAGTGGAATGGTTGTCGCTACCATCGTAGGTGTAATCTTGATACCTGCATTATTTGTTTTAATTGAAGGAAGAAAAAAAGTGCAGCCTTTGGCAAAAGAGGCATCACCATCAAATTCAGCTGATCATGCGTAAGTCGTTTAGTTTTTTAATAGGAATCTTAGCCGTTTCATTTGTTTACAGCAGTTGTGTTGTAGGGCCACAGTATGCAACACCCAAACAAGATCTTCCAAAAGATTTTGGAGCAGGGTCACAAGCTGATTCTAGTACATTGGTTAAGTGGTTTGAGCTGTTTAAAGACACAACCTTACAAGGTATCATCAAAACAACATTAGCTAACAACAAAGACTTGGCGACTGCTGCTGCAAGAGTTGATGAGGCAAGGTTTCAGTTGGATGTAGTTAAAGTAAATACATTGCCTTCTTTTGGATATACCGCACAGACTGGTGGAGGTAAAGCAGATCCTAATGCACTTCGCGTTGCAGGTGGGTTTAATTCTGGTGTCAATAAAGCCTTTGGTGTATTGAATTGGGAGTTAGATTTATGGGGTCGTTTGAAAAGGACAACAGAAGCTGCTAGAGCGCAGTTGCTTGCACAACAAGGTGTAACGAATGCATTGAAGGTGAGTTTAGTAGCAGAAGTAGCGAATGCTTATTTCCTGTTATGTGATTTAGATAATCGACTTCTAATTGCTCAGCGAACATTGGAAGCAAGAAAAGAATCAACTAAAATCATCAATGATAGATTTGAAAAAGGCTATGTTGCTGAACTGGATAAATTACAGGCTGTGCAGCAAGAATCATTTGCAGCTGCATTGATACCGAATATAAAAAGACAAATTACGCAAGTAGAAAACGCTTTGAATGTGTTGATGGCAAGAATGCCACAACCAATAATAAGAGGCCAACAGCTATTTAATCAAACACTTACGCCTACTATACCAGTCGGCTTGCCTTCTCAACTATTAGAGAGAAGACCAGATATCGTTGCAGCAGAGCAAAGTTTGAAAGCACAATTCCAAAGAATTGGTATTGCTAAAGCTGCTATGTTTCCAACATTGTCTCTAACTGGAATTTTAGGGTTTGCTAGTCCACAGTTGAGCAGCATCTTGAACGGTGGTTTTGTTGCCAATGGTTTTGCTGGAGTAACAGGACCTATATTTCAATTCAACCAGAACAAAAATCGTGTGTTGGTTGAGCAAAAGCGGACTGAACAAGCGCAGTTACAATATGAGCAAACAGTCATAAGAGCTTTTGCTGATGTAAACAATGCGCTCGTTCAAAACAGTACCTATGCAGAAGAGTATGCAAGAAAAAAAGAGCAAGCTGATGCTGCGAGTAAAGCCTATGGTTTGAGCAAGGCGCGTTATGAATACGGCTACACTTCCTATTTAGAGGTTTTAATTCAAGAGAACAGTTTGTTTGATGCAGAGTTACAAGTATCTGCACTCTACCAGCAGCGACTTAATGCAATGGTTGCATTATACAGATCACTTGGTGGAGGATGGGAGTAGTCGATTTATCTGATTTTGATTGGTTTTACAAAACGATGAAGCTGCATTAATGCGACTTAAGAAAAGCAATTGCTTTGCTGTAGGAGTCTTCTGCAGCAGCAGCATTAAAACTTGGGTTACTTGGATTGGCAAATCCATGTCCTGCTTCATATTTGTGCGTGACAAGATTTTTCCCTGCAGTTTTCATGTTGTTTTCAAATTCTGTAACCATTGCTGGAGCTGGTGAACGATCAAGGTTACCGAAGAATCCAATCACATCGCATTGAATTGATTTCAACTTTTCTAAATTGCTTTCTGGCCTACCATAAAACATAACAGTCCCTTTTGCCTGTGAGCCAGCCAGTATGGCTGTCTGAAGACTCCACATACCACCAAAGCACCATCCTACGGTATAAATTGATGCTTTATCACCTGCAAGTGTTATGGCTCCACGAATGATGTTGGTGAGTCTGTTCATATCAACACTGCGCATAATTTTTGCAGCAGAGTCAGCCGTCGCTGCAACTTTTCCATCGTACATGTCTACAGCCAGAATATTCATATCCTGTAAATCTTTGGAATATTTATCAGCCTCATGTTTGATATTTTCATTGAGTCCCCACCATTCTTGAACCACAATCAGCCATTTCTTTGATTTCTTTTTACTAGGGATAAAGTAGCCATTGGCCACTAAACCATCTGATGTTTTGTATTGAATCATGCTTCCTAACAAAGGCTCCTGGCTTGATTGCTTTACATCAGGGTGCATATTGGCAAATGCAGGTGTAGCCGCCTCTTGTAAATAAGCCTCAATTGTTTCGGAGTTCATACAAGAGATAATTTCTTCTTTGTTGATCATGCTACGATGTTCAATCGGCTTCTGCCAAGAAGACCATAATAAGGTTACTGCAACGACAGGCAAGAACAGTAATAGCTTTTTCATCCTCATTTGTTTAGTCTAAGGTAAACAAATGAGGATGAGTAAAGTTCTTTTATGCTTAGGTAATTTGTGATTTAGTGTTTTTCACCAAAAAGTCGAACTACTGCTCCTTCTCCACAATGAAACTCACCTTCATTGAGTATTGTTGTGGTTTCATAGGCTTCCAGCCATGTGAAATCAGAGAAATCTGCTTTGATTTCTTCAAGATCATAAAGCATTGCACTATCTCTTGGTCCGCCTACTTTTGGATTTTTATTTACAAAATCAAGGTTTGCTTTACTGAAGGCTTCAATGATGATGTGTCCCTTCTTTTTAAGGGAGGAAGCAATTTTATGATGAATTGCTTTTCTTGATGAATCATGAAGATGGGCATAAATTAATCCAACTGCATCATATTCTTGAGAGGGTAGAATAACGCTGTTAAAATCTGCGATAGTGTAAGAAATAGTTGTGTTATGTTTTTCAGCTAACTGTAGTGCTTTATTTCTTCCTTCTTCACTGATATCAAAAGCCTCTACATCCCAATTTAAGGTAGCAGCAAATACTCCATTTCTGCCTTCTCCATCAGCAGGAAGTAATAATTTTCCTGGTGTCAGTTGTTTGATACAATGCGCAAAATAAACGTTTGGAGATTCCCCATAGGCATAATTACTGTCCTTATACCGTTCATTCCAAAATTCTTTCTGCATTAAAGAGATTTTTTGGCAAGGTACCAATCTACCATTTCAAGATTACTGTTTTTTCTTTCAGCAAGTGCTTCTAATGTTTTTGGTGCAGGTACAATTACTTTTTCACCTGGTTTCCAGTCGAGCGGACAAGCTACTTTATGCGTTGATGCTGTTTGTAAAGCCAGCAAGGCTCTTTTTATTTCTTCCATGTTTCTTCCAACGTTTAACGGATAGTACATGATTAACCTGATAGTTCCTTCTGGGTCAATGAAGAAAACTGCTCGGACAGCTGCTGTTTCACTTTCACCTGGTTGTAACATGCCATATTTTTTTGAAACAGACATGTCGAGGTCGGCAATAATTGGAAATTCAAAAAGCACACCTGTCTTTTCGTGTACTGCATTCACCCAAGCGATATGTGCATGAATACTATCGATACTTAAACCTAAAAGTTTTGTATTATTAGCTGCAAAGAAATCTTTTTCTTTAGCAAATCCACTCATTTCTGTGGTGCATACTGGAGTAAAATCTGCGGGATGTGAAAAAAATACAATCCAGTTACCTTTATTGTACTCAGACAGAGTTAGTGGTCCTGTTGTAGTTGTTACACTGAAGTCAGGTGCTTTATCACCTATCCTTGGCATTTGTGTTATTTGCGCTTCCATGTAAGTTGTTTGTTTAGGTAAAGTTCATACATTTCAATAAGGATAAATGTGATTTTTATCACGGTTAAGCGCATAAAAAAAACCTGCTATCAATAGCAGGTTTTGAACTTAATCAGTTTCGACCGTTATTGTTTGATGATTTTACTTTGGTGAACTATTGTATTATTATTTGTGATTCGAACAAGGTAGATACCTTTTGTATTTTTTGACATGTCAATTTTGGTAGTACTTATTGAGCCTGCTTTTGCATTAACTGTTGTTGATACTACTTTTTTGCCTGTCAGGTCAAATACTTCTATCACACTTCTGCCCTCTAGGGCAATTAATTTCACCATCAGTTCATTCGAAACCGGATTAGGGAAGAGCTCAACTGCTTGGGATGCTTCACTTTCATTGATTACTTGGCCCGCCTCTATCGATAGGGTTTCATCTCTTCTTATTTCTGTATTATTTCTTGCAGCAGTTCTAAGTGCAACTCTTAGTGTATAACATCTTGTTGCATTATTTGCAGCAGCATTAGCGCCATATACCTCAACATAATAGGTGCCAATTGCAGCATTATAATTAAAAGATTCATTTCTTGTACCTGTGCGTTGAGCAATAGCGACTTGTGTTCCGGCTGCATTTCGCAATCTAACATTGTAGTTAGCTGGCAAAGTTGAAAGGCTGATTGTAATTCTTCCTGCCCTGGTTATTGCAAATCTATAATAATCAATATCGCTAGCTGGACTAATTAAACCTGTTACGTTGGTATTGAAAGGAATGATAGCAGCTCCAGCTGTTGTGCCGTTTGATGCATTATCAAGTGGACTTTGGCAGCTAGTGACAATTGCTGTTGTTGTGAAATTTGCAGTTATAAAGGCGCCTGTACCTGCAGCACAAGTTGCTCTCACTCTCCAGTTGTAAGTAGTTCCAGCAGTTAATCCGGTTAGCGATGCAGTTGTTGTTATTTGAGCAGTATTGATGACTGTCCAGGTAGTAGCTGTATTTAATTTATATTCTACAGCGTAACTGGTTGCATTGGTTACAGCCGTCCATGAAAGATTTGCGTTAGTTGTTGTTATACCAGATGAAGTCAATCCTGTAGGATTGGCACACGCAGTGGTTGTTGTAAAGTTAGCTGTTACGTATGCACCCACACTTGTAGCACAAGTTGCTCTCACTCTCCAATTATAAGCAGTTCCTGTTGTTAAGCCAGTTAATGAGGCAGTCGTGGTTGTTTGAGCAGCATTGAAAACTGTCCAGGTAGCAGCTGTATTTAATTTATATTCTACAGCGTAACTGGTTGCATTGGCTACAGCTGTCCATGAAAGATTTGCGTTAGTTGTTGTTATGCCGCTTGTTGTGAGTCCGGTTGGATTACCACAAGTAGCTGTAGTACTTGTTATATTGAAATTTCTATTGCTTATGTCAAAGAAAATATTTCCAACTGCTTCAATTTTTATTCTAGCAGAAGTAGTTACATTGTTTGGTACAACAATAGGATGTGAGCCATCATTTGGTGTGCTTTCTGCCAGGACTATTGGGAAAGTTTGACCACCATCGGTACTCAATGAAATCTTTACATTGGCGCAATTAACTGGGGCAACATTGCTAGAGCCAACTGCCCAAGTTATGTTTTGAGAAGAACCAGCTGACCATGAAACATTGGTGTTGGGAGCTGTTACAGAAAATGGTCCAGTTGAAGCAACTGTTACACGTACATCTGCGAATGATGTTTGTCCCACTTCAGGTAAAGTAGAACTGTAAGGTGCATTATCCCTTACCGTCAGCCTGAAATTAAGTGTTCTTGCAACCGAACTAAGTGCTTCAATGTTGGCTCTAAGATCTCCCCCTGGCAATGGTCCAGTTACGTTTTGGCCAGCCAAGATAGTAGAAAGTTGAGGAAAATATCTTGTTGGGGATGATGTTGGTCTGAAGCTGATCCAGTTTGGACCTGTTACTTTTGTAGCACTTGCCACACTGGCAGTTCCGGTAGTTGCAATTGTGCCGTTGTCATTTTGTTCCCAAACGTAGGTTAGTGCATCACCATCTGCATCAGTTGCCGATCCTGTCAAGAAAAAAGGTGTGCTTCTTGGGATGGTGTAATTAGTGAGTGGGGCAACGACTGGTGTTGTGTTATTTGCTCCAATGGCTAGTGTTGATCCACAAGTCTTTGTGGCGATATTGTTTTGAATTTGTTCAATTGATGCCTGGTGAAAAATATCAATTGAGTGTGGAGCGACATCTTGAGATGTGATACCAGCATAACCCATGATGGTGATACCAGAACCTACTTCTTTGTTCACCCCTGTGCCTTCGTTCGACATAGAAAATGTATGATTAGCTCCTAATTGGTGACCAATTTCATGTGCTACGTAATCGATATCAAAATTATCGCCTTGGGGAATGTTGTCAGCCGGTGAGGTGATTCCACTTCCTTTACCCGCATTGCACACACAGCCGATACAACCTGCATTACCACCACCACCTGTGCTGCCAAACATATGACCTATGTCGTAGTTAGCATCACCAATTATGGAAGTAAGTGTTGCTTGAAGTTGACCATTCCAAGCTGATAGTGCCGCAGAGGGAGAATAAGGGTCTGTTGCAGGGTCGTAATAAATGACTGCAGTTGTTGTAGGAATCAAATTCAAATGAATAGCAAGGTCCTTTTCAAAAATTCCATTACAGCGCGTTAGGGTTGCATTATAAGCAGCAAGAACTCTGGCTTCACGATCAGGAGTTGTTGTAGTGGCGCCAAAATAATTGGCATATTCTCCGTTGCAGGATAAGGCAAGTCTTAATATTTTTAAATTACCTCCAGACCTTGCAATTCCAATAGGTTGGTCGGTAATAATTTGGTTTAATGCTGAGACCAGTTGGTTATCGACTGTAGAACACATCCATGGAAGTTGACCTGTTTTGCGTTGCGACTTAAAAACAGAATAAGTCAGGTTGTCTTCTGAATAGGGTTCAATATATTCTTCTTCTTTTCCCTCTCTGAAAACAATGGTTTGTACACCTTGAGGTGAAATACTCAATTTCAATCGAGCATTTTTATCAGTAATGCCTTTTCCCGAAAAGGATCTGATTTCACTGTATCTAGCTTGAAGCTCAGGCTCAAAATTTGAAGCTTCGGTTAATTCATACTCTTCCATCATGCCATCAGCATTAGGTAGTGTAAGCCTAATTTGTGAAGATTTGGTCCTGGCGGCCGACAGCAAATACTGTTGCATAGAACTCAAGTTGGCATCAAATAATTTATAGTTGGTTGGGAAACTAGATCGGGCAGCTGCTTTGCTAATGCTTAGTGCTCCAATGCCGTGTTCTGTCCAGAAGTTTTGTTGTTGTGCAAAGGTTTGCAGACTTACAAAAAAAATAAATAGAGAAAAAAACGTAAGTCTTTTAAACATGGTAGGGGGTTGTTAGTTTGGGATAGCTTAAAAATAATATTTTTTATCACCACTTCCTATGAATATCTATTAGAT
>Ga0079301_1001642_pt1 | contig 10192 bp, 11 predicted proteins | sample Wag4_2014_7_11_3_FD_74797 | JGI IMG/M metagenome (GOLD analysis project Ga0079301, IMG submission 74797) | Fresh water mixed with fracking chemicals microbial communities from Ohio, USA - Utica-2 Time Series FC 2014_7_11 | ecosystem: Engineered > Industrial production > Chemical products > Input...
TCTTGTTCAACTGGACCTAAGAACATTTCATATAACCTAAATGTATCTGCACCATATTTCTCAACGATGTCATCTGGATTAACAACATTGAAATAGCGTTTACTCATTTTCTCTAAACGACCTCCGCACTTATAAACTCCATTTTCAGTAATGAATGTGGCACTAGCAAAATCAGGCTTCCATTTTTTAAAGGCCTCCATGTCCAAATCAAATCCATCTACTAAACTTACATCCACATGAAGTTCATCAGTTTCATATTGGTCTTTTAAACCTGCAGAAACAAATTCTTGCGTTCCACGAATTCTGTACACCAATCTTGAGTCACCGCCAATTTTACCTTGGTTCAACAACCTTTTAAAAGGCTCGTCAAAACCTATATAACCGAGATCATACAAGGCTTTGGTCCACATCCTGCTGTAAAGCAAATGTCCCACCGCATGTTCAGTCCCACCAATGTATAAATCTACCTGCCCCCAATAATCACTTGCTTGTCTGCTACAAAATTCTTTCTCATTCTTTGGATCCATATAGCGAAGGAAATACCAGCTACTTCCTGCATATCCAGGCATGGTATTCACTTCTCTTATTCCACCCTCATAGTTTGTCCATTCTGGCAAATTGGCCAGCGGACCTTGTGCATCCGGACCAGGCTTTAGGTCATTCAATTCTGGTAGCAAAACAGGGAGAGCAGATTCGGCTAAAGGAATGGCCATATCATTCTTCCAAACAATTGGGAAAGGTTCACCCCAATAGCGCTGGCGGCTAAATGCAGCATCACGCATTTTATAGTTGGTCTGACGCTTACCTATTCCCAATGATTCTAATTTATCGATAGCCACTCCAATTGCATCAGACATCATTAATCCATTCAAGAAACCACTGTTTTGCAACAACGCTTCTTTGGTTGGGTTTGCTGCTTGTCCATCAAAATATTCGCCAATAATATTGGTAACAGGAATATTGAAATGAGTTGCAAATTTGAAATCACGCTCATCACCACAAGGAACCGCCATGATTGCTCCTGTTCCGTATCCAGCTAAAACATATTCACTGATCCAAATGGGAATTTGACGCTCCTCAAAAGGATGTTTACAATATGCACCACTAAATACACCTGTAATTTTTTTCTCCGCCATGCGCTCGCGTTCACTGCGGCTATTGACATACGATAAATAATTATTTACTTCAGTTTGTTGTCCGGATGAAGTGATTGTAGCCACCAATTCATGCTCAGGCGCAATTACCATGAAATCAATACCAAAAATGGTATCAGGACGCGTAGTATACACCTTCAGTCTATGTGCTTGCCCAACAATATCAAAATCAATTTCAGCACCAAAACTTTTACCAATCCAATTGGATTGCATCTCTTTCATGCTATCACTAAAGTCAACCGTTTCCAAGCCTAACAACAAGCGCTCAGCATAATCTGTAATACGCAAATACCATTGACGTAATTTCTTTTTAACTACTGGATGACCGCCTCTTTCACTAACACCATTGATCACTTCATCATTTGCTAATACAGTCCCCAAGGCTTCACACCAGTTCACCTCACCTATCCCACAATAAGCCAATCGATAGTTCATCAAAATATCTGATTGCTCTTTTTCGCTGTAACTTTTCCAATCGATGTTGGAGAACACTAATTTTCTATTACCCGGACAAACATGATGTGTATTTCCCTCAGCTTCGAATATGGAAATCAAATCAGCAATTTTTCTTGCCTTTTGCGCCTTACGATCAAACCAACTATCAAACAATTGCAAGAAGATCCATTGTGTCCATTTGTAATAATCTGCATTTGATGTGCGTACCTCTCTATCCCAATCGTAACAGAAACCAATTTTGTTTAATTGCGATCTAAACGTGTCAATGTTTTTATCCGTTGAAATTGAGGGGGCAATACCATGCTCGATGGCATATTGTTCTGCTGGTAATCCGAAAGAGTCGTATCCCATGGGATGCAAGACATTGAAACCCTTAGTCCGCTTATATCGGCTAAAAACATCGCTGGCAATATAGCCCAAAGGATGCCCTACATGCAATCCAGCTCCGCTTGGGTAAGGGAACATATCAAGCACGTAATATTTTGGCTTTTGACTATCATTGGTCACTTTGTACGCATTTTCTTTAATCCATGCTTCCTGCCATTTTTTCTCAATATCCTTAAATGCGTATTCCATCTTGAATTCCTTTGTTGAGTCTGTTGAAAATTAAACCTTTATTGGGAAGCGCAAAAATACACAAACGCTTTAAAATTGTTATTTTTGAAATCTAAACCCAGATCTAAACCAATAATCAATTCAAGGCAAACATGGCAGCACAGAGCAAATCTTCAATGAAACGCAGTAAACCCTCCTATTTTATGGCTATTTTGGGTGTTGCACTTGTACTTTTCATTTTAGGCATGCTAGGCTGGTTGGTTATTAATGCCAGTAAATTAGAAAGTTACTTTAAGGGTAGTGTGCAAGTAAATGCCTTCATCCGTGAAGGTTCCCCTCAGAGAGAGGTTGATTTGGTAAAAAAAGCCATTACTGCTAAACCCTATGCCAGAAATGTGGAGTTTACCACCAAAGAGGCAGCAAGAGCAAAATTCATTGGCGATGGCAATGAAGACTGGAACAAGGTATTAGATTATAATCCATTGCCAGCGAGTATCGATTTTTATTTGGAACCTGAATATGTAAACAAGGATAGTCTTAAAAAAATCACCGCTGAAATCACCAAGAATTTCATCATCAGTGAGGTCAAATACCCAGACGCCGTTGTCAGCAATTTGAATAACATTGTGAAAAAGACGGGGTACTTCTTACTGGGACTTGCTGGTGTGCTTGCACTTATTGTAATCATACTCATTGACAATACCATCAAACTAGCCATGTTCTCCAACCGCTTTTTAATCAAAACCATGCAAATGGTAGGTGCTACCAGGTGGTTCATTTCAAAACCATTCGATCAAAAAGCGATTTTGAACGGCTTAGTCAGTGCAGTTTTGGCTATTTTCGCCATACTGATTATTGTTTATGGAGTAGAAAATTGGTGGCTTCCCGAAATAAAAGCATTACACGACAATACCATGTTGTTCTTGCTTTTCTTAGTGCTCATCATCATTGGAATCAGCATAACATTCATTAGTACGCATAGAAGTGTGATCAAGTATCTTAAAATGAAGCTTGACGATCTCTATTAAAAACAAAAAAATGGAAATAAATAAGAATACACTATTTGGAAAGCAAAATTTGCTGTGGATGCTGATAGGTGCCATTGTAATTGTTCTAGGCTTCTTGCTCATGGCAGGTGGTAAAAGTGAAGACCCTAATGTATTCAATGAGGCTGAAGTTTACAGCACTACCAGAATTACAATTGCTCCGTTGCTTATTGTAGCGGGACTAGTAATTGAGATATATGCCATTATGAAAAAAGGCAAATAACCGCTTCTCCAACTGCTGTTAACCTCTAACATGAATACGTTTCAAGCCATCATTCTGGCCATTATTGAGGGCATTACTGAATTCTTGCCCATCTCTTCTACTGGTCATATGGCGATTGCATCAGCTTTTTTCAAGATTGAAGATGATGCATTCACCAAACTTTATCTGGTAGTCATACAACTCGGCGCTATTCTTGCAGTGACCGTCATTTATTGGAGAAAGCTGTTCAACTTCATCAATTACAAATTCTATCTTAAGCTTATCATAGCGATGTTACCAGCTATAGTGGCGGGTGTAGGACTAATCGATTTCATCAAAGAAGCATTAGGAAATACACTGATGATTTCTATCATCATGGTTATAGGAGGTTTCATTTTGTTAGGTGTAGACAAATGGTTCAAAGACGGCACTGTGGATGAAGAAGCTAAAATCACCTATAAAAACGCTTTCTTCATCGGCGTTTATCAGGTATTAGCTGTCGCTTTTCCAGGTTTAAGCCGATCAGCAGCCACCATCATAGGGGGCATGCAACAAAGGCTTACAAGATCTATAGCAGCAGAATTTTCCTTTTTTTTGGCCATTCCCACTATGTGTGCAGCAACTGCAAAAAGTGTTTATGATATTTGGAAAGAGCAACCTAGTCTGCTCAATACAAGTGGCATTGAAATGATATTAATTGGCTCATTGATTGCATTTATTGTAGCACTGGTTGCGATCAAATTTTTGATTTCCTTCCTCCAAAAAAATGGATTTAGGGTATTTGGTTGGTACAGAATTATTGTGGGGACTGTCCTAATATTGCTTATCTTGAATGGTAAGCTTTAGCATATGAGGAGTAATAAAAAAATTCAGCGGGCCTGGACAATGTACGATTGGGCGAACAGCACGTACAATCTTGTCATTACTTCCACCATTTTTCCAGCCTATTATGTTGCTATCACAACCAGTAGCAACCCTGATGAACTATCCTATGTTGATTTTTTCGGCATTAAAGTCATTAATACTGCATTACAAAACTTTGCACTCGCTTTTGTATTTCTAATTGTCGCTATCGCCTCTCCTATCATGTCTTCTATTGCCGACTACAGAGGCAACAAAAAAGCATTTATGCGTGCCTTTACCTTGATGGGATCTTTGTCGTGTGCAGCCCTTTTCTTTTTTACACCAGATAGGATAGAATACGGCATAATTTGTTTTTCACTTGCGGCTTTGGGTTTTTGGAACAGCTGGGTATTTTACAATTCATATTTGCCAGATATCGCAGCACCAGAAGAACGAGACAGGCTTAGCGCACGTGGATTTGCAATGGGTTACATTGGGAGTGTCATATTGCAATTGATCTGTTTTGCCATTATTTTACAACCAGCATTTTTTGGTCTTGATACTACAGATAAAACACTTGGACCAAGAATTTCGTTTTTATTGGTGGGTTGTTGGTGGCTCGGCTTTGCTCAAATTTCGTTTAAGCACTTACCAAACAACACCGAAATCAACAAAAAGCTCAAAAAACATTTACTCGTAAACGGCTTTCACGAACTCAAACTTGTCTGGAACCAAGCCAAACAAATTCCCGCACTAAAAAGATTCCTTGGCACTTTCTTTTTGCTGAGCGTAGGTGTGCAAACTGTTATGTTAGTAGCTGCTGGTTATAGTAAAAAAGAAATTTTCCCAAAGCAAGAAGACGAACCTAAACTTTTGGTAACCATTTTACTTATTCAAATCGTTGCAATATTTGGTGCAATTATTTTGAGCCGTATATCAAAACTAATAGGAAACATTGCTACTATGGTTATTGGTATTATAATTTGGATTGCCATCTGTATTTGGGGATATTTCATCACCTCACAAACCGAGTTTTATATACTAGCAGCCTGTGTAGGTCTAGTTATGGGTGGCATTCAATCTATGAGCAGAAGCACCTATGCCAAATTACTTCCTGAAACTAACGATACCACTGCTTTTTTCAGCTTTTATGATGTAACAGAAAAACTTGCCCTAACCATTGGTTTATTTCTTTTTGCCTACAATGAAGAATTGACAGGAAGCATGAGAAACTCTATCCTTGTGTTGATGGGATTTTTTATCCTAAGTTTAGTTTCATTACTCTATACCAAAAAAGTAGTAACAAGAGAAAACTATGCAAGTCTATTCAGTTGATACCGGGTATTTTAAACTAGATGGTGGTGCCATGTTTGGTGTTGTGCCAAAAGTAATTTGGAACAAGCTCAACCCCGCAGATGATAATAACCTTTGTACATGGGCAATGCGCTGCATGTTGGTAGTAGATGGAGAACAGCGAATTCTGATTGATACTGGAATGGGAAATAAGCAATCAGAAAAATTCTTCAGCCATTATTACCCTCATGGAGAAGGCGAATTGCTTGCATCTTTAAAGCAATTAGGATTCGAGGCAGATGACATTACCGATGTGATTCTAACACATTTGCATTTCGACCATTGCGGCGGAGCGGTATGTCTTGCGAACGAAAATCTAGTCCCTACTTTTCCAAAAGCAACTTACTGGAGCACAGAAAAACATTGGGAATGGGCCATGAACCCAAATAGCAGAGAAAAAGCATCTTTTCTAAAAGAAAACTTTGTGCCATTACAAGAATATGGTCAACTGAAATTCATTGAAGAAAACCAAACAGGACTAACAAAATTTTCAAATACGATAGAAATTATGTTTGCTCATGGGCATACACAATCGATGATGCTACCACTCATTCACTATAAGGGAAAAACAATCTGTTACATGGCAGACCTGATACCATCATCTGCACATGTACCATTACCCTATGTAATGGGATACGATATGTTTCCAATGACAACTTTGATTGAGAAGGAAAAATTCTTGCAAACAGCCTATAAAGAGGATTATATCCTATTCTACGAACATGATCCAGTGGCTGAATGTTCTACAGTAGAACTTACTGATAAAGGTTTTAAGAGAAAAGAGATATTCAATCTTGATGCAATTTGAGCATTAATTGAATTTCATCATTGATTTCATCGGGTAACGCAGGTTCTTATAACCCATCATATCGACTTTGACGCTACCAACAGTAATTGGACTTTCAATACGAAGTGGAACCCGATTGAGATCGTCGGTTACCCAAACTGTCATTAACTCTCCTCCTTCAAATATGGTACCCTTAATCAGCATAGGCTTGAACTTGATGGCCCGGAATTTACCATAACGTGTTTTGATGATTTCTTTACCCAAATACCTGATGTAGATATTATGGGTTTGATCATCAAGAAACATACTGAAATTGATTTTATCGCCAATCTTATACTTTGAGAAATCGATATTACGCGCATAATAAATTGAACTCAATACATCTTGCATGCAATTGTTGATGGGATATGTTCCTTTTGTGCTTACAGCCTTCAAATCTTCATGGTAAAAATTAACCAATTCATCTTTTCGGTATCCCCCCTCTTCAACATGACGCACAAAACGATAGGGCTTTAAAGTTGTAGTATCGATATAGGTCTCATACCTATCCCGTACTTTAAAGATCCAATCATAAGAGGGATTTGAAGTTCCTAGGCCTACTATATGATAAACAGGCTTGTTGTTTAGCTTTGTATTGCTAACGGTAAAGGATGCTGTTCCAGCATCAACATATAAGCCAATCACATTGTAGAATACCTTAAAAGTGATAACCTCTCCATTGCTAAATGAAAAGTTTGAGACTCCACAAAAATCATTGCCAGCACTCAACCTGATAGCGGTAGACGACAATAAAAATACTAGTATGAGTTTTTTAAAAATCGACATAGAACAAATATAAAACCATTGAACATTCAATTTTGTTCTGTGGTTGAAAAGAACAATAAATTTTTCTTAAAAAATTGTAACACCTATTTCTCTGAATAGCGATAAGTAAGCATCAATAGGGCTCCAATTCCTGCAGGCAAAATCATATTTAGTAGCCAAATCAAAGTAACGCCCATTGTCAATCCAAATACATTTACTGTAAAAGGAGCAAATACCAAGATTGAAATTTGCCATCTAAGTCCCAATTCAACAAGTGAAATAGTAGGTACTAAAGACAATACAAATAACATAATACTGATTGCAATACAGGTTTTCTCTAGATCAACCTCTACACCAATTACTTTAAAGATTAACCAATATTGAACAACTATAATTGCATAACGCAACAGGGAGTAAAACAATACTTTGGTTAATAACACAGGCGATAAAGCCGATAATTGTACTAATTTATCTTGCCAACGTTGCAATATCTTTATTTGAGCAACCCAAGAAAAAAACAATCCTGCTTTGAAATAAATGAAGAAAAATAGGAGGGTAAAAATTGGAGCGACCCATTTTAGCATCAAAACCAAAACTTCAATCTTGGGTAGAGTATCACTAAAATGATTTAGAGCAATTAGCTGTAGTCCAATACTCCCAGCTATACAGGTTACAACTAGCTGTGCAAAGTTGCCTACAAATGTATATCCAGTAGCTTGTAGCCGAAGGTCATGGGGTAAATGTAAAATTCTTCCCACAAATTCACCAAACCTATTAGGAGTAGCAATCGAGAATGAGATACCCGTAAAAATCATCATCAATGACTTTGCAATAGGTAAGTTGATAAACCGTTGTAATAACAATTGCCATTTTACTGCCTCCAATATCCATTGCATCAACATCAGCAAAACAACAAGCAATAGCAAAAGAACAGCAGTATTATCGATGCGCTTGAATAATAGATGTAGATATACGGGAAGGTCCTTTTGTGCAGTTATATCTTGATATACGCTGAAGACCAACCATGCAAAGAGCAAAGGGCCTAGGATATAGTTGAGGAATATTTTGATACTTTTGTTCAATCAGTTTACTTCAACCCAAAATTAAACCCAGTTGGTCCAGAAACATAAAATAATTTTAGGCATTGATCCTGGGACCGTAATCATGGGTTATAGTGTTTTATCGACAGAGGGCAACAAGATGGAAATGTTGGAGATGGATGTTGTGAAATTGAATGGGAAAAAAGACATGTTTGAGCGATTGGGAATGATCAATCAAGTCATTCAATCTTTAATTGACAAATACCACCCTCAGGCAATGGCCATCGAAGCGCCCTTTTTTGGCAAGAACGTACAAAGCATGCTAAAGCTGGGTAGAGCACAAGGGGTAGCAATCGCAGTAGCGATGTCAAATAATATTTCAGTGGCTGAATACTCACCAAAGAAAGTGAAACAATCCATTACAGGTAATGGTAATTCCGATAAGGAACAGATTTGGAAGATGCTGAACAACATCATGCCGCTCAAACATACTTTGAAATATTACGACGCCTCCGATGCCTTGGCAGTAGCTGTTTGTCATCATTTCAATGCTAATGGAGTTAGCACAAGCAAAACAACCAAAAAGAAAACCGCTTCCAAGACCGCGAACAGTTGGGACACCTTCATCAAGAAAAATCCCGAGCGCATCAAACAGAAATAAGTAAAACTAAAAGAGTACTACCTCTTCACAAGAAAGAAAAATACTGAAGGCACAAGTAACAATAACTTCAAGGGTTGAAAGCCCCCAACAAGAAGGTCTAAAACAAGGTGCGCAACAACCACACCCAAGAATAACCAGTTGGCCCATTTTTCACGTGACCAGATAAAAGAGATGGCTACAAATCCTATGATATTGAGTAAGACATGTGCAGAAGGATAAAGAATTCCCAGTTGAGCTGACACTCCAGTAAATGTATAGATAATATCAAATAGTCCGAGTACCGACAACAAAGCAATAAAAATAGTAAACACGAGCTCTTGCTTCAACATGTTATTAATTACTTAGTGTTTGCAACTGATTATGAATCTTTCTTTGCGCATCTAACAATTCTTCTTGAGTAGGTTTGATTTTCTCACGTGTAAAGTTGAGATCATCAGCTGTATTGATTGGAACGAGGTGCAAATGAGCATGCGGAACCTCCAAGCCAATAACAGACATACCGCATCGCTTACAAGGAAATGCCTTTTCAATGGCCTTTGCAATAGGTTGTGCAAACTGCAGTAACGCGGCTAAATCTTCTTGACCTAATTCATACAGTTTATCTACTTCAGTCTTGGGCACTACTAGGGTATGACCATGCACCAAAGGAAATACATCCAAGAAAGCATAAAACCTTTCGTCTTCTGCAATTTTATAAGATGGAATTTCTCCAGTTATGATTTTTGAAAAAATAGATGCCATGGTATCAAATGGAAATGTTATCGATTTGGAAAACAATTTTTCCGTTTGGTGTTTGGATCTCTGCCTCATCCCCTACTTTCTTTCCAAGTAATCCTTTACCTATTGGTGAGGTTACAGATATTTTTTGCAGTTTCAAATCTGCTTCTTTTTCTGAAACAATTTGATAAGTCATTGATTTTTTAGTCGCCTTGTTGGTGATAGTGACTTTTGTCAATATGGAAACCTTACTGGTATCAATGGTAGTTGCATCCAGAATTCTAGCAGTCGCAAGTTCTGCTTCCATTCTGCTGATTTTAGCTTCTAACAATCCTTGTGCTTCTTTAGCAGCATCATATTCTGCATTCTCCTTCAAATCCCCTTTCTCTCTTGCTTCTGCTATTGCTTTAGAAGCTGCAGGACGTTCCACGCCTTTCATATGCTGGAGTTCAGCACGCATTTGCTCTAGTGTCTCTTTGGTTACATACATTACACTCATACGGTAGGTAGTTTTTCAGTTGCTTGAATTGAAAAAAATAGCAACGCCCCAGAAAAATCTGAAGCGTTGCTGTAA
>Ga0079301_1001643_pt1 | contig 10191 bp, 7 predicted proteins | sample Wag4_2014_7_11_3_FD_74797 | JGI IMG/M metagenome (GOLD analysis project Ga0079301, IMG submission 74797) | Fresh water mixed with fracking chemicals microbial communities from Ohio, USA - Utica-2 Time Series FC 2014_7_11 | ecosystem: Engineered > Industrial production > Chemical products > Input...
AAAGCTACGCGACTACACTAGCAAATCTGTACGAATCATTCTTAACTCTTCTTGTTGGAGCTGAGCCTCTAATAAATAGATTTAATACGTTTGTAGAAAATAAGACAGCCTTCTGGGCAGACTTCCTAAACCTGCAGGAGGCATCAGGAGAACTTACAAAGTTCTTTAACAAGGCCGGTGATATAGCTGCAAGGCTTGGATCAATATTTGGAAATCTATTTGGCGGAATATCAAACATAACAAAGGCTAACTTCTCACCAGGTGGTGGAGGATACATCCTTATAGAGTGGCTGGATGAGGTGCTACGTAAGTTTGATAGCTTCTCAGGTTCAGTGTCTGGTCAGACAGCCCTACAAGAATATTTTAAAGATGTAGCAATAAACTCGAAGGCAGTTCTTCAGTCTATCGGCGCGTTTGTAAAGATAGTGCTTCAAGCTGGAGCTGACCCAAACATTAAGGTATTTTGGGATACATTGAAAAATGGAGCTCCTGCTTTTAGCGAGATACTAAAAGGACTAAATGAAGCTGGACCTGCACTTGCGCAGTTTATTGTTTCATTCTTAGAGTTTGCAAGAGTTACACTATCAAGCGGCGCAATAACAACATTCTTAACGATACTAGGGACTGCTTTAAGCGCAGTGGCAAATATACTTAGCAGTCCTGGAATGCAGGACCTATTTAACGTTGCTGCACGTATACTTGCGGTTGGTCTTGCCTTTGGTAGAATAGGAGCAATACTATCTTTTGCCGGAAGAGTTATAGCAGGATCATTTATTGCCATGTCAGGCGCGGCTAAACTTTTAATAAGTCCAATATCAACCTTAAAGGTTATCTTTGGTCCTACTATAGCAACCATGGCAGGAGCCGTTGGAATGGCAGTTGGTCCATTCCTACTTTTAGTTGCAGCAGTTACTGCAGTTATTGCTATTCTTGTTACGGCGTACAACAAAAGTGAGATATTTAGAAACGCGATATCAGATCTTGTTTCTGTAGTCGGTGGAACGTTAAAACAAGCATTTGACCAGATAAACTCAGCGATACAGAATGTAGCGCCTAGTATAGGTGGAATATCTGGAGTGTTTAAGACACTTGGAGACTTTCTAGGAAGAGTAATAGTTCCAATATTTTCATTTGTGCTTGTAAACGCGATAAAAGGGGTTGCAACTGTTATATCTGGCGTAATAACAGTAGTTGGAAGACTAATAACTGCGTTTAGCGGAGTTGCAGGAGCAGTGCAAAAAGCATTTAGTATTGTTATAGGAGTAGTTCGTGGAGCTATAAATTCTTTAATAAACGTATGGAACAGTACACTAGGTAGATTAAAGATAACACTTCCAAAGATTGGACCGTTTGGTGGAGGAACCATCGGGTTCCCAACCATACCTAACTTTGCTGAAGGTGGAGTAGTCTATCCATCAAGTCAAGGAACATTAGCTCGTGTTGCCGAGGCTGGTCGCCCAGAAAGAATTGAGCCACTAGATCCAGACGGTCTATCAAAGAGGGACAAGGCAATGATCAAGCTTCTATCTGGAGAAAAAGGTGGAGGAATGACCGTAAACGTCTACCCATCACCTGGCATGGATGAGACAGAGCTTGCCTCACTAGTTTCACGTCAGATCGCGTTCCAACTACGTCGTGGAGGTGCATAACATGGCAAGAAATAACCTGATAGTTAATCCTTCGTTTAAGACTAACACAACTGGTTGGTCAGTGACAGGATCAAGTACTCTTACAAGAATTACGTCGGACTACTTCTACGGCTCATCTTGCCTACAGGTAGCAAAGGCAGCCGCGTCAAACTCCGGTGCGGTGACGTCGTCAAGGATCCTAGTAACTCAGTTGTTGTCGTATGCACTTGGCGTATATGTAAAGATCGCGGCGACGGAGGAGCCTGGAACACTAGTTGCAAGGGTGCAGTGGTATGACTCCGCAACGGCAGGAAGTTTAATATCAACCTCAAACACGATATCTCTCGTAGTAATTCCCGGCGATGACTGGGTAAGACTTACAGGAGTGTTCACCGCTCCTTCAACCGCGCTAAGCGCTTTGATATCTATTGTTCAGCCGACCGCAGGAACAGCGGCGGAGACCTTCTACGTAGACGCCGTCTTATTTGAGCAGGCAACGTATCTAAACGAGTACATCGACGAGCCAACGCAGGCACAGGAGACAAAGAAGGTAGACAAGGGTCTATCACCGGTTCCATATCCAAAGATCACCGGACTAAAACTTGACGCAGGTATCAGTCTTGGGTCTCTTATATTAAACACGATAGACGAGAACGGCGTTGTCTGGGTGTGCACCGACATCGAGGGTTGGTGGAACCACCCTGAGCCTGACATCGACGACATTCCTCGCGGTTACGGCGACGGATCCTACGACGTGCGCGGAAGATACCAGGCACGCCAACTTACACTTAACGGAGTATTTTTAGTTCCTGACGCATCATACGTCGCGGCTGCGCGCTCCAAGCTTATCGAGAACACCGACCTCGTATACACAGGTAACTGGCTTATCACTAACGAGAACCCACCAAAGGCCTCGTACGTACGCCTAAGTGGACGTCCTGAGATAAACACCGTTAATCCTCGTGGACGCACAGAGTTCTCGATCGGACTACGTGCTCCGGACCCACTTAAATACGAGTGGTTTGCAGGCAACGAGCTAGGCTACAGATCCGTTGTAATACCAGGGCAGAGTGCCTCTCCGTCCGTCTCTGGCGAGGGTTCTGTTATAAACACGGGTAATGCCTATGCGCCTGTTGTTTTAGAGATCACAGGCCCTCTAACAGGCCCTGGAGTTATTCAAAACGTAACCACAAACGAGGAGATCACGATAATCGAGAGCCTACGTGGAGTCCTAACTCCCGCGGTGTCAAACAAGGCCTTAACCTCGAACGTGGCAACCCTAACCACCTCGAGTGAGCATAACCTTCTTGCGGGTGACGAGATCGTCGTGACCGGAGTTGACTCCACGTTCAACGGGACCTACACAGTTCTTACAGTTCCAACCACCGTCACGTTGACCTACGCTAAGACGGCGGCAAACGTTGTGTCAGCCGCGGTTAGCCCGACAGGCACGATCACGTTTGGTCCTGACATCCTGGAGATCGACACAAGAGATCACGAGGTTGCGCTAAATGGAGATGCAATTGGAAAGAGAAACCTGATCGACGTTCTTGCCGAGTGGACTCTTCTTTCTCCTGGAACAAATATCTTTAGCTTTGTTGACGAGGGAGCTGCAAACGCGACGGCATCACTTACCGTGTATTACCGCTCCGCATGGCTTGGATAGTATAGGATACTCCAAATGACTCTACATACGACGAAGGATAACTAAGGTGGCATCAGCTGATACCGCATCTGCACAGTACCGTTACTTTACAACTGACCTTTTAACAAACACGGTTCTTGCTGAGATTCCATTTAGCGGAGTCTCATTTGAGCGCTCGATAAAGGCGGCTGGATCGTTTAGCGGATCTATTCCTGTGATTCCGGAGACCGCGTCAATGAACATCTATGATAGCACCATGCCTGGTAAGACAGGACTGTATGTAGTGCGTGATCAGGAGTGTATCTGGGGCGGAATAATCTGGAGCAGATCATACGACGTTGTTGAGAAGATGCTAAGTGTTAACGCGTCTGAGTTTACAAGTTACTTCTTTAAGAGAAATATCTGGAAGACCTGGTCGCATGACTTCGGCGCAGACATCGTCGTTGCCGGTGGAACACTTACCGCAACGCTACAGAATTTTACCTATGACTTTCCTGTTGGCTCAAAGGTAAAGATCGAGTTCTTTACAACGAACATGTTTGAGTACAACGGGTACTACACGGTTGCCACGTCAAACGGCGTTGATGAGTTTACGGTAACAGGTGTATCAATTCCAACAGGAACGTACCTTGACGCAACGATATACGCCCGCGTTGATACATACGACTACGTACGCCAACTTGTTGATGAGGTACTTGTTGACTTTAGCGGCACCACGTTTCCAAACACGGAGATTGAGCCTGCCTCAACCGAGAGCATAACTATATCCAACAAGGCACTTTCCGCCAACGTTGCCACGATTACAACATCAACCGCACACGGAATAATTCCTACTCAGACGATAAGTATCTACAACGTTGATACGACGTTTAACGGAGTCTTTGATGTAACCTCGACGCCGACCGCAAATACATTTACCTTCGCGTTGTCATCCGCCAACGTTGCATCAACCGCAACGACAACAAACTCAAAGAGCATAACCTCTAAGAACATCACAAACTTTGTTGGAACGTTAACTACGTCTACGTCTCACGGATTTACTATTGGAGACACGGTTGTGATCTCTGGAGTTGACGGCGCGGCAAAGACCGTGACAAACAAGGCACTGACCTCAAACGTTGCAACGCTTACAACGTCCGCGGCTCACGGAGCAAACATCGGAGACGTTGTTACGGTCTCCAGTGTTGATGCCACGTTTAACGGCGTGTACTACATCGACGACATTCCAAACAACACAACCTTTACGTACGAAAAGACCGCGGCAAACGTTGTCTCAACTGCGGTAGTTGGAGGAACGGTATCTATTGCCGTCCCTATTCCTGTGTTTGACGGTCCTCACACGATCATTGAGACTCCTACCGTAACTACGTTTACAGTCTCACTCGCGGACACGGACATGCCTACAACAACGGTGACAAGTGCAACGGCAAACGTAACTCCAACGGTTGACGTTGGGACATACGGTCCGTTTCCTGGAAACTCTGACATTGACATCTCGTACTCGACCGAGGACTACAGCGGTAAGGATGTGCCAAACAATAGCTACAGAGGATATGAACTCCGTAGCGTAGGTGAGGAGCTTGACGAGTACTCTGACACGGTTGATGGCTTTGAATATCGTATCGACTGCCACATAGAGTATGCGGCAGGCATACCTGTGTTTACAAGAGAGTTTGTGCTAATTCCTATTGACTTTCCAAATCCTCCTGCCGAGGGAGAGGTATCTCCTCTAAGTAGGTTTGGTGCGGACGAGCTTGTGTTTGAGTATCCAGGAAACATCATTGACGTAAACATGGAGGAGAACGCGGAGGACGCTGCAACTAGATTCTTTGTCGTTGGAAACATACCAGATCTTGGCGAGGACGCATCACAGCCTTATGCGGTGGCAAGTAACACCGAGCTTCTACTTCAAGGCTGGCCTCTTATTGACCAGGAGGAGACACGCAATGAAACTGGTGACGAGGAGGCGTTGTATGCTCACGCGCAAAGATATCTAACCGAGTCCCGTCCTCCGATCTCAGACATAAGCGTAAGAGTTAACGGGTCATTGTCTCCTAAGATCGGAGAGTACGTTCCAGGAGACTGGTGCGCGATTGTGATCAACGACGAGTTTGTTAGAATGAGACTTGCGTCTGACCTAGAGCCACGCGACACAGTTCTTGTAAGAAAGATCGACGGATTTAAGGTTAAGGTTCCAGACTCACCAAGTTTTGGTGAAGAGGTTGAGTTAGTTCTAGTTACAGAGGCGGAGGTTGACAGAATTGGCTAGCAGAAGAAGAAGACGTAAGAGTATCGGCAAGGTAATTACCGACGTTGAGCGTCGCGTTCGCCGTGTTGAGAAGCGTCCAGGAGCTACGCGCCTAAAGAGAAACGTAGTTACCGGTGAAAAGATTCAATATCGTGCTATTCCTACAAAGGCAATACAGGCAGATGCTATTACCGCAAACGAGGCGGAGTTTGGTGTTCCAGTTGTATCTGACACCGAGCCTACCGACTACCTAAAGGCTGGAACTATCTGGTTTGATCCAACAGACGGAGCAACGGCAGTCTACGATTTTCAAAACAGCGAGTTTGTACCTATAACAGACGCAAACGCACAGGCGTCTGCAGATGGAAAAAATACTATCTATCGACAGACAACACAGCCGACAGGCGCTTCTTACGCTACAGGAGATACCTGGTTTGATGAGGATGATAACAACAAGATATATCGCTTTGACGGTACATCATGGGTTGGAATTCAACTTGGTGGAAATGGTCTTGCAAACATAAATGCAAACGCGATCAATACTGGAACTTTACTCGCAAATGTAGTTACAGTTTCAAATCTCGACGCCGGAAATATCACAACCGGAACACTTACTGGAAGAACTATAAGAACTTCTTCCTCTGGAAGAAGAGTAGAGGTAGACTCGTCTAACAACGCCTTGTCATTCTACAATGCTGCAGGAACTGCCTTAGGCCACATAAGACCTGCGACAGACCAGGCAGGAGTGATAATAAGTTCGGGTGGATCAGCAACTACTGACTTTGCGTCATCTGTTCATCCAAAGATGATTATGTACGCTTCTGGAAATGATGGTCAATTTACCTTAATTTTGAATAATGCCAGCGCCGGTCTTTCTATATCAAGTGTAGGTGGAGTTCAAGAAGCAAGAATTGGGGCTACAAATACCACTACTCTCGGGGTAGTATTTAGCATGAGAGAAGTAGGTTTTGCCCAAGCATCTGTGTTTCCAGATTTATCCTCGATAAATACACTTCCTGGGCCTATAGAAGGGCAGATTGTACTAACGTACACTTAAAAACATGGCCGGATACATAAGAGCTAACTCCGGATGGAGAACACTTCAAAAAGGATTCATATACGCTAACTCCGGATGGAGAACAGTTCAAAACGGATTTTTGTACGCAAACGGAGCCTGGCGTCAGTTTTTTTCAAGTGCAACAGCTACCTATACCTTTTCTTTTGGAAACACGGTTCACATTGGAACAAACGGATATATCTCGCTTGACTCCGGACAGTCCACAATAAACATAGCAAGTACCACGGGGCGAGTTCTAGGTATACTTCCTGCAGACCTTGAGTTAAACTCCATAAGATACGCGGCGGACAGCTCCAAGTTCTACGTGTTCTACCGTGGAAAAAGACTGGGCGGAACTAACTTCGAGATCGAGTACGAGGTTCACTTCACTGACGGACAGGACTACGCACTTGTAAAGTTAGTTGCGTTTCCATCAGCTACGTACTCGTTAACAGGATACTACGTCGACGGATCAAGCGCAGGAAATAGTAGAATTACCGCAACAAGAACGGTCGGTGCAGAGTACCGAGTTTATTTTGGAACAACCGCGGCGTTTGCCACCTCGTTTACTGAGTTTGGGACTTCAACGCATCCGGTGTGGCTTGCGCAAAGTACGTTGACCTCAGGAAACGCAGATGACGGATACATAAGTGTAGTTGCAAACCAAGGATCATCTCCACAGGCGCCGACGTCAGTTACAGCGTCAAGTATCACCGGAAGCGCCGCGACGGTTTCGTGGACAGGAGTAACAGCAAATATTAACGCTGGAATGTCCGCGATACAAAGCTACGACTACTCCATAAATGGCGGATCAAGTTGGACGTCTACCGGAACAGGCACCTCGGCTAACATAACGGGTCTTAGCAGCAGCACCTCGTACACCGTGCTAGTTCGTGCGAACAACTACTTTTTCACAGGTGTAAACTATGGCAGCGTAACCTTCAGCACGCTGGCAGGTGCTCCTACAATCACAAGCCTTACCGCATCAGCTCCAACTACCTCGTCTCCACAGTTTGTTCTACTCACAGTAAGTTGGACCTCAACAAACCAGGCATCATACAACCTAAACGTATTTCAAACCGGAGTGGCAAACTATACAGACACAGGTACAACTCAGACAAGCTCCTCTCAGTCTGATGCCGGCAGTAATTTTTTAGTTTTTTCAGGAGCGTCTGTGTCTGTAACCTTGACCGTATACAACGGCCCAGGGCAGACCGGAGACTCCGCGACGAGCACCATAAGTTACACTCCGCCTGTCGTAGCTATTCCTACGGTATCCGGCGTCACCGCATCATCTATAACCGCCACATCTGCAACCATAAGCTGGTCATCAACCAATCAAGACACATATAACATCACAGGGCTACCTAGCTCATACAGCGGTTTTGTTGAGACGTCGCGTTCAGTAACTGGACTATCAGCAGGAACCACGTACACCGCCACCGTAACAGTTACGTCCATCAGTGGACACACCGCGTCTGCAAGTGTAACCTTTACCACGACCGCGCTCCCAAACATATCAAGTATAACTTTAACTCCAGGAGGAGCATCTACTCCGTTCATGACCGCCACCTGGTCTGCAACGAATACTCAGTCAGTATTCTTCATATTCTATAGAAGCTCAAGTAGCGCGGTGAACTCTCCGATAAACACGGTTATAAACTCGGGATACACCAACGGATCAAGCGTCATAACGAACACCGGAGGAGTAAACTTCTACTACCAGATAATACTTGAGCCTTTCTCAGGACTGAACGGATCAGGCTCATCTGGAACGGCAAGACTAACAGGCATAAAGAGAAACACAATTACCGGAGGACCTACCACCTATAACTTCTAGGTGTAAAACTATGACAATATCAAACTACGACCTATCGACTAGCGACATGCTAGGTATGGTTGAGCATAGGATATCTATGCTGACGAACTTTATCACCATGAACAAGGGCGTGAGGGACAACCTACTTGAGCAAGGACTTGACATGACAAATCTTGACGAGTACCTTGCGATTATGTCAAGTCTAGACCAGATGCTGCAGGCACTGCAGGAAAAAAGGAATTCCCTAGAAAACTAGGGATAATAAAGAGAGAAAAGGAACAGTATGACAAACAAGGACATATCAAAGGAAGAGAAGTTAAACCTCGTTGCGGCGCGTATACGCGGTGTAAAGGTTGATAAGTTTAACGCGGAGTTAAACCTAGTTGAGCAAGGTGCTCTTGAGAACCCTGACTCGTCGGCGGTACTAAGTGCAGAAAAGGTGATCTCTAACGCAGCCCTTCAGATCACGGCGCTTGAGGCTCAGTACACGTCGATCCAGGCAGAGTAATATACCTACGTGGATACTCCAAAGACGAAGAACGAACTGATGATCATTGCCCTTCAACAGCGCATCGGAGAGATGGCCGCAAACTATGAGGGGCAGATTGCGTCGTTGCGTGCAGACTTGACACAGTTGATGCAAATAAATGATATAGTATCATCTGACGCCAAGACGAAAGAGGTAGGTAACTAGTGTTTGAGGTAAAGGACAGCGCTAGAACCTTACAGTTCAACGGCAAACTTCTAAGCGAGTCATCGTCATGGCGACGTGACTCAACTCGCTGGATCGAGTTTGCGTTGTATAAGACTGATAACGGCTCATACGTGCTGTCCCGCATCGGCGTCTCAATAATCTATCACGGCGCGGCGTGTCCTCTTGTTAAGAGATATTCTCTTAATGAGGTAAACGCAACCGAGCTTAGAGATAACGCCATTCCTTGTCTTGAGTGTAATCCCTCGCCAAGTGCGGTGATGGTCTTCCCTGAGAAGTATCGCTACTGGGCACAGGTAAGTGATGACCCAAACGCGGTGCTTGAGGCGCTGTATAAGTACGACGACGGAGGCGCACGCTACCTAACTAAGGTTGCAGAGCGTCTTCTTGAGGACGCATCCGAGATAGATAAAGGTATCGAGTCAATATACCGGGTGGAGCTTATTCCTTAATTAGCTTTTTTGTTATATAATTTTTACACGACGCATACCAAAGGACGAGATGTTTATAGTAGTTGAAGGCACGGACGCCTCAGGCAAGACCTCATTGATCTCCGCGGTTGAGAACGAGGTTAAGAGACGCTACCCAGATAGAAAAATAACGATGTCCCACAAGGGGCGTCCTCTCGAGGAAACACGTCGCTGGGTATTAAATGAATACGTAACGTCCTGCGAGGACATTAACTTTACCGATGAAACAATAGTCTCAGACCGCTGGCACTGGGGTGAGATTACGTACGCACCGCTAAAACGTGCGCACACAAACTTAGACGGATATGGCCTTCTTGCAAAGTCAGGCTGGCGTTGGACCGAACTATTTTTACTATCACGCGGAGCCGCGGAGTTTTGGCTATATCAACCTCTAGAGATCGTCAAGTCACGTCTAGAATCTCGCGGTGACGACTTTGTTAAGGTTAACGAGCTTGAGAGTATTCTTGAGCAATATGAGGTTGCGTCGATACTTTCTCCAGCTCTTACCGAGATACTTAAACCTAAGCCAAACAGTCTTGAGAGCATAGATGAACTTGCGCGGTACGTGGTTGACGAGGCTGAGAAAAAACTTAACGAGGCTAGATATATACG